>JACCDG010203559.1_pt1 | contig 61424 bp, 60 predicted proteins | sample 7442471 | NCBI WGS metagenome assembly JACCDG01 (sample SAMN15323444, study PRJNA562643) | freshwater metagenome | isolation source: river surface water | place: USA:Blue River Watershed | collected 2017-08-17 | reverse complement strand
CCGTTGTATAATAACTTCGAATTTTAAGAGCTCGAGTATGTTTGTTTTTATTCTTAAAAACGCTGTTTCCTTATTTCTCAATACTTCAAAGAACTTGTCTTATTGTAATCAGTAAGAACTCCCGTCCCTACTCATCTTTCACTTTCAATCTTCCCGTTTCTGCTAGACCGTTGTCTCAATTGCGGGGTGCAAAGATATGTACTCTTTTTCGTTCTGCAATGCTTTTTTGAAAGAAATTTTATTTTTTTTTCAAGCAAAAATCTAACTGATTGATTTATAGGTGTATTTCTTAAAGGCCTTGGATAACCTTTTTCAATACCAAGACGGATTCGCTGTCTAGCAGCGCTGAAAGCGACTGTGCAGACGAAGCGAAAACAGGTGCATTTAATATAGCCGTAGGATCTTGAGCTATGTAATAAGTATCGTTTTCTGAAGCACACAACACCCAATGTTGTTTGTTTACATAACCGAGGTCCCAGGTTGCCAAAGCAACAGCCACACCTATTGTAAACTGTGCTTTGGATGTCCAGGCGCCTTTAAATTGCGCTTCTGCTAAGAACAACCCGATTTGATCAATCAAGATACGTTGCTCAGCAACTGACCATTTTTTAAAGGCCGGTATGATTTGTTGAAGTAGAAATAAATCGTTGGCAGAAAGCTGTATGCGCTCCACTCTATTATTGTTTGTCTTGGCTAATGCAAACCACTTGCGCATGGCAACAAGTAGTAAGAGCAGCACAACAAATCCATCGATTTTGGCCAAACTTATGAATCCCGACCATATAAAAATAGGGACTAGGATTAATAAGCCTGCGAAAAGAGGAATCCAAAAAGAGAAGCGGTAGCTATTCAGCGATCCATTTGTCATTGCGCATTTCTCCTTTGATAGTGACATTTTTGGTGCGGGCGTAATCTTCTGCCGCAACGAGCATTTGCTCGCGTGTATCGCGGCGAATTAAGATGGCTGAAGACCCTTGTGATTTAACTTCTATATAAAATCCGTTGCGTAGTCTGGCTGGTTTAGTTGGAGGTCTTCCCATGTTGAAATTGTATTTAAATTAAGTAAGAGTTTGACAATATAACCAAATAATCCGAATATTGTTGCTTTTTGCAAACAAAAATCATGCCTCAATTGATATTGTCATGAAAGAATTAACTTTGCGGCATGATACAATTTGAACGGCTCGGCTACTTTTTACCACAGGGATATCTATTCTCTAACGTCAACCTCCAAATCAACAAAGGAGATAAAGTAGGCCTCGTCGGAAAGAACGGTGCTGGAAAGTCCACTTTACTGCGTATTTTATCGGGAAGTGTACAGCCATCAGACGGTCAGGTACATCAGTCTAAGCATCTAAAGTTGGGCTTCTTGACCCAAGATATCCATATCGATTCGGACAAAAGTGTATATGACTTTCTGTTCTACTCTAACGAACAGCTCAATGACATTCGCGAGCGCCTAGACCACATCAATAATGAACTGACTATCAGAACGGATTACGAAGCAGAAAGCTATTTAGCCATGCTCGACGAACTCAGTGACCTCAATCACCGCTTTCAAGTTTTAGAGGGCTATCAATGGGAAGAAAAAATCAAAGCCACCCTAGAAGGCCTCGGCTTCAGCGTTCCCGATCAGCAAAAAATGATTGCCCAATGTTCGGGCGGCTGGAAAATGCGCGCTGAATTAGCACGTATTTTGGTGAACTCACCTGACATCCTCCTTTTAGACGAGCCTACCAATCACCTCGATATCATTTCGATTAGTTGGCTTGAACAATATTTACAGCGTTTTGAAGGCGCTGTCATCCTGATTTCTCACGACCGCTTATTTTTAGATAATGTCAGTACGCGCACGCTAGAGATTTCTCGTCAGCAAATTTTTGACTTCCCATACGCCTATTCTAAATACAAAGAATTGCGTGCAGAGGAAATGGAAAGACTCGAACAAGCCAAAAAACAGCAAGATAAAGATATCAAGCACGCCGAAGAACTCATCGAAAAATTTAGGGCCAAGAAAAACAAAGCTGCCTTTGCGCAATCCTTGATCAAGAAACTAGACAAAACAGAGCGAATTTCCGTAGAAAAAGACCAAGTAGCCAAATTGAAGTTGCGCTTTCCTTTGGCAGTCCAACCCGGCAAATGGGTGTTGGAGCTCAATCAGCTCGGCAAAAGTTATGATGCGCGCTGCTTGTTTAAGGAAGTTTCTATCACAATTGGTAGGGGTGAAAAAATTGCCTTGTTAGGACCTAATGGTGTTGGAAAATCTACCTTGCTCAAAGCGATCATGAGCAACATCACCCACGAAGGCGAAGTCACGCTAGGGCACAACGTTCAAATTTCTTACTTTGCCCAAGACCAGGCAGAAAAACTCGATCCAAAACTCAGTATTTTCGATACAGTAGATCTTGTCGCTAAAGGCGATTTACGCAAAGACCTCAGGAGCATTCTCGGTGCCTTTTTGTTTTCGGGAGAAGACATCGACAAAAAAGTTGGTGTACTTTCGGGAGGGGAACGCACAAGATTGGCTTTGTGTTGCTTGTTACTGAGCCCATCCAACTTCTTGATTTTGGATGAGCCTACCAACCACCTCGACCTCCAAAGCAAGGAAGTACTCAAAGAAGCACTCGTGCATTATGAAGGCACCTTTATTATTGTATCGCACGACCGCGAATTTGTCGATGGCCTGAGCAACCGTATTTGGGACATCGAAAATCAAGGCGTCAAGATCCACCACTTTAGTTTACATGAATACCTCACCTACAAAACACAAAAAGCACCAAGCGAAAGCGCGCCTGAAGCACCAAAAGAGCGCAAAAAAGAGGTGACGACCACCGAAGCAAGTAAACCGCGCATCGATAAAGCCCAACAAAAGGCACAACGCGAAATCCAACAAATTGAGCAACAAATTGACCAACAAGAAAAAGTTGTCAGTGAAATCGAAAATGAATTGGGCACCATTGACTACGAAGACAAGCAAGCATACAATGCCGTGCTGAACCGCTATGAACAAGCCAAAGCACAAGTAGAACTGCTCTATAAAAAATGGGAAGAAAAATCGGCTGCACTATAAAGCACGTGAAAATCATTAAATTTGAAAGGTGAAACAACTCCTTATTTTTTGTTTAGGTTTCTTATTATTGTCTGCAAAGTGCAATAATCAAAACCAGCATCCGGTTCCTTTTGTTCCGGTCGATGTAACCATAGACATCCAATTGCCAAGTTACAGCGACCTTCAAGGTGTTGGTGGCTGGACCTACCTCAACGGTGGCTCTCGGGGCATCATCGTGTACCGAAAAGGGATCGATGAATTCGTGGCTTTTGACCGCCATTCACCCGCAGACCCAAACGGAACTTGTCCTTTTGCGCTGTATCCAGACGAACAAAACTTCTTACAACTCAAGGATTCTTGCAACAACGCTGTTTTTTCACTTTATGACGGCTCACCTGTGAGCAACAGTATTTATGGCTTGCGACAGTACGCCACACAATTCAACGGAAACAATTTATTGCGCGTATACAACTAAACCATCATGGCAGATATCAAAGTAACCATTATTGACAGAGAAGGACTTACCCACGAACTTGAGGGCCCTACAGACATGAACATGAATGTCATGGAATTGTGCAAGGCCTATGATTTACCTGTAAAAGGTGAATGTGGCGGCATGGCGATGTGTGCCACATGCCAGTGTTACCTAGAATCTGAAACTGACTTGCCAGAACAGAGCGACGCTGAACTCGATATGCTAGATCAAGCCTTTTTTGTAAAAGGAAATAGCCGCTTGGGTTGCCAAATTCATTTAAGCGATGAAATCGACGGTATCGTATTGCGCTTAGCCCCTGAACAGGACTAAACAAGTCATCAAGTCTAGTTTAGACTTTTTGCAAATACCTTTCTGAATTTCTCAACTTTCGGACGCACCACACTCTGACAATACGGATTGCCCGGATTGTTCTCAAAGTAATTGTGGTGGTAGTCTTCTGCCTCGTAATAGTTGTTGATGGCTACAATTTCAGTAACGATAGGCGTATCCCATACTTTTTCGTCGCTCAAACGCTTGAGGTATGCCTGCGCTAATCTTTTTTGTTCTTCGCTATGGTAAAAAATAACCGAGCGGTATTGCGTTCCGATATCATTGCCCTGCCGATTGAGTTGCGTAGGGTCGTGAACAAACCAAAAAGCTTCTAATAACGCTTCATAAGTAATTTGGGTTGGATCAAAAACAACCTGAGCTACTTCTGCATGACCCGTTTGGCCGCCACAAACTTCTTTATAAGTTGGATCCGCTTTGTGACCACCTGCATAACCTGGCACTACCGAAACCACACCTTTTAAATCTTTGAAACAAGCTTCGATACACCAAAAACAACCCGCACCAAAGGTGGCTGTTTCTAAATTGTTGTTATTTTGATTTGCTTTCATGTCATTGGCGGATATAAAATTTAGCGAAGCTGAATTGATACAGTAACGCAAACCCGTTGGACGCGGGCCATCTTCAAATACATGTCCTAAATGCGCATCACACTTGTTACAGCGTACTTCTGTGCGGATCATGCCATGAGAACGGTCTGTAATTTTTTTGACGTTTCCTTGCGTGAGTACCTCATAAAAACTAGGCCATCCAGATCCTGAATCGTATTTGGTTTTGCTTTCAAATAAAGGCGCATCGCAGGCCACACAAACATAGGTTCCTTCTTCATGGTGATCCCAGTATTTACCCGTGAAAGGGCGCTCTGTACCGCCATTCACGACATAGCACACGTTTTCTGGTAGCGCACGACCATTGAAGGTGTTTTGGTTTTTTGCATCGTCGGGGTCTTGCTGACCACACGCATTTAAACTTCCTAACATAAGTATGACAAATATACGTTTCATGTATGAACAACAAACAAGAGTTGGTTTGGTTTAACTACTTTTGCCGCCATGTTCACTAAATACAAGAAAGATTTCTGGTTATTGAGTTTCAGTATGTTTTTCTTCATGCTGAGTTTCAACCTGATCTTGCCAGAAATGAATGGATTCATCAGTAGTTTAGGCGGCAGCGAAGTCAAAGGAAGCATCATCTTTTTATTTTCCATCGCAGCAGGATTATCCCGACCTTTTGCTGGCAAATTAGCTGATTTAATTGGACGCAAAAGAAGTGTTTACATAGGTTTAGCGATCGCGATAATAGCGAGCTTGAGCTATGCGTGGGTTGGCGCCTTGTATCTTTTCTTTGTCTTGCGCTTTGCACATGGCCTCAGTGCAGGTTTTGCACCAACCGGAGCAACCGCCCTGCTCACAGACATGCTGCCTCCCGGAAAAAAAGGCGCTGCCATGGGGCTATGGGGAACGTTTATTTCACTTGGCATTGGTGTTGGACAAGCACTCGGTTCCTACATTTTTGCGCACAGCAATTTTAATACGCTATTTATGGCCTCAGCTGGCTTTGGTGTGCTTGCACTCATGTTATTGAGTCCTATCAAAGAGACACTGCCCGAACAACAAGCGTTTCGATGGCGGCAGTTATTGATCAAATGGGAAGACGTCGTGGAGCCAAGTGTGAAACCCGCTGCGCTGATCATGCTACTTACCGCAATTAGCTCAGGACTTATATTTGTCTTGACACCTGATTACTCCGCCTACTTAGGAATTGCCAATAAAGGCTATTTTTTCGGGATCTACGTCCTGAGTACAATAGGCATTCGCTTGGTGTTTTCTTCGCTCTCTGACCGGATCGGACGCAGAGAAACCATGCTCATTGGCTGCTCCCTACTCGTTTTGAGCATGACCTTACTTGGATTTTCTGACGACATTTGGAGTTATTCGCTAGCCGCTGCAATTTTTGGTTTGGCCACCGGGATTTCAAGCCCGACACTTTTCGCCTGGACCGCCGATCTGAGTTTGCCGCAGCGACGCGGCACGGGTGCTGGAACGCTTTTTATCGCACTCGAAATCGGGATTTTAGTAGGGTCTGGCCTGACGTTTTTGTTCTACAAAAATACCATCGAAAGTGCGCGCACCTGCTTGTTTATTGCCGCCGGGTTTGGAGGTGTCGCGTTGCTATTTTTACTCCTGCAAATGCGCAAGGTTAAGCAGGCTGCTGCTTTAGATAACGCCTAACGAGCCAATGACCAGCATACACTAAAGGCGTCAGCAGAATGGCAATCAGTATTTTGAGTAAGTAGTTGGTAGGTGCAACTTCCATGTAGGTAGCCAAACTCATGGCTCCTGGCAACACAAAACCGATGTATAAAACGATGTAAGAATCGATGAGTTGCGAAATGAGCGTACTGCCGGTACTGCGCAACCAAATAAAGCGATTCCCTGTCTTGTGCTTGATGCGCTCAAATATATAAGCATCTAGGAGTTGAGAAACCAAAAAAGCAACAATACTACCGACAATAACCGCTTGGGCCTGGCCAAATACCAAGTTATAGGCTGCATTGGTGGCAAGTTTGGAACCCTTGATTTCATAAGCCGGAACAGCCATTGAAAGCCCTACAATTAAAAAGCAGTAAGCGATGAGCCCCGCGGTGATCCAGGACAGTCTTCGGACCGCTTTTTGACCGTAAAATTCGTTGAGTAAGTCGGTCAATAAAAAAACAACCGGCCACGGTAAAATCCCGATAATGGTGACGAAAGGCCCTACTTTACGACCAAAAAAGAAGCCTTCTAGCGGAATTTGAATCAGTTTGTTGCTGATGAGTTCTGCCGTAACCGCGTTGGTTACAAATAAACCTGCAAGGGCAATGAAAAGCCATTGTCTGCGCTCATTGAGTTGTGCTTGCTCCATGTGGCTAAGATAGGCAATTAGGGCGTACCGTAATCGAGGCGCTTGGTTTTCAGGTAGCGCTGTATGTAATACTGAGACGTATTGAAGTTGTCTATGCGCACGCCCGTATTGGCAGAATGGATGAATTTTATTGCGGTGGGCGTCACTTCAACAACGAGCGCCACGTGCCCTACATTGGTAGAATTGACATTGCTGCCTTTGAAAAACATGAGGTCGCCTGGTCGGATTTCAGAGAGCTTAACGGTGGTGCCGAGCTCTGCCAAACCGTAACTGGTTCGGACTAAATCAAAGCCAAAATTACCAAAGATGTAGTTGATGAAACCAGAACAATCAAAACCTGATGGTGTGGTGCCGCCATAGCGGTAAGGAACCCCTAAAAATCGTTTGGCGTAATTGATAATGGCATCTACCTGTGGGTCGTTAGGCAAGGGAGCCTGAGCTTGTTCAGTTGTCAAGGGAGGCTGCGCTTGCAACACATGAGCACAAACGAAATAGAGAAACAAGAAAAATATGCGATTTATTTTCATTTTCTGAAAGCCGTTGCAAAAATAATAATTATTTTCGAATATTCATTCAAGTAGACAGATGCCCTCAATTGAAAATCAAACACTTAGCAAACTTTATTACAGCATAGGCGAAGTGGCAGACATGCTTCAAGTAAATGCCTCACTCTTAAGATTTTGGGAGAAGGAATTTAATCTTGTGGTTTCAAAAAAGAACAAAAAGGGCAATCGGCTTTTTTCGGTCAAAGAAATCGAGCAAATCAAGCGCATTTACCATTTTGTAAAAGTCGAAGGCTACACCTTAGATGGTGCTAAAAAAGCACTCAAACAAAAGGGAAATTCTGCTGTTGCCGCGCCCTTAGATCAAGTTATTCAAACCATACAAACTCAGCCTGAATCGACAATTGATCATCGTGACTTGATCGCAAGACTCGAAAAAATCAAGCAGCAGTTGCTGAACTTACCGGTTCATAAAATGGAAGAAAACCCTGCTTTTGCTCCCGTTGCACAATCGGCACCAATACCTGAACCTGAACCAACACTTACACCAACACCTGAACCCAAGCCAGTTATCAAGAAAGCACCCGAAAAGCCAAAGCCCGCTTCGGACATGCCTACGCTATTTGATTTTTAAATCAAAAAACATAACCAATAGAAAACTTAGGTACCAAATTTTGACGCCAATTTTTTGGCGCATAATAACCAAATGTGCCGAAGACACCAATTCCAAAGCTACTTGCACCACTTACCCAAAGTCCATTGAGCAAAATACCCGTTTCATGATAGCCCTTATCCATCGTCATGAAGCTGGTATTGTGCGCGCTCTTTTGTGACATCGTTCCCCATCCAAAAGCATAATGAAAACCTAACTGTGGTTCATTCCAGGTAGCTTTTGTTCGCCAAGCATTTTGTGTGTAGCGCATAAATAATTGCACTTGGGTTTGGTGATAAAAAGCAGTACTAATGAGCGTTTCAAACGTATTGGCAACACTCACATTTATGCCGTTATTGTCTATCGATCGACTCGCCGAGACGACATGCTGAAATAAAAGTGGTGTTGACTGATCGGTGTGCGAAAAACGTGCATTCCAGTTCAATATTCCTCGCCCTGGCAACGTTAGTACTTGAAAAGCATTAAATTGGAATCGATTGAAGGCAGTAGGATTACTTGACCATCCAATCAGTGGCCAAGCGTGTTCAAATTGAACTTGAATTTTGGGATAAGCACTTGGCTTTGGCAGCAAAACATTACCAAAATAGGCTGATTTTTCTCTAAAAGCCCAACTGAAAGACACGCGACTCATTAAAACTTGTGACGCAGATTGCCCCGCATACAAATAGCCATCTGTATATTGATTGCGCTGCAAGCTTGTCTCCAATTCAAAATGTTGATTTGCCTTGATTTGCCCTGAAAATTGCAGCCCTAACTTCTCTTGATACGCCATATTCGACGCATACAAATAACGCGTGGCATCCTGCTTAAAGAGCAAATTCGTTTGATAGAGCACCGGCGCCCCTACTTCGACAACATCCAAACTTCTTGCTGCCTTGAGCTTGAACTGATGAACTGACGGGATAAACACATTTAAATAAGCATCGTATTTGAAACGCTGGTCGTTGAGACCATAGCCTCCACTCGCACCCAAATTAAAGTACTTTGATAACTTTTGAGAACTCTCAATTCCTAAACCGTAGCGAACCCGCTCAAATGCATTGTATTTAAGGAATTTAGTGGCATCTATTTGAGCATAACCCAATTGAATTTTACCTGTGGCAAGCACTTTGGCAATTTTCAGCTTTTGATCAAAATGATATTCCTCAGACAAGGAATCAATTTGTATGTAAGTCATCTTTTCCCGCTCACTTAAAGGCGCAATGCGCACGCTATCCCAGGCAGAAGCTGAGAGCTTATTGGCAGCATTCGGAAGTGTCTCTACTGCGATTTGTTGAAACCTTACTTTATCAAGTTCGGGAGGATCAAAACGCACCTCTTTTACCACATTCATACCTTTACCGACAATTACTGCTGGCAAGGAATCAAAACTCAATGAAATAAACGGTAGGTAAATATCAGTGCTCAACTGCTTAGGAAACCATATTTTAGAATCGATCAGTTGGTATTCCTGTACAATGGAGACTTTATTTGAATTGGGCGGCGGATTAAAAGGTGAGGCCTGCACTTTCTCTATGGCAAATCCATTGGTATTGATATACAAATACCCTGTTAAACCATTGAAATCAGCGCCTTTTTTAGGCTTGAAAAAAATGGTAAAAGTGGTGTCTACGCCTGTAATTGTTGTGTCTCTTAAAGAGAAAAAATAGCGATTGAGTGAGCCCGGAGCCAGCGGGCTCAAATACTTCAGACCAAGTATTTCAAGCTGAATTTCGTAAAAATGAAATGACTGCAAGCCCTGGGCAATACTAGACAAAGCAGGATCAGTAAAACCAGAGACGCGATAAGCCTCTATTATTTCTTTCTCCCGATATGGTGGCTCAAAATAATGACTAGACTTTGTTTCAGAAATAAAAAATGCTTGCCGTTCGGTGAATTGCTTGAATTCAAAATTATTGGTATCGGATGGAGAAATGACTGATGCAGCCATTTTTCGTCTTGTGGTGTCATCTAAGTCAAAAACAAACTTACTGTATTGTTCTGCGATAAAGCCTCCATGCGCTTGAGGATGATTGCGCTTTCTATTCCCAATGGCTTGTTCGATGATGCGTAGAGCTGGGTTCAAGCCGGGCAAGACCACAACATCTTGAGTCTGCTGCGCTTTGGTGCGCAAATAGATTTGATTTGTTACTAATTCAGGTAAATAAATAGTTGTGTCGTGATAGCCCTGTGCCTTAATTTGGATACTTTGATCGGACGCAAGGAGCTCAAATATACCATCTATATCGGTTAGTTTCGCTGGTTCTTTCTCTGGATAAATTTTAGCAAAAGAAATACCCTTGCCTAGATATTCATCTAAAATTTGAAACTGCTGGGCCCAAACACCTGATTGTAAGCCTAGTAAAAGGACTAATAATTTTTGAAACATAGCCCCCCTCAAGCAATTATCATTCCAAAAATAATTCCTTTAAATACCCCGGCACCGCCATCATTCTCGAACCGTACCACGAACACATCTCGCCATTGATCAGGCGTACTTTGGAATTTGGAAACTGCTTTTGAAAAGATGCAACATGCTCGTCTTTAAAAGGATAAGGTTCTGAACTTAGAAAGATGTAATCCGGATAATCTGTTGCTTCTTCCTTCTTGGAGAGCACTTCTTGGAGTTCAGGATATCTTGCTATCGTGCAATAATTTTCAAAACCAAAATGACTCAACAAAGCATGAATGTAGGTATTTGGGCCTACCACATAAGGAGGGTCTTGCCAAATAAAATAGAGAAACGTTCCGCCCTTTCCGATCGACCCTAAATGGGCAAATTTCGTTTTGATTTGAGACACCAACGCATTTGCTGGCAACTCACGCCCCACCCGCTTTCCTATTTCTTGCAAGTAAAAAAAAGCGTCGTCGAGGTTGATGATGTCGGTGAGTAAAACTTCATATTTAGCCTGCAGAAACTCGACATCTTCTTTCGTGTTTTCTTCTTTATTGGCGATAATCAGTGTAGGTTGAAGTTGTTGAATGGTATCGAAATGCAATTGCTTCGTACCACCAACTCTTGTTTTCGATTTCCACCATTGCTGCGGGTGGATACAAAACTTGGTGATGCCTACAACCTCCTGCTCTAGGCCCAAGGCCCAAAGGTATTCAGTCAAGGAAGGAACCAAAGAAATGATCCGCATGGGAGCTTAAGCCATTGCCGCAATGACGTCGTAGCGAGATACAATATGGAATTTCCCATTACCGAGTTCTACAAGCACTGCTGGAACGTGCTTGGAAATCAGTTTGCATAGTTCTTCAACGCTGGTATTTTGTTGAACAACTGGAAAAGCAGGATTCATGATGGTAGAGATGGGCGCGTCTTTGAGCGATGGATCATCTACCAATAACTGATACAGATGGCTATCGTCTATAGACCCTACAAACTGCCCGTCTTTCATGACTGGGATCTGAGAAATATCGAAATTGCGCATTTTGGCAACGGCATGTGAGACCAATTCTTCGGCGTACAAAGAAACCAATGGTTTGTTGGCGTGTTTGGCTACGAGGTCGCCTGCAGTGAGGAACTCTTCTTCTAAAAAGCCGCGCTCGCGCATCCAGTCATCATTGAAAATTTTGCCGATGTAGCGGCTACCGTGGTCGTGGAACAAAACCACCACTACATCATCTTTGGTGAGCTTATCGGCCATTTGCAACAAGCCTTTGATGGCAGAACCTGCTGAATTCCCCACAAAAATACCTTCCTCACGGGCCAATTTGCGTGTATAAACGGCGGCGTCTTTATCGGTGACCTTTTCAAAATGATCTATTGTATCAAAATCTACGTTGGCAGGCAAGATGTCTTCGCCAATGCCCTCAGTGATGTAAGGATAAATTTCGTTTTCGTCAAAAATGCCGGTTTCTTTGTATTTCTTAAATACGGATCCGTAGGTGTCTATTCCCCAAATCTTGATATTTGGATTTTTTTCCTTGAGGTATTTCCCCACACCTGAAATGGTACCACCAGTGCCAACACCCACTACAAAGTGTGTGATTTTACCTTCGGTTTGCTCCCAAATTTCGGGGCCTGTTTGCTCGTAATGTGCGGTTCTGTTTGATAAATTATCGTACTGATTGACATACCAAGAGTTCGGGATTTCGGTAGCCAAACGACGCGATACCGAGTAATACGATCTTGGATCTGAAGGTTCAACTGCCGTAGGGCAAACGACCACTTCTGCACCAACAGCGCGCAAAATATCCATTTTTTCTTTGGATTGCTTGTCGTTGAGCACACAAATGAGTTTATATCCTTTGATGATGCAGGCCAAGGCCAAACCCATACCCGTGTTGCCTGAGGTGCCTTCAATGACCGTACCGCCTGGCTTGAGAATACCGGCTCTTTCGGCATCTTCGATCATCTTGACAGCCATGCGGTCTTTGACGGAGTTTCCCGGATTGGTGGTTTCTATTTTAGCAAGGACTTGTGCCGGAATATGCTGGGTCAGTTTGTTAAGGCGCACTAAGGGCGTATTGCCAATGGTTTCGAGGATATTATTGTAGACTTTCATGAATGATCTTTGGACAAAGTTAGTCATCTGTTTGAATTCATTAATTTTAGGGCATGTTAAAATTTAGAATTACCCTCCTTTGGAGCTTGTTTGCCCTCTATTCCTACAGTCAAACTTGTCCGATTTTGCCCACACCAGCCGTTTACCAAACCACTAATGGTCAGTTTGTAAGCAGTGGCAATTTGCTCATTGATCCGTCCAATTTGACACCCAATCTGGTCGACGCCTTTAAAAGCTATGCGCTGTGGTCAAAAGGAATTGAAGTGAGCCCGTTTGTCCAGAACCCGATGGTGCAGTTCAAGAAACTCACGAATGTCAAGCAAGACTCTTACAGCATCAATATTGCGGAGCGCATTACGATTTCCTATTCGAGTGAGGCCTCATGCTTCTATGCATGGGTTTCATTGTTGCAATTGAGTTCGCTGCAAGATGGTCAATTGAGTTTTCCAAAATGCTTCGTGAAAGACTACCCTAAGTTTCAATGGCGCGGCTTGCACTTAGATGTATCTAGACATTTTTTTACGGTAGATGAAGTCAAGCGATTCATTGACCTCATGGCTTATTACAAGTTCAATACACTGCATTGGCACCTCACCGACGACCAAGGTTGGCGCATCGAAATCAAAAAATATCCCCTCTTGACCGAAGTGGGTGCTTGGCGCGATTCTACCGTTGAAAATCATTACAGCACATTACCGCGCACCTATGACAAAACGCGTTATGGCGGTTTTTACACCCAAGAACAAATCAAAGAAGTGGTGGCTTATGCAGGCGCAAGATTCATCGAAGTGGTACCAGAAATCGAGATGCCAGGTCACGCCAGAGCAGCACTAGCCGCATATCCACAATATTCTTGCACCGGCCAAGCGCAAGGTGTCGAAGGCCTTTGGGGTATTTTTGACGATATCTTTTGTGCAAAAGAAGAAAGCATCCTTTTCCTTCAAGACGTCTTGAAGGAAGTGCTCCCGCTTTTTGCGAGTGCCTACGTTCATATAGGTGGAGACGAAGCGCCGAAAACCCGGTGGGAAGCCTGCTCGAAGTGTCAGGCGGTCATGAGTGCAAACGGACTTCACGACGAACATGAGCTTCAGAGCTATTTCATTGGCCGCATGGATACCTATTTGACGCAAAATGGCAAAAAGCTCATTGGTTGGGATGAAATCTTAGAAGGCGGGCTTTCGCCAAACGCCACCGTGATGTCGTGGCGCGGCTACGAGGGCGGAAAAGCCGCCGCCGCGCAAGGTCATTACGTGGTCATGTGCCCTGGCTCACACTGCTATTTTGACCACTACCAAGGTCGTGGCGCAGAAGAACCGCTGGCTATTGGCGGCTTTACTTCGCTTGAAAAAGTCCTGTCATTTAACCCGATTCCACCCGACATGGATGTCGCTTCGGCTGCTTATGTATTAGGAGCTCAGGGCAACCTCTGGACAGAATACATCCCGAATATGGCGCAATTGGAATACATGGCCTACCCTAGAGCAATTGCCTTGAGCACCGCACTCTGGTCCGAGACGCCAACGTCTTATGAAAATTTCTTTTCGGTCTTGACAAACAACCACTTTCCTTTCTTAGAAACACAAAAGGTGAATTTCTCTAAAAGCTGCTTGAAACCCAACTTGCAAACTTCCAGATCTGAAAATGGGGGTATCGTCATTCAGAAAACGGCGGCAAAAGGAATCATTGCTTATCCAGAAATTATTGCGCAGATCAATACAGCTAAAAGCAAAACCAAAACTGTTCAAATAAAAGTAGACCAAGGCCCAAACTTACCTTCCAAAGAAATGAATATCATTGCCCACAAAGCACTTGGGGCGAAAGTTCATTTTATGACCAAACCCAGTCCAAAATACGACAACGGCGACCTCACTATTGTAGACGGCCAATTGGCCGCACGCCCATGGAAAGGAAACGAATGGTTGGGCTTTGACATCGATAGCGTTTCTTTCGATATTGAATTTGACAAACCAATCAAGGTAAAAGAATTGCGCATTCACACCCTTCACGACCCCAACAGCTGGATTTGGGCAGCGCAAACATATAACATTTCTTTTGCCAAAACAGGCGTCGGAAATGGCATTGCGGACGGATACACAAAGGATGAAACGATTATCATCGATGGAATAAAAGACAAAACCAAAACGATTCATGTTGTCTTGTATGGTGTCGGGCGCATTCCTTCAGGAAACCCAGGAGCGGGGAATGTTCCGTGGATGTTTATCGATGAAATTGAAGTGCGCTAAGGAATGATCCCTAAGCGCACGGCATGAACAATGATGCCCGCAGTATTGCGCACATCTAGCTTTTCAATGATGCGCATTTTGTGTGTTTCCACCGTGCGCGGCGAAATCTGAAGATCGTGGGCAATTTCTCGACAAGTTTTCTCCTGACAAATGCCGCGAATGACGTCAATTTCTCGGGCGGTGATGCGCTCTAGTGTTCTGATGGTGTGGCGCTCAGCATCGAGCATCCGCTTTGAATTGGGATGCACATAAGACTGCTGAAAAAAAACTTGTCGAAACGCGGCAACTGCCTCTTCTTGCATGTTCCATTTATTGACCACACCATGAAAACCCCACTTGATATAAAGTGGAATGAGTGCCGACTTGAAATTGGGAACGAGCAGTAAAAACTTGGCATTGGGCCAAGCAGACATCCAAAAGTTGATATACACTTTGTCGAGCTCTTGTAAAAGTTCGGCGTCTATCATGATGACCTGGATGCCAACCCCTGTATAACGAGCGCGAAAATCGCTTAAACTTGCCGACTCGCCCACCCATTCAAAATCGTTGCGAGGCTCCAAAAGCGCTCGCAAACCAGTTCTAAAAATTACATCAGATTCTATAAAAGCCACGCGAATGCGGGCACCCAAATAATTACTCATACGACTTGCATTTTAGTGAGCCAAGGCTCTGGTTTAGGATTAATACAAGTAATGGTGTTTCATGACGCTAAAGTAAGATGAGTTGCCCAAATTGGCTTCAGTAGTTTGACGGACAGCTTTAAAAAAAAGTTGCATCGGAATCCTTAACTTATATCAAGGGCAGGATCTCAGGAAGCGCTTATATTTGTCATATGAAACGCCGAGATTTCACTTCTTTACTGACAATGAGCACTTTAGGATTTAGCATGAGCCCTCTACAACACCTTTCCAATTGGGGGTCTAGCCTCCAAAAAACCGATCTCACACCAGCACTTTTTATTGGCCATGGCTCTCCGATGAATGCCATTGAAGAAAATCAATTTGTAAGCGGCTTTAGAAAAATTGCTTCGGAACTCCCCGAAATTCAGGCAATTTTAGTCGTGTCGGCACATTGGCTCACGCGTGGTACAGCCGTCACAGCCATGCAAAACCCGCGCACTATCCATGACTTTGGCGGTTTTCCACAAGCGTTGTTCGAGCAGCAATATCCTGCGCCGGGCTCGCCTGAATTGGCCAAGACCATTCAATCGCTTTTTGCAGAAGGCACCGTTCACGAAGACCACGAATGGGGCCTAGACCACGGCACCTGGACGGTACTCAAACACCTCTATCCTTCGGCTCAAATCCCTGTAGTACAACTCTCCATCGATTATCAATTGCCTTTGAAGCAACATTTTGAATTAGCTACTTTACTTCAAAAACTCAGACAACGAGGTGTACTTATTATTGGATCTGGCAACATCGTTCACAACTTGCGCGCTGTTGATTTCAGCAAAATCAATACCGTTGGTTACGGCTACGATTGGGCGCACGAAAGCCGTGCATTTGTCAATGAAAAAATTCAAGCGCGCCAATTCAATGCCTTATTCAATCTAGAAACTGCTCCGAAGGCCCTGCAACTTGCAGTTCCAAGCACCGACCACTTTATTCCGCTCTTGTATACACTAGGGCTATGTGGCGCTTCAGAAGAAATTCAAATTTTTAATGACGAGCTATTGGCAGGTAGCTTGAGCATGACTTCTTTGCGGATCGGATAGAAATTCTGGGCAAATAAACCTTTAGGTCCTTTGGGATGTTCTATCTTTGTAGCATAAATAAAAATCACATCATGTCGCAAAGAAATTGGCAAAGCATCAAAAACTACCAAGACATCAAATTTGAATTCTTTGAGGGGATTGCAAAAATCACCATCAACCGTCCGCAAGTATACAATGCGTTCAGACCAGAGACCAACTTTGAAATGCTCGACGCCATGGATATCTGTCGAGAACGTCCTGACATCAATGTGGTTGTGCTGACGGGCACCGGCGACAAAGCCTTTTGTTCTGGCGGAGACCAAAACGTTAAAGGCGTTGGCGGTTATATTTCTGAAAACGGCGTACCGCGTCTCAATGTACTCGATTTACACAAAGCCATCCGCTCGCTGCCTAAACCAGTTATTGCAATGGTCAACGGATATGCAATTGGCGGAGGCCACGTACTGCACGTTGTTTGCGATCTCACAATTGCGTCTGAAAATGCCCGATTTGGTCAGACCGGCCCTAAAGTAGGTAGCTTTGATGGCGGCTTTGGCTCCTCCTATCTGGCCCGCCACGTAGGTCAAAAGAAAGCCCGTGAAATCTGGTTTTTATGCAACCAATATACCGCTGAAGAAGCTGAAAAAATGGGTATGGTCAACAAAGTTGTGCCATTTGATCAGCTCGAAGATACCGTTGTGGAATGGTCCAAGACCATCATGATGAGGAGTCCGCTCGCGATCCGAATGATCAAGCGCGCTATGAACGCCGAGCTCGACGGGCAACACGGCCTTATGGAACTTGCCGGCGACGCCACCCTACTCTACTATCTCACAGAAGAAGCGCAAGAAGGCAAGCACGCCTTTTTAGAAAAACGCGATCCTAATTTCCAACAATATCCTAAATTTCCGTAACCATGGATTTCAGCAAAATAGAACCAACAGCACTGTGGCAGCATTTCGCTGCACTCAACGCCGTCCCACGCCCCTCTAAAAAAGAGCAACGCGTCATTGCCTTCATGAAAGCCTTTGGAGAAACGCTTGGCCTCGAAACTTCAGTTGATCGCATTGGTAACGTCATTATCAAAAAGCCTGCAACTGTTGGCATGGAAGCGCGTCAGACCGTCATTTTACAGAGCCACCTCGACATGGTGCACCAAAAAAATGCCCAAACCGTTTTTGACTTTGATCAGCAAGGCATCGAAATGTTTCAAGACGGCGACTGGATCCGTGCCAAAGGAACAACGCTTGGCGCCGACAATGGCATTGGTGTTGCGGCCATCATGGCACTTTTAGCCAGTACAACTATTGCTCATCCTGCATTAGAAGCTTTTTTCACCATTGACGAAGAAACCGGCATGACCGGCGCCAAAGAAATGGATGCCAGTCTTTTGAGCGGCACCATCCTATTGAACCTCGACACCGAAGACGACGACGAACTTTCTGTAGGTTGTGCTGGTGGCATTGACACCAATACGTCTTACAATTATACGCAAGAAGCGATACAAAGTGGTTTTGAAACACTGCAAATCAATATTTCAGGCCTACTCGGCGGACATTCCGGCATGGACATCGATAAAGGGCGCGGCAATGCCAACAAATGGATGGCGCGTTTATTATGGGAACTCCAACAAAGCCAAACCATTCAATTGCTTTATTTTGATGGCGGTAGCCTGCGCAATGCCATTCCGCGAGAAGCTAGTGCAATTATAGCCGTTCCAAATGCAGCTAAAGTGCAAGAAGCAATTGCTGCATTTGAGCAAACTATTCGAGCAGAATACCACCTCATTGAACCGCATTTCAAAATCGCATCTAGCGCTACCCAAAGCGATCTAAATGCCGTTTCTGCAACAGATTTCAAGCGCATTGTTGCGACACTTTGCAGCGTTCACAACGGTGTTTACCGCATGAGCCCAGACATCGCAGGTCTTGTAGAAGCATCCTCTTCTTTGGCGCGCGTCATCATCGATAAAGGTCTGTTCTCCACCCAATCACTCCAACGCAGTTCGGTAGAAAGTACCAAAACAGAAGTGAGCATGGCACTGCGCTGCGCTTTTGAAAACATGGGTGCAACCGTTGAGCAAAGCGGTGACTACCCTGGTTGGAAGCCAAATGCGCAGTCTCCAATTCTCGCAAAAATGAGGGCACTTTACATCGAACTTTACGGCGAAGAGCCAAAGGTTAAAGCATGTCATGCCGGTTTGGAATGCGGCTTACTGAGCGAAAAACTCCCTGGTGTGGACATGATTTCATTTGGCCCGAACATCCGCGCTGCCCACTCCCCAGACGAATGCGTTCAAATTTCATCTGTTCAAAAATTCTGGTCATACCTTCTTGCAAGTCTCTCCCAAATACCTAATGCGTAAGCAAACCAACCTATGTCTCAAACACTCCATACAATAGAAGAAGCTATTCTCGAAATCCAACAAGGACGCGTAGTCATTGTTGTAGACGACGAAGACCGCGAAAACGAAGGCGATTTTTTAACCGCTGCAAGAAATGCAACACCTGAGCTCATCAACTTCATGGCAACGCACGGGCGCGGCCTGATTTGCGCGCCAATTAGCGAAGAGCGCTGTGATCAACTCGGTTTGGAACTCATGGTGCGCAATAACTCTGCTGCCTATGAAACGCCTTTTACCATTAGCGTTGACCTCATTGGACATGGTTGCACCACCGGTATTTCTGCGAGCGATCGCTCCAAAACCATTTTGGCCATGATCGACCCCGCTATCAGACCAGAAGAACTTGGTAAGCCAGGGCATATCTTCCCATTGCGCGCGCGAAAAGGCGGCGTATTGCGCCGTGCCGGACACACCGAAGCGGCCGTAGATTTATCTCGTTTGGCCGGTTTTGAAGAAGCGGGCATCATCGTTGAAATCCTCAACGAAGATGGCACCATGGCGCGCCTACCGCAACTTTTAGAAATCGCCAAGAAATTCGACCTCAAGATCATCAGCATCGCTGACCTCATTAAATACCGTATTTCTCACGAATCCTTGATCGTAGAGCAAGTTCAGGTAGAAATGCCTACTGCCTATGGCGATTTTCAGTTGCGCGCCTTTAAAGACCAAAGCAACGACCAAGATCATTTAGTGCTCACCAAAGGCACCTGGACCGAAGATGAAGCGGTTTTGGTGCGCGTGCACTCCTCTTGCCTCACCGGCGATATCTTTGGCAGCTGCCGTTGCGATTGCGGCCCGCAGCTACACAAAGCCATGGAGCTCATCAATCAAGAAGGCAAGGGCGCAATTGTTTACATGAACCAAGAAGGCCGAGGCATTGGCTTACTCAACAAGCTCAAGGCATACAAACTACAAGAAGAAGGATTAGATACTTATGAAGCCAATGAAAAACTTGGTTTCAAGGCGGATGAACGCGACTACGGCATCGGGGCGCAAATGCTGCGCGCAATTGGCATCCGCAAAATGAAACTGATGTCTAACAATCCGAAAAAACGCACCGGTCTCATTGGTTACGGACTAGAAATCATTGAGAATATTCCGCTTGAAATTCAGAGCAATATCCACAACGAACGCTACCTAGAAACCAAGCGCGACAAAGCTGGGCACACCATCAAACTTGACCACTAATGCTCGAGGCAAAAAGCATAGAAAAAAACTACGGAGACTTAGCCATTCTGAAAGGAATCAATCTTTCGGTAGCAGCCGCTGAAATCATTTCTATCGTCGGTTCATCTGGCGCGGGTAAAACCACCTTGCTACAAATCTTAGGCACATTAGACAACCCTTCAAATGGGCAACTGCTCATTGAAGGTAAAAACCCCTTTTCGCTCAACGAAAAAGCACTTGCGCACTTCAGAAACCAAAGACTTGGTTTTGTTTTTCAGTTTCACCAATTACTACCTGAATTTACGGCACTTGAAAACATTGCCCTGCCTGCCCTTATCGGTGGAAGCAACCAAACCGACGCCTTCAAAAAAGCAAAAACCCTTTTGGATCGTTTTGGCCTCGCGAGCCGCGCTCAACACAAACCAGAGGCCCTATCGGGAGGAGAACAGCAGCGAATTGCTGTTGCGCGCGCCCTCATCAATCAACCTGCATTGGTATTTGCAGACGAGCCTTCTGGCAATCTAGACACCGAAAACGCCAATGCTTTGCACAACTTATTTCTAGCGCTCCGCGAAGAAATGAAGCAAACTTTTGTGATTGTGACGCACAACTCAAACTTTGCCCAAATGGCCGACCGCTGTTTAACCATGCAAGATGGACAATTCGTTTAAGGGATCAACGCTTGAACTGAAGGAATTTCTAGACTTCAAGGCACAACAATACGAAGCCACTCACTTTATTTCAACGGACCCTATTGCACTTGCCCACCGGTTTTCACAAAAAGAAGACATTGAAATTGTCGCATTTTTAATGGCGACCATCGCCTGGGGAAACCGCCAAAGCATCATCAAAAGCGGTGAAAAACTACTCACTATTTTAGGGCCCTCACCGCATGAATACGTTCTGAACTACCATGACGGAAGTTGCGGCGCATTTATACATCGCACCTTTAATCAAGTCGATTTAAATGGTTTTCTTTTGGGCCTCAAAAGTCTTTACCTCAATGGTGGTCTGCAAAAAGCATTTCAAGCAAACAACCCACTTTTAGATCAATACATTCTCAATTTTAGAGCGCAGTTCATTCCTTTTTTACAGCCCCGAAGCCACAAACACGTCGCAGATCCCTCCAAAGGTTCCGCTGCAAAAAGAATCGTCATGTTTTTGCGCTGGATGGTCAGGAGTCCACAAAACGGAGTTGATTTTGGTCTCTGGGATCACATTCCGCTCCATGCATTGCATGTGCCCCTTGATGTGCACACTGGAAATATTGCCAGAAAACTGGGGCTCATTACGCGCAAACAAAATGACTGGCAAACCAATCTTGAGCTCCAAAAGAAATTGCTTGAATTTGACCCAATGGACCCGGCCAAATACGATTTTGCGCTTTTTGGTTTAGGTGCTTTTGAAAAGTTTTAAAGAGGAACCGTCAAAGGTGCCAAATGCAAATATGCCGCTAGGTACTTCCCTTTTACGGTCTTGAGTACGATTTGGTCATCGTTTAGCGTTTGGATGTTAAAAGTCCATTTTTCTTTATTAATCTGGATGGTGAGTTGTTCTTTATCTTCATTGAAATTGAAGTGCCCTTTGTCATAAGCGCCTTTGTCAAAATCTCCAAAAGAGCCAACCAACACCTCGCCTGTCACGTAAAAAACAAATAAGATTTCACCCCAAGAATTACGCTTTAACCGGGCCTGCTCGTTTTGCTGGGTTGCTTTTAGCATCCAAACCTTGCTATTGCCGCTGCTCAAAAAATGGGTGTGGTCGGCACGGAAGGTTTGCTCTCCATTGATGCACGCGCTCAACAAAAGCAAGAACAAACTAAAATACCAGCTGCTTTTCATTGAGGATTTGTAAAATTTCTGCCGAAACTTCGGCTTGTTTTTCGGGCTTGATATTCGCGTCATTGATTTGTTCGCAACGCACGTATTGATAGCGATTTTGCTTCCAGGTAAACAGACAATTGTAAAAATACTTTTGACCTTCATAGCGTTCAAAAAAGCGGATCACGACGTCGTCATAGGTTTTGGCTTGCGGTCTAAATTCAATCGGATAACCAATAAAACCGTTTGCTTGTACCATTTCAGCACCTTCCTTTTCATATACCACAAAACGACGCACCGGAAAACCATTGACACCTGCTTTCAAAAGCACCATGCATCCTTGGGCAATATCTAGCCCTTTTTTAAGTGGAAAAACCCGAAAATAATTGGGTGTACAAGACGGTCTGAGTAAATCTTCACTCCACTGAACGGTGCTGTCGCACAATTTCAAATCCTTCAAAACTTTGGGTTCTGCCTTACTTGCAAAGGTATTCGTATTGAAATCTGTGCTAACTTGAATGCCCTCTACCTTTTCTATCTCCTCATTTTTCTTTTGAGGTTTATGTATCTCATAACGGGAGTCATTGACAAAATAAAGGACTACTAATAGCGCAAAAAGAATCCCGATTACCCAAAGTAGTTTTTTGTTTCTCATTTGTTAAAAATTGAAGTTGAAATTTGACGAGCAGCCTCAAATGAAGCACTGTCTATAGCGTGATTTATTTCTGCGGCTTGCGCAAAATGGAGCAGCGCCTCTGTAGCTAAATTACCTGTGAGTTCATCTTTGGCCATTGGGCAGCCACCAAAACCGCCAATTGCGGTATCAAAATGTTGGCAACCTCCTGCTATAGCCGCCTCAATAAGGTCTTGTTCTTTGCCTCTCACCACATGAAGATGTGCAGCAAAGCGCAAATTGGGGTATTGTGTGGTTAAGGTATTAAAAAGTGCTTGTGTAGCTTGCGGTGTGGCACATCCAATTGTATCGGAGAGAGCGTATTCGGCGATTTCAAAGTGCTGATTAAGTTTTTCAACCCATTGAGCTACCAAATCAGCAGACCAGGCATCACCATACGGGTTTCCAAAACCCATGGAGAGGTAGATGCGTAAGTCTTTCTTTTGCGCGCGACAAACGGTGTCGATTTCCTCCAATTGAAAAAGAGCTTGATCGAGCGTTGAATTAGTGTTTCTAAGTTGAAACGTTTCTGAAATCGAAAAAGGAAAACCTAAAATAGCAATGCGCTCGTGCGCTGCAGCACTAACGGCTCCACGCGCATTGGCAATGATGGCCAATAATTTGGTTGGGCTGTCGGCAAGTAGATCTAAGACCTCAGCGCTATCTTGCATTTGTGGAATGGCCTTGGGCGAAACAAAACTACCGAAATCGAGTACATCGAATCCGCAGAGGAGTAGCGCATTGAGGTAGCGCGCCTTTTGTTCAGTTGGAATCCAGTCTTTGATACCTTGCATGGCATCGCGCGGACATTCTGTAATTTGTAATTGCGCTGCTTTCATGTTTAATTTTGAACGCGTTCAAGCAATGCTTTATTGATGGCCTTGACCAAAGCAGGGCCTTCATAGATAAAGCCCGTATACAACTGAACCAAAGTAGCACCGGCGTCTAGTTTATCTAAGGCGTCTTGGGCGCTGTGAATTCCTCCAACTGCAATCATGGGGATTTTTCCTTCCGCTTTTTGATGGATGTAATGGATCAGTTCGGTAGCGCGTGTGGTGACGGGCTTTCCGGAGATACCACCTGCACCTAACTTTTCCACTTCGCTTGCAGGCGTTTTGAGTTGTTCTCGGGAGATGGTTGTATTGGCCACAATGAGCCCAGCAATTTTGGTAAACGCAACAATTTCGATGATTTCATCGATTTGTGTGTCGGTGAGATCTGGGGCTATTTTTAAAAGAATGGGCTTAGGCGCAGCTTTAGCGTGGTTCTGCTCTTGCAAACGCAGCAGTAAGTCTTGTAGTGGTTCTTTTTCTTGAAGCGCTCTCAAATTGGGCGTATTGGGCGAAGAAACATTGACAACAAAGTAATCTACATATGGAAAAAGCGCTTCAAAAGATAAGAGGTAATCTGTTGCGGCTTCTTCATTGGGCGTCCATTTATTTTTACCTATGTTGCCTCCAATAATGAGCTTTTTATTTTGACGGGCCTTGAGTTGCGCTATAGCAGCCTCTACCCCATCGTTATTGAAACCCATTCGGTTGAGTATGGCTTGATCTGCTTTTAAGCGAAAAAGGCGAGGTTTGTCGTTGCCTGGCTGCGCTTTTGGTGTGATGGTCCCGATTTCTATGAAACCAAAACCGCAATCGGCGAGCGCATCTATGTTTTGTGCATTTTTATCAAAACCCGCAGCCAAACCAACGGGATTGGGAAAGTTGAGGCCGAGAAAGGAAGTTGCCAATTTGGGACTTTCTACAACATATAACATCCTGAAGATTGCTCTGGCAGGTGCAAAACGGTGGATTTTATTGAGGAGCCCTACCACAAAATAGTGCACTTTCTCTGCATCAAACTGAAAGAGAACGAAACGAAATAATTTGTACATACACAAATGTACAAACTATTTCATGTTTGAGCGCTCACACCAATAGCAGTAGACATACCGTTAGCACTGGATAATACCAGTAACGCCAGGGATTATTCACTTTTTGTTGGTAGTTATGGGCGGCTAAAATTTCATTGAAATTTTGATGTTGTCGCACCTCATCGCTACTAGGTTCTTTTCGGTCGAGTAAAATTTTGAGCATAACTATTCTTTTTGATGAAAAAATTCTTTGAGTTTGAGTACCGCACGAAAAGTTTTCACTTTGGCATTGTTTTCAGACAAGCCGCAGATTTCACCAATTTCTTTAAAAGATCGTTTTTCAAAAAAACGCATTTCAATCAATTGTAGCTGCTGTTCTTTGAGGTCTTTTAGGGCGACAAGCAAACGGGCTTTATCTGCTTCAGTGTAGTCTTCAGTCCAGTCTTCGATAACTTGCTTGAGAACGACTTTGTCGATGCTGACTGTGCGTTGTGCCTTTTGGTCGCGGAAACTTTGGTAAAGTTCGCTTTTGGCAATGCGAAACAACCATGCAGAAAAAGGCAAGCCGCGGTATTCGTATTTGTGTAGCGCTTGTAGTGCTTTTACAAAAACACAAGAGGTGATGTCGTAGGCTTGTTCTTCTTCATCTACGCGGCGGTAGACATAGCGAAAAATAGCTTCGTGGTAACGCTCGTAGAGCGGAGCAAAAAAGCGCGGATCTTGTTGGGCGCGCTCAATTTGAGTTCTTTCTTCTTCGAGAAGAAAAGACTGCTGCTGAAGGGAGAGTTGGAGAGGCATAGTCTTTGGTTTTAAGGAGTTTAGCATAAGAGGCTTGCAGTCCTCTTTTCGGGATAACGCACATATTTTTGTTTTGGTACATCTTTTTGAAAAAAAAATTAAAATTGTTTGAGTAAGCGCAAGCCACAATGTATTTTTTGCTGCTTACTTGCAGACAAAACCTGCTTTAAACCAAGCATCAAACCAATTTGCCAATCAGTTGCAAATGAAATTTGAACAGCGCCATTTAAATAAGAACCAATACCGCTCAACAACATGGTTTGAGCGCCAAAGCCTGGCAAATAAGGGTAACTGTAGAGCAGCGGTGCGTTTGTAGGAACTTGATACAGACCATAAATGAACGCAAAGCGAAATGGAGCTGATAAGGGGGCGTGCTGCCATGATAATTCCAAATTTTTACTTGGATTTTTGCTTGATAACAGTGTGCTTAATTGAAGAGCTGCATGAATTGTTTCACTTTCTAGAATGATCATTTGAGCACCTAGTGAAGACCTGAGCTGTGCAGCTTGAAGTGCACTTTTTCGCCAACTCAATTGACCATTGAAATTGCGTTTTTTGGAGACTTGGTATTGAAGCAAAATACGGCTTTCATTGAGCTGCTGTGGCAATTGCTGTGCGTTCAGCAAATGAGGTATCTCTATATATTCCATTGACAATTTGACGACGAGCGCTTTTTGAGCCTGCCATTTCAATTGAAAAATACAGCCCCTTTCATTGGCGCCTTTAGTGGTGTTGCCAATTGGATTGGCGTAAAACGCCTGGTAATTTGGGCCATAATTGCGCACATGTAAACCCAACTCTAACTGCCGAGCCATATAATAAACAAAGGCTACATTAAATGCACAAGCACGGTCGAAACGCATTTCATTAGCTAGTGCAGCAACCCCTTCTGTATAAAAATAAAATTGTCGCCAAGTAGCTTGTGCATAAATACCAATGCTACAAAAAGACAAAGTATTGGGCAAACCAACTAAAACAATGGAATCAGGAGCGGGACCTGCTTTCAATTGCTGATAAAGCAGCAGCGCACCATACTGCCACAAGTTGGTCTTGCGTCGGATTCCTATTCCGTAAAGTTGCTCTTGTGCTTGTTTTCTTTTGGCAAGCTCTGTGGGCGTTCGGTGCAAGCCCGATGTGTAAGAAAAATTGATTTCTTCTTGCAAGGTATCTAATTGGGGCCGAAAGTCAGTACGCTTCAAAGAGGCCAAAAAGAGGATTTCATGATTTGCAAGGTTCAGTGACCCCGCTATACCTTGCAAAAAGCGCTGTTCATCGCGGCCTTGATACGGTTTGATCCCGAGCGGATTTTTGGCTAATTGAAGCAAATCAATGCTCTTGCCGAGGCCTCTAGAGCTCCATAGCTGCAAGCCTTGCCCCCATTGCACTTGATAAGCTCCTGCGACAACTTTTTGCACTACTTTTGGAGGATCAAGGGCATCCCAAGCTACGTAGGCAGACATGAAGTCTATGCCGATAGCGGGCTCTTGCTGCCAAATTGGTTCTCCAGCATCCTTGGCAAGTTGAGCAGCAAAACGCCAATTTTGATGAGACAGCGCGAGGCGTTGTTGACATGCAAACGCAGGACCTAAATGTGTGGTATCTCGGAGCAAAGAAAAATTGCCCCCCTCTTTGAGGAGCTGTGGGCTATTGTATTGTAGTTCGTAGCGCAAATTAATAGTGGCCAAAGAAAATTGCGCGTGTTTTGGCTTGGGTAAAGGTGCAAACAGAAAGGCGCAACTATTGGCAATCGTTGAAAGGTCGCTTTGAAGCAAGCCTTGTAGTTGAAATAAATTCAGAACAGAACCTCCCTGCTCAAAAAACAACACCAGTTTTTGTGCATCTGAGGGTGTGAGAACCTGATTGGCAACAAGCGTTGCCAGCTCTGAGGCCACCACAGGATGTTGATTTTGCTCATGAGCAATAGAAAAGTTTGGGAGTTGAGCGCAGGCTGCTGTCAGCAACGAACTAAAGATAAAGGAGCAGGACAGGCGCATTAGTGTAGGTTGAGTCCGATTTGAAAACATAGGCCATGTGACCTTTGCCAACGCTGCCCTATCAACCAAGTAAAGTGCTTATGCTGAGAAAGCGCAACTGAAAAGCCATAAGACTGAGGGAATAAACCACAAGTAAACTGGATTTTAGCCTCGTTGAGTTTTTGGGTGAGGGCAAGGTATAAATTGGGGCTAAACTGTGGATTCCAAGAAAGACCTTGCGCAAAAGACAAGCGCTCATCAAGCTCTAACACATGTTCAATACTAATTTGCTGTTGGGCCGCCCGACCGATATCGTGGATCACAACTGCTATGTGTTGGTGCTTTTTGAATTCATACTGACAACCTAAACGCGCACCTGCGACAAGCAAATTGCCATAAAAGTTGGGCTGGGCATAAAGCTGTAAGTGCAAACCCAATCCAATGCGCAGCCCTGAAAAGGGTGCAAAAGAAAGGGCATGAGCGGTTTGAATGAAATGACCCGCAGGATGAAATACACCACTGAGCTCATGGTAAATAGCCCAGCGGTTTTGCGCATAAAAGCAGCTGAAGTGAAGCCCATTGAGGTTGTTGATTTGTAAAGGAGCACTCGCGTAAAAATAGCAGCCCTTTTGTGCTTTAGGGCAACTTGCAGCAGGATTGAGCTGTTGTTGATTTTGATCAATGGCATTGAGCAAAACGCTGGGCTGCAAAAAAAAATGTGCACCCGCAAAAACCTGAGCTGTGACGAGTATTTGACTACCCGCTGACCAAAAAAGAAGAAGCAGCGACTTAAACATTGTCCGAAATTAGCGCTGCAGCCCGACTTCGCATTCAGTAAATTCAGCAGTTAAACAAGAGATTCAGTATATTTGAGGACACTTATTTTTATGTCGAAAGTATCCATCCCTTTTTCAGCCAATTCTTTGAGCGCTTGGCAAGCACAATTGCACAAAGAACTCAAAGAAAACACTGCACTTTTACAATACCATTCTTCCATTGAAGATATTTCTTTTTCACTTACTTCGCTCGAAGCACCCCAACTAGGAACACAAACAAGTGAACCAAATGCTTGGAAGCGACTGGTAGCGGTTCCTGCGCACGGCGAAAAAAATAGCAATACCATCATACTTGAAGCCCTAATGCAGGGCGCCGATGCCATTTATATCGACCACACCACTACCCAGACCAACTATCAACAATTGCTAGCTGGAGTTGAAGTCGCTTATATAAATTGTTTGATTTGTTTTGATAGCGCTGAGGCCTATGCGCATTATGAGCAAACTGTAGAAGCGCAAGTTGCAGCGCAGTGCTTTGCGCTGCATCGCTATGGCAATGCGCAAAATTTCATCAGCACTTTTGACATCCAACAAATTGGTGCCAATTGTAGTACAGAACTTGCTTACGGCCTATTTAAATTACAGCAACGGCTAGAGCAAGAGCCACAAAATCTCAAGCTATATTTTGAGTTGGGTGTCGGCAGTGAATATTTAGTAGAAATCGCCAAATTTAGAGCGCTGCAACATCTTGTCAAGCAACTGGCTAAGGTCCACGAAGTTGAAATTGAATTGATACCTATTGCCAAAACTGGCTTTTGCAATAAAAGTCTAAAAGATCCTTATACCAATTTGCTTCGGTTGTCTACAGAGGGGCTCAGCGCCGTAATGGGTGGTGCTCATTTTGTTTGCATTCAGCCTTACGATACCCTGAGCACCGAAGGCCCGAGTGCTTTTGGTCAGCGCATGGCCTTAAACATTGCCAATCTCTTGAATGAAGAAGCACACCTTTCTAAGCCTCAAGATCCCTTGCAAAATGCTTATGCTATTGAGCAGCTTACTTTGCAGATCGCAGCAAAAAGCTGGGACTTCCTTTGTGAGCTAGACGCGCAGCAAGCAAATGCAAACGCTACAGTGCGGGGGCAAATCTTACAGACCCGTCAGTTGCGCACCGAACTTTTTGAATCCGGAAAAACATTGCTCATTGGCATCAATGCCTTCCCTAATGAGTTTGAGACACCCAAAGTTCGTTGGGCAGAGCTACCAACAGCCTTTGACCTCCCCTATTTAATCTTTGAAAAAAGCGCCAACTGATGCCAAGAAAAGCACTTCAATCTTACCGCAACCTCGATTGGTCTGCCCAGACCCATCAGGCTCAGCCGCAAACTTACCGCTCAGGTTTAGCACCTTTTTTGGGTGGGCCATACGCGTCAATGTATCTTTCAAAACCATGGACCATTAGACAATACGCTGGCTTTTCTACAGCAGAGGCCTCCAACGCTTTTTACCGCCGCAATTTAGCAGCAGGTCAAAAAGGGCTCAGCGTTGCCTTTGACTTGGCCACCCACCGCGGCTATGACTCCGACCACGAACGCGTTCTTGGCGACGTTGGAAAAGCAGGTGTAGCCATCGACTCAATCGAGGACATGAAAATCCTCTTTGATCAAATTCCATTGCAGGAAATGTCTGTCTCAATGACCATGAACGGCGCCGTTCTGCCAATTATGGCTTTTTACATTGCGAGTGCCCACGAACAAGGTGTGTCTACCGAACAATTGAGTGGAACCATTCAAAACGACATCCTCAAGGAGTTTATGGTGCGCAATACTTATATCTATCCGCCAGCGCCATCTATGCGCATCATTGCCGATATCTTTTCCTACACCTCGGCAAATATGCCAAAATTCAATTCCATCTCCATTTCGGGTTATCACATGCACGAAGCTGGGGCCACTGCTGCAATTGAGTTGGCGTATACGTTGGCCGATGGCTTAGAGTATATCCGTACGGGGCTCAATGCAGGGCTCGCCATAGACGACTTCGCGCCAAGACTCAGTTTTTTCTGGGCAATTGGCATGGATCACCTCACTGAAGTAGCTAAACTCAGAGCTGGACGTATGTTGTGGGCCAAACTCGTCGCGCAGTTTAATCCGCAAAGCACTAAATCACTTGCGCTGCGCACCCATTGTCAAACTTCGGGTTGGTCTTTGACAGAGCAAGATCCCTTTAACAATGTAGCAAGGACTTGTCTAGAAGCGCTATCGGCTGCTTTAGGTGGCACGCAATCTTTGCATACTAATGCCTTAGATGAAGCCATTGCACTACCTACCGATTTTTCGGCAAGAATTGCCCGCAACACCCAAATATTCTTGCAAAAAGAGACGGGTATCACGCAGTTCATTGATCCGTATGCAGGTAGTGAGGCCGTTGAAAAACGCACTCAAGAACTCATTGAAGAAGCTTGGGAGCTGATCACAGAAATAGAGAACTTAGGTGGCATGGCCAAGGCTATTGAAACAGGCTTGCCAAAAATGCGCATTGAAGAAGCCGCTGCCAAAAAACAAGCGCGCATCGATGCCGGATATGAAATTATTGTAGGAGTCAATCGCTATCAAACTACCGAAGAAAGCCAAATTGAGATCAGGGAGGTCGACAACACAGAAGTGAGAAAATCCCAGATAGCTAGGCTCCAAGCCATCAAAACGCAGCGCAATGCACAAGAAGTAGCACTTTTGTTATCAGAATTGAAAACCGCTGCACAAGAAAAAGGAAATTTGCTGGAAATAGCTGTTCGCTGCGCCAAAGCGCGCTGTACGCTAGGCGAAATCTCCGATGCATTGGAAGCCGTTTTTGGCCGCTACCAAGCTAAAATCAGAAGCATTAGCGGCGTTTATGCAAAAGAAATTATGAACGATCAAGATTTTATCCAAGCCAAGGCCCTGCTCGATGAGTTTATTGAACTTGAAGGCCGTCGACCGCGCATCATGATTGCCAAAATGGGCCAAGACGGGCACGACCGCGGCGCCAAAGTTATTGCCAGTTCATTTGCCGACATTGGTTTTGACGTAGATATTGGACCCCTCTTTCAAACGCCACAAGAAGCGGCCAAACAAGCCATTGAAAACGACGTGCATATTGTAGGGGTTTCCTCGCTTGCAGCAGGCCATAAAACACTTGTGCCTGCAGTGATTGAAGCCTTGAAAAACGAAGGCCGTTCGGATATCATGGTAGTTGCCGGAGGTGTCATACCACAACAAGATTACGCACACCTTTTCAAGGCTGGCGTATTCGGAATTTATGGTCCTGGCACAAAGATTGCATTGGCCGCCCAAGAAATCTTGCACCTTTTGATCAAGAGCCATCAATAAATTTTATTAATTTCGAGGAGAATTCATTTGATTCGACATGTTAAAACCAACACCAATGAAACTTTTTTTGCTATCCTTCTTTAGTTTGATCTTAAGTAGCTCACTATTGGCTCAAAAGCCGACACTCCTCTTAAAAGAATCCAAGCGCGTCATTACACTAGACGATGAAAAAGGTGGAAACACCTCCGTTGAGATGCGCAGTGTGTTCACTCCTGCAGGCACCAAAAAAGTGAGCACCGAGTGGGTGATCTCTGGGGTCAAAGGCAAAGACTGGGACTTCACCAAAGGAGATGAGAAAAGCGACATCATCGAAGTGAGTTTCAAGCGTGTGGGTAATTATTCCGTTTCGCTAAATGTCACTTACTCCGTTAAAAAAACACTCAAGAACGGTGAAGTCGAAGAAGAAGAATTCGATATTTCTGTAGACAACGACAACTTTATCACGGTTACCAACAACCTAGACGAACTCACACAGCTGCATGCAGATTCGAACTTCGTCAAATTAGTGAAGCGTGCCGGCGACTACACCGTCAAAGAAAAATATGCCAATGACCCTACCCCATACATATTCTTGGCAAAAGGATTATTTGGTGTTTACCGCAAAGACCTCAAAGATCCGATGATCCAAGATCCTTTTGAAGAAGCAATCACCGCTTGCGCAACAGCTATTGAGCGCGACGAAAATGGCGTCTTCAAAATGCCCATTCACAAAATGTGGCTCAACGGCTTTCAGCTAGAGCTGCTCAACAATGGCGTGCGCTATATCCTCGAAGAAGAAGATGGCTATCCGATTGTTTACAGCAATGAAAACAAAGACAAAACTGCCGAAACACTTGCTGAAATTTTAGATGCTTGCGAATCGTACAGCAGCATTACAAGAAACCCAATGGGTATTAAATTCATTGAGGCGGCCATTCGCTACAACAACCGCGATGCCAAAACAGCCAACTTGATCTGGAAAACAGAGCTTCCAAATCTCATGAACCTCACCGACAAAGATTTTGAAAACTGGACACAAGCCGATAAAGATGCCTTGCGCGTTGGCCTGATCTTGAGCTCACAAGCACTCATGAAAAGAGACAGCAGTACTGTCAATGCAAGACCAATGCTGAAAAAAGCTGAAAAATGGTTCGAGTACGACAAAGAATGGATTGCTTTTTACGAAAAAAAGTACAATAGCTTCTCAGAACAATAAACCACCTCTATGCAACGCATCCCCAGTTGGTTAAAGAACAAATACATCCTCACCAGTTTGGTGTTTGGCATTTACTTTCTCTTTTTAGACGATTGGGATATCTTCACATTGGTGCGCCAAAAAAGAAAGCTTTCTCAAATCGAACAACAAGATGCGCAAATGAGCGAGCAACTCAAGCAAACCAAAAAAACACTTTACCGCCTGCATCACCTCAACGAACTTGAGGCTTATGCGCGCTCAGAAAAATTCTTCAAACGAGACGACGAAGAAATATTTGTGGTGACCAAAAAGTAAAAGAAATCTGAAAGATCAAACCCGCTAATATGGCGTTTGAGACAATACAGCGCCCGGGTAATAAAAGCGCAATATCTGATCATAGCTATACCCTTTTTTGGCCATTTGCATCGCTCCTTCCTGACAAAGTCCAACCCCGTGTCCAAAACCTTTACCGTAAAGAATTACTTCTTCACCGACTACAACCGCATCAAAAAAGCTCGATTTCAATTTGAATTGATCACGTAAATCGCGCATGGGTATGCCGTAAACTGGATGCAAGTAAAATGCACATCTTTCAGGCTGTTTGAAGTCCTGTAAAAGTGCATAACTCAATGAGTCTGATAGCGGAAAATTATATTGCTTGATCAAAAAGGAAGTCCAGGATTGCAAGGGAACACTTTTGACCCAGGTGGCTTGTTTGGTGTGTACACAAAAGGTATCTCGAAAAGAAGACAAGCCTTCAATTTGTTCGTTCCAGACATCTTGAGGCTCACAAGTTTGCCCCCCACAATTCGCATGAAAAAAGGTCGGGAAATACTGACCTGTTGCAGCCAACAAAACAACAGATTGGGTCTGAAAGACAGCGGTGTCAATGAGTGCCGAGCCCGTTCGTTTGTGCAAATAAGCCTGACAATGGACGCGGTCACATAAGTCAAATCCTTCTTTTTGGTGACGGTTTTGGTTGTGCAGTGCGTACGTTCTGGAAATCACTGCCTGGGCTTGGTAATATGCTTTTTGATGCCCTGGGCCTCCTTCGCAAGATACAACACCTTCTAAATAGGTTTCTATCGGAACGGTATTGACTAAAGCCAAATTGCCTTTGCTCACCCGCAACTCAAAATCACCTTCATAAGCACGCGTTTTGGTAGAAAGTGCTGGCACTGACCAGTTGCAGAAGTCTTCGTGGGCCAATTGCAGCAATTCGATTTGAGGTGCCTGCAAGCGCAAAACGCCACCTTGAAAATACTGAACCATGGTGCCACTGCATTTGAAACGCCCTTGCGCTAAGGTAGCTAGTGGTAACGCTGTGATTTGACCGTCTGGCATGGTAGCGGTGAGTAAGTAAGCACCACTACCTATCGCAAATTGAAATTCCTTGACACTCGTTGCCGTATACAAGCCCACTCTTAGGTTTTGGGCAAAAGAAAACCCCAAACAGCACAAGAAAAAGAAAAGTGAATAGACAAGTTTCACGAGACAAGATAGGAATTCATTGAATTTGCGATACGTTCACTGACACCTGATTGTTTCAATAGATTTTGAAGTTGTTCGTAACTTGCCAATTGGGCTGCTCTTTGCTGCTGACCGGGCAACAGTTCCGTTAGCGCCAACTGCATGTTTTCAATGGTACATTCTTCTTGGATCAGTTCGGGAACCGCACTTCTATTTAAGATCAAGTTGACGAGGGATATGTATTTGATTTTGACCAATTTTCGGGCCAACCAAATAGAGAGCGCAGATCCTTTGTAACACACAACTTGTGGCACGCCAAATAAGGCTGTTTCCAGCGTTGCGGTACCGGAAGTCACTAAGGCGAGTTGTGCTTGAGAAAGTAAATCATAGGTGTGCGTGCTGCTCAAGAAAACGTGGTGTGCATTGCAATAACTTTCATAAACAGACTTGGGGATGGTATTTGCGCATGCCACCACAATTTGATGGGTCTCTTGAAATTTGGCAGCAGCGGCCAACATTAAGGGGAGTTTTTGCGCTAATTCTTGGCGCCTAGAACCCGGAAGCAGCGCAAGAATTGGTTTATCAAACTGAAGCGGACTGCGCTCCGTGTTCTTGTATCTTTTGATTTCGTCTTGCAATGGATGGCCAAAATAAGCTACCTCTATGCCAAATTTGTCGTAAAAAGATGGCTCAAAAGGCAAGATGCAGTACATTTTGGTGACATACTTTTGGATGGTATATACCCTATTTTGTTTCCAGGCCCAAACAGTGGGTGAGATATAATACAATACTTTAATGCCGTGTTCGTGCGCCCATTTTGCCATTCTCAGGTTGAAACCAGGGTAATCTACCAAAACCAAAAGATCAGGTTTTTGGGCCAATAAAGATTGTTGCAGCTGCTTGAATTGTCGGCGAATCGTGCCTAAATTCTGAACGACTTCGATAAAACCCATGAAACTCATGGCGCTGATGTGCTGTTCGAGTTGAACGCCTTGTGCACTGAGCCGTTCGCCACCCCAGGCCTTGAAGGTTATTTGGGGCTGGAGTGTTTTCCAGGCAACCACTAAATTGGCGGCATGTAAATCTCCGGATGCTTCTCCGCAAACAATATAGACGTAAGGATTTTGCTGCAAAGCTTCCAATTTAAAAAAAGCGCTCGAGATTGACGTAAATCATGTAGGGCGCATACAGCAGCATGCCAAAAATGATGCCGCGGGTATGAAAATACTGCTCGCGGTTTAAGAAAAAGTAGAACCAAGCTAAGTTACCGATCAGGCCTAAAGAAAGGTAGCGACTCATGAATTCTTGAAAATGCAGTGTTTGGTGCCACAAATAACTGAAACTTTGACCATAAGACTGCGAAAGCACAAAGACAATTACTGGCAATAAGATCAGTGGAGAAAAGACGCCAATCGCAAGTCCGACGAAAAATGATGAATTGAGGTTGTTTTTCATTGTTCCCAAGATTTAAAATGATTGAGGTGCGCATAGGCCGTGAGGTCGAAGTGTGTCGGGACAACACTTACGTACCCTTCTTTGAGCGCATGGAGGTCGGTGTCGGGGCGTTGGTCGAGATCGGCGAATTCGCCTGTGAGCCAAAAGTAATCTCGGCCGTATTGGTCTTGGCGTTTCTCAAAACGATCGGCCCAATAAGCGTGTGCTTGCTTGCAAACCCGAATACCTTTGATGGCTGAAAGTGGTCGTTTAGGAATGTTGACGTTCAGACAAATAGAAGGTTCAAAGCCTTTTTCGAAGAACTGCGTAAGTAAAATTTGGATGTAGTGTTGGGCAGCGCTGAAGTCTGCATCGGCAGCGAAATCGGCAAGTGAAAAACCAAATGAAGGAATACCTTCCATAGCTCCTTCTATGGCAGCAGACATGGTGCCAGAGTAAAGCACGTTGGTGGAGGAGTTTTCGCCGTGATTGATGCCCGACAAAATGAGGTCTGGTTTGGAACCAAGCAGTTCGTAAATACCGAGTTTAACGCAATCTACGGGCGTACCGCTACAGGCATAAGCCTCAACACCAGAATACAAATCACTTTTAAAGATCCGAAGAGGGTCGTGAATGGTGATGGCATGCCCCATCCCGGACTGCGGTTTGTCTGGAGCGAGCACATGTATTTGACCAAAAGGTTTGGCCACTTCAATGAGCGCTGCAATTCCTTTGGCGCTGATGCCGTCGTCGTTGGTGATGAGGATTTGAGGTATGCGACCATTATTCATGCGCTAAAATTAGTCAAATATCGCCTTGAAAATGCTAAATTTGGAGCAATGAGTGATAAAATCAAATGGTTGGAACCCCAGCAGCGCTTTGCGTTTTGCGCGCTATCTGTTGTCCCCGTCAGAGAAGAACCCAAAGACAGCGCCCAACAAGTGACGCAATTGCTCTTTGGAGAACCTATAGAAATCTTAACGCACGGCCAACCCTGGCTCAAGATCCGCAGTTTTTTAGATGCTTACGAGGGTTTCATTGACCACAAACAAGTTCTGGCCCTTACAGAAAAAGAACTCCGTCGATGGCTAGATGCCGGCATTTATTCCAATCAGCATTATCAAACCATCAATGGTCCTTATGGCATTCAAAACTTGAGTGGAGGATCAAGGATCGGTAGTATGCGCGAATTCTCCATTGGTGATTTCAACTACACCACGGAGCAGCAAACAAAAACAACCGATGCTTGGGAATATGCCATGAGTTTTCTCAATACGCCCTATTTATGGGGAGGAAAATCCATTTTTGGCATCGACTGCTCTGGTTTTGTACAAAATGTTTATCGTCAGCTCGACTTTAATTTACCAAGAGACGCTTACCAACAAGCAGAATTAGGAAACCTCGTTGCGTTTGAAGAGCGACAGCCCCTCGATTTAGCGTTTTTCAAAAATGCCAACGGGAAAATACATCATGTCGGTTTGGTGGGCCCAGACCAACAAATTTTACACGCATCAGGGCAAGTGCGCCTTGATCAACTGACTGCAGAAGGTATTTTCAATGAAGCAGCCGCAGATTTTACACATTCTCTCTTTGAAATTAGACGCTTATTTTAGCATTCTTCCGATATTTGCAACAACAAATTAACGCCATGAAAGACCAAACCATTTTTAACCTGATCCAAGCCGAAAAAGAACGCCAATTACACGGTATCGAATTGATCGCCTCTGAAAACTTCGTGAGCGAGCAAGTGATGCAAGCGATGGGTTCTGTACTCACCAACAAATACGCAGAAGGCCTACCGGGTAAGCGCTATTATGGCGGCTGCGAGGTCGTAGATCAAGTGGAGCAATTAGCCATCGACAGACTATGCCAACTCTTTGGGGCAACTTGGGCCAATGTGCAGCCGCATTCTGGTGCCCAAGCCAATGCAGCGGTGTTTTTAGCTTGTTTGCAACCAGGCGACAAAATTTTAGGCTTTGACCTTTCTCATGGTGGGCACCTCACACACGGCTCACCTGTCAATTTTTCAGGTAAACTTTACAAGCCATTCTTCTACGGCGTCAACAAAGAAACAGGTTTGGTCGACTACGACCTCATGGAAGAAACCGCCAAAAGAGAACTTCCCAAAATGATCATTTGTGGTGCTTCTGCCTATTCCCGCGACTGGGATTACGCCCGCATCCGCAAAGTAGCCGACGAAATTGGCGCTTTGGTTTTGGCCGATATCTCCCACCCTGCCGGCATGATTGCAGCAGGCTTACTCAACGATCCACTAGAGCACTGCCATATCGTGACCTCCACCACCCACAAAACACTGCGCGGTCCAAGAGGAGGCATCATTATGCTGCGCCACAATTTTGAAAACCCATTTGGCTTGCGTTGGAACAATGGCAATCTCAAATCCATGGGTGCCTTGCTAGATGCAGCTGTTTTCCCAGGCATTCAAGGCGGGCCACTCGAGCACGTCATTGCCGCAAAAGCTGTTGCTTTCGGCGAAGCGCTAGACCCTGCTTTTAAAACATACATGACCCAAGTTCGCGACAACGCAGCAGTTTTTGCCGCTGAAATGGTCAAATTGGGCTACAACATCGTTTCGGGCGGCACAGACAACCACAGCATGCTCATCGATTTGCGCTCCAAAGGCATCAACGGTAAAGACGCCGAAAATGCATTGGTAAAAGCCGATATCACCGTCAATAAAAACATGGTGCCTTACGACACCGAATCGCCGTTCGTTACTTCAGGAATCCGCATTGGAACGCCAGCGATTACATCTAGAGGCGTTAACACCACTGAAATTCCACAAATTGTGAGCCTCATTGACCGCGTGCTCATGAACGCCAACGACGAAGCCACACTTGCAGCTGTCAAAAAAGAGGTGAATGCACTCATGAGCAGCAAGCCCTTATTTGCTTGGTAAGCAACCATGCGCTTTCAATCCAAAAACGATGGATTTCTTTGGGCAGTTTCCGGATTGGTGTTCGTGATTTATGCTTTTGTTTCCGTTCTTTTTTATGTCATTGAAGGAGACCATACCGCAATTTACGGACTCGCTTCTATTTGGTTGGTTTTGACCATCTTCATGAACTGGATTATTCCGAAAAGCACCCACTACACCTTTCTAGAAAACCATTTACTTTGCCAAAGTATGGGTTTAAAAAAGAGAATTTATTATTCCACTTTTAATAAGTTAGAACCAGCCAATGGCTTGTACGCAGGCTGGAAAATGAGCACTGCATGGAAGTGCCTGGTTCTGCGCTACAATAAATACGACGAGCTGCTGATTTCTCCGCAAAACGAAGTTGCTTTCACCGAACTATTTGAAGCAAAAAAAGCCCAGTTTGCCAATACAAACTGAGCTTTTGAAAAGATCTTAAAATCTAGAAACTAGTCAATTCCTATTTTGCCTGTGCTGACGCCATGGCAAGAATTACAAGCGCCTGTACCAAGTGGTGAACCCATTGAAATGCTGGCTCCTGATGGCCCTGTTACTTTCGGATACAATCCTGTATAAGCCACATTGGCTGTTGTGTAGAAATTGCCTTTGCTGTCTATATCGATGGTGTACTTGAGTGTGCCTGTTCCGTTGGGACCTGTGTAAAGTTCAACTTTTCCTGAATTGACGGTGCTCTGAAGATCCGATTGATATATGGTTCCGGCTACATTAAAGCAACCCTCGCCTTCTCCGCTAGAAACATGGCATTGCATGCAGTTCATGCCTTTATTGTGCGAATCGTTAGCGCCTGCACTACTGATGTTTTCTTCGTTGCAGGCAAAATATTTTTGACAAGAAGCCAGGGTAAGTAGACCAAGAAATAGGCCGGCAAATAAAAAAAGATTGGTGGTTTTCATGTGGTTTGATTTTGTTTGTAAACACTTCATTATTCTACTTCTTTGTTGCGCATCGCCAGTAATTCATAGGCCCCCTTAACGACGATTTTGGCTTGTTTGAGTTGGGCTAATTTCTTACTGGTTAAGGCCACACGACCGTTTTGCGACATCAGTAAGTCGACTTCGATTGGTAAAAAGTTGCCCTTACTTGAAATAAACACGACATTTTTGCCATTTTGCAACACTACGGCCTCTTCAGGTAAGGTATATTGCAATTGGTTGTCGGCCATAATTTCGGCTTTCAGGTAAGAGCCCGGTGTGATATCCGCAGGAAGTTGATCAAAATGACAATGAACTTTAACCGTGCGCTCTTTGCTGATTTCACGGCCAATTAAATAGATTTTAGCACTTGCCGTCTGGTTGACATCTACAAATTTGAGCTTGACGAACTGGTCTTTGCGCAAAAAGGACAAATACTTTTCATAGACGGTCAGTTCGGCATGCGCATGCTTCAGGTCGATGATTTCCAAAAGGTTGTCTTTGGGTTCGGCAAAAGCCCCCACATTGGCCGTAACCTTCGTGATGACACCAGAAAATGGTGAGCGGATCCGTTGGGTGCGTTCAATTGTCCCTTTTTGCAGGGCAGCCATATTGACATTTGCCATTTCGAGTTGAACAGTAATACCCGCCAACTTAGCTTTGTTGACCATGAAGGCACTTTTGGCCTGCTGAAAGTTTTTAGCTGAACCCGCCTCTTTATCATAGAGTTGTTTTTGGCGCTCGAGGTCTGCAGAAAGGAATTCCATTTGACCTTGCAATTCGAGGTAAGTTTGCTGCAATTGAATGATTTCTGGATGTTCGACAACCAACAACACTTGGCCTTTTTGCACAAACATGCCATCCAAAACCTTTATTTCTTTGATGTAACCACCAAAAGGCATGGCGATGTAGGATTTATTTTGCGGCGGAACATCGATGATGCCATTGGCAAAAACACTCAGACCCATTTGCTGCGCGCTGAGTGAACCGAGCTCAATCCCGAGGGCCTGCACTTGTTGGGTAGATAGTTTAAATTGTTGGGTGCTGGGTGCTGTGGCTGCTGTTTCCTCGTCTTTTGGAGAAGAACAGGCGCTAAATAAGAAGCTAATGAGCGCCCCGATTAAGATGACTTGCGTTTTCATGTTCATTTTAATTTTTAATCCATTCATAGGAAATGTGTAACAATTTGATTTGGTGCTGCCATTGCAAGAGTTCGTCTTGCAAGGCCAATTGGTAATCTTGTAGTTGGATAAAATCTAGTAGAGAAATCTGGCCACTGTTGAGTTGCAAAGCGGCATCTGCTTGTAGCTTGACCAGTTCGGCTTGAATAGGTGCTGCAACCTCTTTGTAAGACGCAATGAGGTTGGTCAACTCGACAAATAGCTTGGTTTGGGTAGTCTGTAAATTCAGTATTTCCTGATTTTTGCGGAGTTCATTTTGCGCAAGGGCCAATTCGAGTGCGGTGTTTCTCGCTTTGTAGGCTTTGTAATCGATAGGAATTTGTGTCTGGATCTGAGCGCCCTGAAATCTTTTACCAGGACCAAAATACTGATCTGTGCCATTGCTATTTTGAATGCCCACCAGTGACTGATTAAAGTAAGCCAAGCCCAAAGCTGGAAGCTGCTGTGCCCTATTGAGTTCATTTTGGAGCTGCAACTGCTTGGCTTCTATATCGTAACGCAACAAACTTGGGTGCGTCAGTTGGGCACTGAAAGTTGGCAGCGTTAAAAAATCAATTGCATCTGCTTGTGCAAGTTCGAAATCGGGGCCTTTGTAAGCCAAGAGCGCGTGAAGTGCAGACCACGCATTTTGTAAATCTTGGGCTTGCTTGGTAACGGTAGCGTGTGCACGCATGGCCTTGGAATGCACGAGCATTTGATCCATTTTTGGCGCTTCTCCAAGCGCAACGCGCAGCGTCATTTTTTGATCGAGTAATTGATACAAGGTATCTTGCTGCTTGGCTAAAAGGAGTAAGGCACTTTGCAGTCGAATTTGCTCTAATTGTTCGTCCAAAGTTCTTTTGAACTCTTTTTTGAGCAACACCAAATCTTGTTCCGACAAACTTCCCGTCGCTTTGCCAATTTCTTTTTGTAAACGCAGGGCACCATTATAAGGAAGTGTTTGGCCAAGCGTAAGATTGTTGTCGTATTGATATGCTGAATTGAACTGCCCTATCATCAAAGATGCCGAAAGCGGCTGCCATCCGGCTGCGCCTGCTGCGATACTTTGTTGGCGCTGGGCTTCAAGCACGGCAGCTTTAATTTGACCATTTTGATCGAGCATAAGACCAAACAATTGCGCATCTGTATATTGTAAAGATTGTGAGAAGGCACTGCTCGCGCAGGCCAAAACTACAAATAGCGAAAGCACCTTTTTGCGGCGCAACTTAAATGGTTTTTCAAAAAGCACGTACAAGAGCGGCAAAATAAATAGCGTGAGGATGGTAGCGGTAATGAGCCCGCCAATCACGACTGTAGCCAGTGGCTTTTGCACCTCAGCACCACTGCCGTGCGAGAGAGCCATGGGTAAAAAACCCAAAGAAGCTACTGTAGCGGTGAGTAAAACAGGGCGCAAGCGATTGGCTGTACCCCTCAAAACAACTTGCATTAGGGGCGCTCCCGATTTTTTCAGGGAATTGAATTCGGCAATCAGGACAATCCCATTGAGTACAGCCACGCCGAAAAGTGCGATAAAGCCAACTCCTGCAGAAATCGAGAAGGGCATGCCTCTCATATACAGCGCAATAATGCCTCCGATTGAAGCTAAAGGTATCGCTGAATAAATGAGCGCTGCTTGCTTGACCGATTGAAAAGTTAGGTACAGTAAAAAGAATATCAGCAGAAGTGAAATGGGAACAGCTATGAGCAAGCGCGCGCGGGCATGCACAAGGTTTTCAAAGGTGCCTCCAATTTGCGAAAAATAGCCCGTTTCAAATTCAAGTTGTTGATCCATTTTTTGCTGCAGTTCTTCGACGATGCTCTCTACATCTCGGCCACGGACATTGAAGCCTACTAGAATGCGGCGCTTGGCGTCATCTCGTTGGATTTGATTGGGTCCGTTTTCGATTTGGATTCGCGCGAGCTCTGCCAATGGAATTTCCTGACCGGTTGCATTACTGACATAAAGCTGTTCTATATCGGTAAGTTGGCTGCGGTCGGACTCGCGCAACTTGACTACCAACTGAAATTTGCGCTCACCTTCAAAAACAAAACCTGCAATTTGACCAGCAAAACCGAGGTTGAGCGCTCTGTTTACTTCTTCTATGCTTACTTGGTAGCGCGCCAACGCATCGCGGTCATAGCGCACAATGAGTTGTGGCAGGCCTGAAAGCTCCTCCACATAGACATCTTGCACACCGGAAATTTTGGAAGAAATACCGCCAATTTGCTTGGCATAGGCAGACAGCTTATCGAAATCTTCGCCGTACACCTTGACCACTACATCTTGTTTGGCACCGGTCATGAGTTCGTTGAAGCGCATCTGGATAGGTTGCTGAAAACCAAAAGAAACACTCGGCAACTCTTTGTCCAAAACAGCTTGCATTTTGGCGGCGAGGGCTTCTTTGTCTTGGGCACTCACCCACTCTTCTTTATCTTTGAGTATCAGCATGAGGTCGCAGGCCTCCATGGGCATGGGGTCTGTCGGGATTTCTGCAGTGCCGATTTTACCTACCACCTGCTTGATTTCAGGAAACTTTTGCAGCAAAATACGCGAAGCTTTGGTGGTGGCTTCTATGGTTTTGGTGAGTCCGGAGCCGGTCATGAGGCGGGTCTCGACGGCGAAATCTCCTTCGTCTAAGGAAGGAATAAATTCGGCACCAAGTTGATTGAAGAGCAGCACAGCAATTGTAAAAAGTACAATTACACCCGACAAGATTAACTTTTGCTTGCGCAGCACAAAGGAGAGTAGCGGCGTGTAGCGCTTTTGAATGGAATGGACAATTTTGTCAGAAAAGGTTTGCCCTTTCTGTACTTTTTTGGATAGCACCAACGAAGAGATCATGGGCACATAGGTCAGCGACAAGATGAGCGCACCGAGAATGGCAAAAATAACGGTCTGGGCCATTGGTTTGAACATTTTACCCTCGATACCCACCAGGGCCAAAATAGGAAGATAAACCACCAAGATGATAATTTGTCCGAAAACAGCACTTTTACTGAATTTGGAAGCGGAAGCGTATACCTCCTGATTCATTTCGACCTGAGAAAGCTGCTTGCTGCGCCTATGTTGTAATAAATGGAGTGTCGACTCCACAATAATAACCGCGCCGTCTACAATGAGGCCGAAGTCTAGTGCGCCCAAAGACATCAGGTTACCCGAAACCCCAAAGACATTCATCAGAGAGATTGCAAAGAGCATGGCAAGTGGAATCACGGAAGCCACAATGAGGCCCGCACGCAAGTTGCCCAATAAAAGCACCAAAACAAAAATCACGATGAGCGCGCCTTCAATGAGGTTGGTACTGACGGTATGAATAGCCCGATTGACCAGATTGGTGCGGTCTAGGTAAACCTCCAATGCGACACCTTCTGGCAAAGTGCGCTCAATTTGCGCCACGCGTTCTTTGACGAGTGAAATCACTTCAGAAGAGTTGGCGCCCTTGAGCATCAAGACAATGCCTCCAACGGCCTCGCCCTCTGCGTTGTAGGTGAGCGCGCCATAACGCACCTGTGCACCGTACTTGACCGCTGCGATATCGCGTATGTACACGGGCGTTTCGGCACTTGGGTGCTTGATTTGGATGTTTTCGATATCCGACAAACTACTCACGAGTCCTTCGGTCCGGATATAAGTAGTCATGTTGTGGCGCTCGATGTAAGCACCGCCCGTGTTTTCGTTGTTTTGTGAAACGGCCGTAAAGACTTCGTCTAGGGTGATTTCATGGGCCTTGAGCAATAACGGATCAATAGCGATTTCGTAGGTTTTGAGCTCGCCACCAAAACCACTCACATCGGCAACGCCCTTGACACCCAATAGCTGGCGGCGAATGACCCAGTCTTGGATGCTGCGCAAATCTGCGGGGCTGTATTGCTGTGCGTAGCCTTTTTTGGCGCGCAAGGTATATTGAAAGATTTCACCCAAACCCGTACTGAGAGGTGCCATAGAGGGCTCTCCAAAACCTGCTGGAATATTGTTTTTGGCTTCTGAAAGTCTTTCCTGTACCTGCTGACGCGCCCAATAGATATCGGTTTCTTCCGTAAAAACGATGGTCACGACACTCAGGCCAAAGCGGCTAAAAGAACGGATTTCTTCAATGCCGGGAATAGTTGCCATGGTTTGCTCGACAGGAAAAGTGACAAAGCGCTCGATGTCTAGCGCGCTCGAGGATGCAGCTGTTGTGACCACCTGCACTTGGTTGTTAGTGATGTCCGGAACGGCATCAATAGGTAATTTAGAAAGTGAAAATAAGCCCCAAACGATGAGGGCGAGGGTCAAGACGGCAACAATTAATTTGTTGTGAATCGACCAAAAAATGATGCGATTTAACATATGAACTCAATTGAAAAGTAAAACTTAAAGGACTTAAGCTATACCAATTGAGGAGGGTGCCAGAATTCAAAAAAGTCGTTGATGCTGAGTGTAGTTGGGGGCGTGACAATTGGTGAAGAAATCAGTTGAGGATGATAGGCTTCAAAGATGACCTGAGGTCTGTCAATGGGCATAAAAAGCGTTACGGTTATGTTCAATGAAGCAGACTTGAAGGGAAGTTCGCGGTGCTCTTGTTGGTTGTCGTTGACTTGCTGCAGGTAGTGCTCTTGTACAAAAGACCAAAAGCCATCTTGCTCCTTTTCTTGTTGAAACTGCGCGTAGTGCTCCAGAAGTGCGTCCAGCTTGAAAAACTCCAAACCTAGCCATTGTGGTGCCAAAGACAGCAATCCAAAATATACAGCAAGAACCAGGCTACAAATGCGCATTGATCAAAGGTAACTAAAATTAAAATGAACTACCGAAAGATTGTTTAATTTCGTTTCAAATCTCTGTTATGAAAAATCTAATTCTCCTATTTCTCTTCACATTTTCCTTTACGGCCTTCTCTCAAGACCATTCCGGCAGTTGTGCTGCGCGCAAATCAGCAAAAGGTTGGCAGACTAAAAGTGCGTCTTTAACTGTTGCAGAAATTGCCGAAACCGAAAAATACGACGTCCACTTTTATAACTTGGACCTCACAATGAATAACATCTCTACTTATTTATCGGGGAGTGTGCAAATTCATGCCAAAGCATTGGTTGATTTAGATTCGGCGCTCATCGAGCTCTTTGAAAGCTTGTTGGTAAGTGAAATCAAAGTGAATGGCAATACAGTCAATTACAATAGGGTTTCCAATAAAATTCGGGTTCCGGTTGCGGCAAATGCACAAGAGAATTTTGTGATTGATGTCGCGTATGCGGGCAACCCGCCGACCGCGCAAACCAATCCGTTGGGCGGCAGTGGCCTCACCGCAGGCAGCTCGCCGAGCTGGGGCAACAAAGTTGTGTGGTCTTTGTCCGAGCCTTTTTCGGCTTATGAATGGTTTGCCGTAAAGCAAAGCCTCACAGACAAGGCCGATTCTTGTGCGGTGGCTATTACGGTTCCGGACACTTGCAAGGCCGGATCAAATGGAATTTTAGAGCAGGTTGTGCCTTTGGGCAATGGCTTCACGCGCTATGAATGGAAACACCGCCACCCAATAGACTACTACCTCATTTCGGTTGCTGTAGCCAAATATGTAGAATATAACGTCTATGCGAATCCGCAAGGAAGCAGCTCGCCCGTTTTGATCCAGAATTATGTCTACGATAACCCCGGAACCCTACCCAACTTTATTGATGAGATCAATGAGACAGCCGATTTTATAGAGCTTTTTGCCACGCAATTTGGCCCCTATCCTTTTGCCGACGAAAAATACGGACACTGCATGGCGCCAATCGGTGGTGGAATGGAACACCAAACCATGACCACTCAAGGATTCTTTGAAAAAACACTCACCGCGCACGAACTTGCACACCAATGGTGGGGCAACCACGTCACGTGTGCATCTTGGTGCGATATCTGGCTCAATGAAGGTTTTGCATCGTACAGCGAGTACCTCATGCTTGCCGCGCTCTACAACGGACAGCAAGCCAACCACATGACCCAAGTGCATCAGAGTGTAATGAACCAACCCGACGGCAGCGTTTGGGTCTTGGATTCTTTGAACGAAGCGCGCATTTTTAGCGGCCGACTTACCTATGACAAAGGTGCTGGAATCATCCATACGCTGCGCTATATCATCCAGAACGACAGCATCTTTTTTGCAGCGCTGCAAGATTTCCAAAACACCTACGCACACAGTACCGCAACAGGCCTCGATTTCAAAAATCACGTAGCCAACTTTTGCAATATCAATCTGGATGCCTTCTTTGAGCAATGGTATTTTGGAGAAGGCTTCCCGACCTACCAAGTGCAATACAACCAAAATGGCAGCGACCTATTCTTGCAAATTTCACACACTGCCTCGATGCCGAACATTACACCCACCTTTACCAACCCTATCTCCTTGCGCATCCTTAGACAAGGCCAGGCAGATACCATTATTAGATTTGAAATCAATAACAACGTAGAATTGTTTTCAATGTATAATTTTGGCACCGTGGTTGGCACTATTGGCATCGATCCGAACAATTGGGTAATCAATGGCAATGGCGGCGTTACAATAGATCCTACGCTAGGTTTTTCGGATAAACCCTACTCGCACAACACGCAATTGGAAGTGTATCCGAATCCAAGTACTGATTTTATTTCCATCAAAGGTCAGACAGCAACGCTTGTCTTCACTTTATTTGATGCAAATGGAAAAACAGTTCGCACAGGAACAATTGATCCCAATGAACTCATCGATGTGCGCACAGTGAAAAGAGGCGCTTATGTACTCAAATGTGTGGCGCCAAATCAACAACAATACATCCGACTTGTAACAATAAATTAGCGCATTCGTAGTTGTAACTATTAAAAAATTATTTATGAAAAAATTACTCCTAAGTCTCGCTTTGCTTTCTTGGGGCAGTACGCAAGCCCAGCTCAGTTTTGAAGGCATTTATTTGCAAAATGGAGCCTTCTATGGCGCCGGCAAAGGCAGCGTTTCTGATTTTCAGACCTTAGCGCCGCAGTCTGTCTTGTTGCAACAAGATTTAAGCGTGTATCAGGCCTATCCGGTGATGAACTTTACTTTCCCTGGGCAAAGTCAATCATTGAGTGTTGGCCTCAAAATGGCCAAATTACCGAATGCTACTTTGCGCTTGGGCCTCATGCACACCAACCAACAAAATGCCTTGGCAATTGGCGGTTCGTTTACCGAAACCTTCCGCATCGATACCTTGACGAGTTCACAAACGGGCGATCAATTTTTTATTGACTCTTTTAGCACGCACAGTTACAATGCCAATTATTCGCAAGAACAGTTGCGCCTAGACGCCTCTTTGTTGTTCCGCTACAATGCAGACAAACGCTGGAGTTTCTATGGTGGAATTGGCGCCAATTTTGGCTTGAGCTACAACGCACAAACAATTGTAAATCAATATGTTTCTCCCTACGGCAGCGACTATGGTTATGGCCTCTTCAACGACATGGTCTACAACGGCACACATACACAAGAAACCTTTGAAAACAAAGGTGGATTTGGTTTTGGCGTATATGCACCACTAGGGATAGACTTCAGAATTGGCAAAAAACGCGACTTCTGGATGCCCCTTCACTTGTATATGGAACTTCGCCCTGGCTTCAATGTAAATCAAATTGCCGGCTTGGGTACCAGCTTCAGTGCAGGTAATTTCTCAAACGTTGGTTTGCGTTTTCACTTGAAGTAATTCAAAAGCATTCTAAATAAGAAGCCGGGAATATTTTCTCGGCTTTTTTTATGTCAGAACCAAACTAAAAGGTAAATTTGTGGCGCAAAACAAACCAACCAAAGTAACTTTTGTTACTCACTTAAAATAGACCAATGGAAACAGCCTCTAGCGCCAATTACCTACCGTTGCTGATGCAAGTTGCAGTCGCAGCAGGTTTTGTAATCTTTACGCTTTTTGTCACGCATATACTCACCCCTAGAATCAATTCTACCAAAAAAGACGACAACTTTGAATGTGGTATCGACGCGCAAGGCAATGCGCGTTTTCCGGTATCTATCCGTTACTTTATGACGGCTATTCTCTTTGTATTATTCGATGTAGAAGTCATTTTCTTTTACCCTTACGCAGTGAACTTTTATGAGCTCAAACTCGAAGGATTATTAGCAGTTATTATGTTTGTCGGTTTTTTCTTGACCGGGTTTTACTATATCTATAAAAAAGGAGCATTAGAATGGGAAAAATAGAAGACCTCGAAACGATCAACGGAGAGGGTTATCAACTGACCACCCTCGACAAAGCCATTGCGCTTGCACGTGCCAACTCTGTTTGGCCTTTGCCATTTGCGACCTCTTGTTGCGGCATTGAATTCATGGCCACCATGGGCAGCGCCTATGACCTCTCGCGTTTTGGAATGGAGCGCATGTCTTTTACACCGCGCCAAGCCGACCTACTTATTGTAGCAGGTACTATTTCTAAAAAATTAGGGCCTGTGCTCAAACGCGTTTACGAACAAATGGCTGAGCCTAAATGGGTTTTGTCTGTTGGCGCATGCGCGTGTTCTGGTGGTATTTTTGATACCTATTCGGTTTTGCAAGGCATAGACCGCATTATTCCAGTAGATGTATATGTTCCGGGTTGCCCACCGCGCCCAGAACAAATCATTGATGGCGTCATGAATATCCATGAATTGGTCAAAAAAGAATCGAACCGCAGACGCTATTCCGAAGAATACAAGCATTTATTGGGAACTTACGAAATCGACATCGATCAACATGCAGAATCAAAATAACCAAGAATACCTAACGGCTATTCAAGCGGCATTTGGCGCCGATGTTTTGGCACATGAAGAAGCATTTGGCATGCTCAACATCGAGCTCACGCCCGCACGCATTCACGACGCCATTGCTTGGTTGCAACAACACCAAGACCTCAGTGTCAATTACCTCACCAACATCGCAGGTATTCACTACCCCGATGCTGCAGGCAGAGAATTTGCAGTAGTATACCAATTGCACTCCTGGAAAAACAATTTGCGTTTGCGCATCAAAGGCTATTTGCCCAAAGATAACTTGCACATCGCCACCATCACCGACTTGTTTGCCGGTGCCAACTGGATGGAGCGCGAAACCTACGATTTCTTCGGAATTATTTTTGACGGGCACCCCGATTTACGTCGCATCCTCAACATGGACGACATGGATTACTTCCCAATGCGCAAAGAATACGTCCTCGAAGACGCCACCCGCGAAGACAAAGACGACAGATTTTTCGGACGTAACAACAATGAATTATGAGCCAAGATCTTAAAGATGTAATACAAGCGGCTGACCCCGCCAATGTGGCCACCATTAACTTTGGTCCTACCCACCCTTCCACACACGGTATTTTTCAGAATATCTTAAAAGTTGACGGCGAAAAAATCATTTCTTCCGAACAAACGGTTGGTTATATCCACCGCGCTTTTGAAAAATTAGCAGAGCGTCGTCCGTACAACCAAATCACTCCGATCACTGACCGACTCAACTATTGTTCCTCCCCGATCAACAACATCGGCTGGGAAATGACCGTTGAAAAACTCATCGGCGTCGACATCCCGAAGCGCGTGCAGTACATGCGCGTGATCATCATGGAACTTGCCCGCATTGCCGATCACCTTATTTGCAACTCCGTCATTGGCGTAGATGCCGGTGCACTTACCTCTTTCTTTTACCCGTTCTCTGAACGTGAAAAAATTTACGAGCTCTACGAAGAACTCAGTGGCGCACGCCTCACTACCAACATGGGCCGCATCGGCGGTTTTGAGCGCGACTTCACTCCTGTTTTTCATCAAAAACTCAAATCGTTTTTAAAAACTTTCCCGAAAGCTTTTGAAGAATTTGACAGTATGCTCGCGCGCAACCGCATCTTCATGGACCGCACCAAAGGCGCCGGACCCATTTCTGCAGAGCGTGCACTTTCTTATTCTTTTTCCGGACCTAACTTGCGCGCCGCAGGCGTAGACTACGACGTGCGCGCCATGAATCCATATTCTTCATACGAAGACTTCGATTTCATCATCCCTGTAGGAGTGAACGGCGATACCTACGACCGCTTTATGGTTCGTCAGGAAGAAATCCGCCAAAGTTTGCGCATCATTACGCAAGCCTACAACAACCTCCCGGAAGGCGACTACAAAGCAGACCTCCCCGACTTCTATCTTCCAGCGAAGGCAGATGTCTACAACAACATGGAAGCACTGATCTACCATTTCAAAATTGTAATGGGCGAAACCGAACTTCCTGTCGGAGAAGTTTATCACGCCGTAGAAGGTGGAAACGGAGAACTTGGCTACTACCTCATTTCCGATGGTGGCCGCACCCCTTATCGCCTTCAATTCAGAAGACCTTGTTTTATTTATTACCAAGCATATCCAGAAATGATCAAAGGTTTGCCGATTTCAGACGCCGTTCTGACACTCAGCAGTATCAATGTCATCGCCGGAGAACTAGACGCCTAATATGAAAGCAGATCACCCACAAGCAGTCAACGAAGCACCGATTGAATTCAGTGCCAATACCATGGCCGAAATCAATCGCGTCATTGGTCTTTTTCCTGAAGGCAAACAAAAAAGTGCCATTCTGAGCGTACTGCATTTAGTACAAGACGAATTCGGTTGGGTCAGTGTTGGTGCCATGAATCGCGTGGCGCTTATCCTCGGCATCCAACCAATTGAAGTGTATGAAGTAGCTACTTTTTACACCATGTTTCACCTCGATCCTGTAGGCAAAAACGTACTTGAAGTATGCCGAACCGGACCTTGCCAATTAGTCGGCTCCGATGACCTCATTACCTATATCGAAGAAAAGCTCGATATCAAAGTTGGCGAAACTACCAAAGACGGCATGTTTACGCTTAAAACAGTAGAATGCCTCGGTGCTTGCGGTTACGGCCCAATGCTCATGTGTAAATACCAATTTTACGAGCGCCTCAACAAAGAAAAAGTGAACGAAATGCTCGACGCCATGCGCGAGGCCTCAAATTCTTAAGCCATGTCAAGAAAACTACTCATAGAACACGCAGAAGTTCCAGGAATTGCTTCCTATGAAACTTACCGCAAACACGGCGGCTATGCTTCGGTAGAAAAGGCACTCAAAACCATGAGCCCCGACGAAGTTGTCGAAGAGGTCAAAAAATCAGGTTTGCGCGGCCGCGGTGGCGCAGGTTTCCCTACCGGCATGAAATGGTCTTTTTTGGCCAAGCCAGAAGGTGTTGAACGCCACTTAGTTTGCAATGCAGACGAATCCGAGCCGGGTACCTTCAAGGACCGCTACCTCATGGAAAAATTGCCGCATTTGCTCATCGAAGGCATGATCACCTCGAGCTATGCATTGGGCGCGCGCCGCTCTTATATCTACATCCGTGGCGAGTTCATGTACGTGCTCCGCATTTTAGAAAAAGCAATTGCTGAAGCCTATGCCAACGGAATGCTCGGCAAAAACATCCTCGGTTCAGGTTATGACCTCGACCTCGTTGTTACACCTGGTGGTGGCGCCTATATTTGCGGCGAAGAAACAGCACTTCTCGAATCTTTAGAAGGCAAGCGTGGCAACCCGCGCATGAAACCGCCTTTTCCTGCGGTCAAAGGTTTGTGGGGCAATCCAACGGTAGTCAACAACGTAGAATCTATTGCTGCGGTTGTTCCTATTGTAAATGAAGGCGGAGAAGCTTATGCCAAAATTGGAATTGAGCGCTCTACCGGAACCAAACTTATTTCGGCAAGCGGCAATCTTGTGCGTCCGGGTGTTTATGAAATCGAACTCGGCTTATCTGTCGAAGAATTCATTTACGGAGACAACTACTGCCGCGGTATTGCCAATGGCAAAAAACTCAAAGCTTGTATTCCGGGCGGCTCATCTGTTCCAATTTTACCGCACTACCTCGTGACCAAAACAGCAGCGGGCACCGACCGCCTCATGACCTACGAAAGCTTAGCTGACGGTGGTTTTGCAAGCGGCTCAATGCTCGGCTCAGGTGGTTTTATCGTTTTTGATGAAGACCAATGTATTGTGCGCAATACCTGGAATTTTGCACGTTTCTACGCGCATGAGTCTTGCGGACAATGCTCGCCATGTAGAGAAGGTACAGGCTGGATGGAAAAGGTCCTCTACCGCCTCGAATACGGTACGGGTACACTAGAAGACATCAGTTTGCTCGAAGAAATCAACAAAAAAATTGAAGGCAATACCATTTGCCCACTAGGTGACGCAGCCGCTTGGCCTGTAGCCGCCGCTATTCGCCATTTCAGAGATGAATTTGAATGGCACGTAAAGTCTCCACAAGAGGCGCAAACAAGAAATTATGGTTTAATCCAAGCACCGCTTGAAGCTTAGTCCTATGATAAAAGTAACTATTGACGACGTCGAAATTGAAGTAGCACCGGGTACCACCATCCTAAACGCTGCACGACAAGTTGGCGGAGACCTCGTGCCTCCTGCCATGTGCTACTACAGCAAACTTCCGGGCACGGGTGGTAAATGCCGCACCTGCTTGGTGGAGGTAGCTGCTGGTTCTACTGCTGATCCGCGTCCGATGCCTAAACTCGTGGCGTCTTGCTCTACAACTGTTATGGATGGCATGATTGTCAAAAACAAAACTTCTGAACGCGTTCAAACCAATCGCGGTGGTGTAGTTGAGTTTTTGTTGGTCAACCATCCGCTCGACTGCCCTATCTGTGACCAAGCGGGCGAATGTCATCTCCAAGACCTCGGTTACGAGCACGGATCTGCCAAAACACGTTACCGCGAAGAGCGCAGAACATTTAGCCCGATCGATATTGGCAACAAAATCAAGTTGCACATGAACCGTTGCATTTTGTGCTACCGTTGTGTGGCTGTGGCCAATCAACTTACAGATTCGCGCGTACATGGTGTATTGCACCGCGGCGAACACGCCGAAATCTCTACGTACATCGAAAACGCCATTGACAACGACTTTTCAGGCAACATGATCGATGTTTGCCCTGTGGGAGCCCTTACCGATAAAACATTCCGTTTCAAGTCGCGCGTTTGGTTCTTAAAACCTTACGAAGCCGAGTGTGCTTGCAACAAATGTTCAGGAAAAGCAGTCGTTTGGATGTTCGGCAACGAAATTTTCCGCGTCACTGCCCGCAAAGACAAATACGGCGAAGTAGAAACCATTGAAGACAAAACCGCCTGGATTTGCAACGATTGCCGCTTTGACAAAAAAGACCCAAGCAACTGGACCCTCATTGGGCCGCGCAAAATTGACCGTCATTCTGTCATTTCTCAAGGTAAATACGCCACCAAAAACGACAACAATCCCAAACTTCTTCGCTAATGGATACCGCGTTGCTCATCGAAAAATCGATTCTCGTCATTTTGCTTTTCCTGGTTTCGCTGGGGGCGGCTGCTTACATGACCTATTTTGAACGAAAACTAGCCGCCTGGATCCAAGACCGCGTTGGGCCAGACCGCGCCGGGCCTTTCGGCATCTTGCAACCTATTGCAGACGGTGTAAAAATGTTCCTCAAAGAAGATTTTATTCCGGCTAAGGCCGACAAATGGCTCTTTATTATTGGACCTGGAATTGCCATGTTCACCGCACTCATTACCAGTGCAGTCATTCCTTGGGGTCCTAAATTACACCTCTTTGGTCGCGACATCGTGTTGCAAGTTGCCGACATCAATATCGGTATCTTGTATGTATTTGGCGTGATCTCTATTGGTGTTTACGGCATCATGATCGGGGGCTGGGCCTCTAACAACAAATATTCGCTATACGGTGCCATCCGTGCGAGCTCTCAAATGATTTCATACGAGTTGGCAATGGGCGTTTCGGCCATCACCATCGTATTGTTATCTGGCTCCCTTAGCCTCACCACAATTGTAGAAGGTCAAAGCGATGTCTGGAATATCGTTTATCAGCCGGTTGCATTTTTAATCTTCTTTATTTGTGCACTTGCTGAGCTCAACCGCGCTCCGTTTGACCTACCAGAATGTGAATCTGAGCTCGTTGGTGGTTACCACACCGAGTACAGCTCCATGAAACTCGGTTTGTATCTCTTTGCTGAGTACACCTCTATGTTCGTGTCTTCAGCCATCATGGCTATTTTATTTTTTGGCGGCTACAATTTCCCTGGCATGAGCCATTTCAGTGGCAATACACTCGCTATTCTCGGCATCGCTGCCTTTGCCACCAAAATTTTTATATTCATTTTTGTGATCATGTGGATCCGCTGGACCATCCCACGTTTTCGTTTTGACCAACTCATGCATTTGGGCTGGAAATCATTACTACCACTATCACTCATCAATTTATTGGTAACTGGTTTGGTCATCGCCTACAAAAATGGCTGGTTCTAATTAAGAAAATAACATGGAAAGCTTAACCAATCGCAAAAAAGTCGTTTCTGACAAGCCCATGACGCTTTGGGAGAAGATTTATCTTCCTGCTATCATCAGCGGCATGATCACCACAATGCGCCATATGTTTCGCAAGCGTAAAACAATTAAATACCCAGAAGAAATCCGTGAATTTGCGCCAGTTTACCGCGGTCAGCACGTCTTGAAAAGAGACGAACAAGGCCGAGAGAACTGTACAGCATGTGGTTTGTGCGCTGTGGCTTGCCCCGCAGAAGCCATTACCATGACCTCTGCTGAGCGCGCACGCGGAGAAGAACACCTCTACCGCGAAGAAAAATATGCCGCTACCTATGAAATCAATATGCTGCGCTGTATTTTCTGTGGTTTGTGCGAAGAGGCCTGTCCTAAAGAAGCTGTCTTCTTAACAGACCGCTTGGTACCCACCTACTTTGAGCGCGATAACTTTACCTACGGCAAAGACAAACTCGTTGAAGCCATTGATCAGCGCATCGATATCACCAAAAGACAACACACCGGTAAACGTACCCAATTATGAGTTTACAAATCATCTCCATTATCTTAGGTAGCCTTACCTTAGCCTCAGCGCTAATGGTTGTGCTCAGCAAGCACCCTGTTCGCAGCGTGATCTATCTGGTCATTACTTTCTTTTTGATCACCTCTATGTACATCATGATGAACGCCCAATTTTTAGCCGTCGTGAACATGATTGTTTATGCTGGTGCCATCATGGTCTTGTTCTTGTTTGTACTGATGCTACTGAATCTCAACAAGGAAGTGGAACCCATGGCCACCAGAGGCTCACAACTTGCGGCATTCATTGCAGGAGGCTCACTCTTTTTAGTGCTCATTACTGCGCTCAAAGACACGCTCATCCTCGGACAGTCTTACCGCGACAGCCACAGCCAAATCGGTTTGGTCAAAGAACTCGGAAACCTGTTATTTTCTAAGTACATTGTGGCTTTTGAGCTCACTTCTATTCTCTTTATCGCCGCAATGGTTGGTGCTATTTTATTGGCCAAGCGCGAAAATCAAATCATCGAATAATATGCAAGCAGCTTCTAGCATCGGGACTTCTCTCGATTTTTATTTATTTGTCTCCTTTGCGCTCTTTACTATTGGCGCTATCGGAGCCATGACGCGCAAAAATATGATTGTGCTATTGATGTGTATTGAACTGATGCTCAATGCCGTGAACCTCATGCTTGTCACGTTTTCTACCTACTACAACAACGGCGACGCACAAATCTTTGTGTTTTTCACAATGGTTGTAGCCGCGGCAGAAGCTACTGTAGGCCTCTCGATCATTATCATGGCTTACCGCAACCTCAAGTCCATCGATATCGATATGTACAACAAACTTAAAAATTAACAATGGCTAAAGACCTGACGCTTCTTCTCATCATTGCGCTGCCTTTATTAGGTTTTGCAATCAACGGGCTTTTTGGTAAAAAACTGCCCAAAACTTTGGTCGGTGGTTTGGCTACAGGTGTAGTTTTCGCTGCTTTTATGTTGGCAACTACACTTTTCTCCGGACTACATGGTACGCAAATCGTTAAACTCTTCAACATCATCGATTTTGAGCAATTGCGCATCAATGCTTCTTTTCAGATTGACGCCTTATCTGTTTGGATGACCCTCATCATTACGGGCATCGGTTCGCTCATCCACCTCTTTTCAATGGGTTACATGAGCCACGACGAAGGCTACCACAAGTTCTTTACTTACCTGAATTTGTTTATTTTTTCAATGCTCCTTTTGGTGCTTGGCTCTAACTACTTTGTACTCTTCTTTGGTTGGGAGGGCGTTGGGATGTGCTCTTACCTATTGATCAGCTTTCACTACAACGACGCCGAGAAAGGATTGGCAAACAGTTTGGCCGGACGCAAGGCATTTATCATGAATCGCATCGGAGACGTCGGCTTATTGCTTGCGCTCTTTATGTTACTGGGCCAGTTCAATACGCTAGAATTCCTACAAATTGGCAAAGCACTTGAAGCCAACCCTGCTTTACAAGGTGGTGCGCTTTTCTTTATAACGCTGAGTTTGTTTATTGCCGCTACGGGTAAAAGCGCGCAAATTCCTTTATTCACATGGCTTCCAGATGCCATGGCGGGGCCCACACCTGTTTCGGCACTCATCCATGCGGCCACCATGGTTACCGCAGGTATTTACCTCACAGTTCGTTCTAATTTCTTGTTTGAGCTCGCTCCAGCGACCAAAGACATCATCTTATATGTCGGTTTAGCCACCACACTTGTTGCTGCGTTTATGGCCTTGCGTCAAAACGACATCAAAAAAGTATTGGCCTACTCTACCGTTTCTCAGTTAGGTCTCATGTTTGTTGCACTCGGTTTTGGCGCCTATACCGTTGCTCTATTCCACGTCACTACACACGCCTTTTTCAAAGCGCTTTTGTTCCTTGGTTCTGGTTCGGTCATTCACGGTATGCACGAAGAACAAGACATCCGCAAAATGGGTGGTCTCGCCAAACTCATGCCGCTTACGCATTTTACCTTTTTAATTGGCACCATGGCCATTGCCGGCATTCCTTTCTTATCAGGATTTTTCTCCAAAGATGAAATCATGGCACAGGCCCTCCACCACAACCCAATTGTTTATGGTGTATTGGTACTTGCTGTATCCATGACTGCCATTTATATGTTCCGCCTTTATTTCCTCACCTTCCAAGGGCAGTTCCGAGGTGGTGAGGCGCTCAAAAGCAAGGTTCATGAGAGCGGGCTTTCCATGACACTACCATTAATGATACTGGCCGTTCTCTCTATTTTTGGAGGCGTATTGAATTTGCCAGGATTGTTTGTCAAAAGCACAGCCCATTGGTTTGATCACTACCTGAGCCACGGTACTTTCGGTCTATCAGCAGTTCACAATGCGCACCTAGATTTCAGTACGGCTATGGGCCTTATGCTCTTTGCAAGTGCCATTGCAATTGGCGTATTTATTTGGGCTTACCTCACTTATGCCAAGAAAGGCGCTACGGCTAAAGCAGACGATGCGCTATCGGGCTGGGAACAACTCTCTGCACAAAAACTTTACGTTGACGAAATTTACCAAACGGTCTTTGTGAAGCCTTTGCTTGCACTTTCTGATTTTGCAGCAAAGGTACTCGACGTCCAACTTTTGCGCAATGGTGTCTATGCACTGGCCGACGGCATTCTCAATACAGCCAACCTGACCCGCAAATGGCAAACAGGTTTCTTGAGTAGCTATCTATTTTGGATGGTTTTTGGTCTGATTATTTTTGTTGCGTATTACATTTTAAAACTTTCGGTTTGGCACTAATTCTTTTACCTCTTGTTTTTAGTTTGGTGGCTTGGTTCGTTCCAAGTGCATTCACACGTCTCTTTGGTCTCTTTGCCACTGGCGCTACGCTTGCATGGAGTATTGTAGCAGTTTGCTATTTTAAAACCGAAGAGCAAATCCTCATAGATTTCGGTCTGCGCTTTGTGCGCTTTTCTATTGATAGCTTAGGCTTCACCATGATTTTACTCACCAATGCCGTTCTTTTCTTGGTATTCTTGAGTAACTACACAAGTAAGCTGGTCAATGACAACAAATTTGCTGCCTTGGCGCTGCTCATGCAGTTTGGTCTTTTGGGTGTGTTTACCACCAATACCATCCTTGGTTTTTATATCTTTTGGGAACTCACTTTATTGCCCATCTTCTTGATTTTATATTGGTTTGGGTCTTTTGAAAAACCACGTGCCCTGCTCCAATTCTTCTTGTATACGTTGTTGGGCTCATTGGCCATGCTCTTAGCTGTTATTGGCCTGATGCATGCTACCAATCAACAAACTTACGAGGCCTTGCTCGTTGCAGATATCAACGCACTAGGCAACACGAGCATTTGGCTCATGGGCGGTTTCCTCCTTGCATTCGCCGTAAAGATTCCTTTGTTTCCTTTCCATACTTGGCAAGCAGAAACCTACACCAAAGCGCCTGTAGCGGGCACCATGCTTTTGTCGGCCATCATGCTCAAAATGGCCTTGTTTGGTCTCTTGAAATGGGTGCTTCCTATTTTTGATGGCGTGGCTACTGATTTTTGGCGTTGGCCCATCATTACATTGGGGCTCATTGGCGTTGTTTATGGTGCCGTGATTGCCATTCGCCAGTCCGATATCAAAACATTGTTTGCCTACGCCTCTTTAAGCCACCTCGGCCTTATTGCAGCGGCACTCATGCTCAATGACTACGACACCAATCAAATTGCCGTGGTTCAAATTGTCAACCACAGTATTGTCTCAATTGGTTTGTTTTTGGCAGCAGGCATTATTGAGCAGCGCCTCGGCACACGCGAACTCTCCGAACTCGGTGGTCTTGCCAAAATTGCGCCTCGCTTTGGTTTTTGGTTTGCTGTCCTGACTTTTGTTTCTTTATCCGTTCCGTTTACAGCAGGTTTCATCGGAGAATTCTTCTTGATTAAATCCCTCTTTAGTGCACATGCTGTCACTGGATTCATAGCCAGCACCACCCTTGTATTGGGTGCTGTTTATATGCTGCGCGCGTATCAAGCCCCTATGTTTGGCCCTTCCAAATTCAGCTCATTTCAAGATTTGCATTGGTCAGAAGTTACCGTTTTTGCCATTTTAAGCATAGCTGCTATCTATTTAGGTCTTGCACCTCAATGCCTCACAGATTTTGTTGCACATAGTCTTACTCAACCTACTCATTAATTCACACCATGGATAGTATCATCATTCTTTTCATCGCAGGCCTTGTCGGTCTTTTTGCAGGTATGAGCAAAAAACCAGTTGCCTCTATACTGATTGCAAGTTTTGGTTTAATAGGAGCAGGTTTGGCTGCCTACTATAGAGGAAGCTACACATCTCCTTTCTCTACCTATGCTGCTTACGTACCCACTCAAGGCATCGTGATCATTTTATTGTGTGCCGTTACGCTATTGGCTATTCTAGGTGGTTTCAAGCGTTACAAAAGCGACGACGAACACACCGGCGATTACCTCGGCCTCATTCTCTTTTCTTTGTGTGGGGCTATTTTAATGGCTCAACCCAACGACCTCATGTTGTTCTTCATCGGCCTAGAAATCCTTTCTATTCCAATTTATGTACTAGTAGGTATCGATAAAGGATCCAGTACTTCTGCAGAAGCGGCCGTCAAATACTTCTTTACAGGTTCGTTTGCCTCTGCAATTATTCTCTTTGGCATTGCGCTTTTATATGGTGCAACCGGTAGTTTTCAGCTCATCGAAATTCAGTCAAACCTCGCCATCGGCATATGGCAGAGTCCAATGGCCATGATCGGCAGCTTGTTTTTATTAGCGGGCTTTACCTTTAAAATTGGCGCTGTTCCTTTCCATTTTTGGGGCCCTGATGTTTACGATGGTGCGTCCAATGCGGTACTCATGTATATGGCCACAGTTGTCAAGATTGCCGGTGTATATGCTTTGGTCAATGTCTTTGGTCAAGTATTTAGAGATTCTTACTTCTTCTGGATTGACCTCGTGAGCCTTATTATTGTTATATCGATGTTCTATGGCTACATTACTGCTTGGAAACAAACAAGCTTTAGAAGACTCATTGCTTATTCTTCTATCGCCAATGCAGGCCTCATGCTCTTTGCGATCGCGGACATCCACAACAGCAATTTGTTCTTATTTGTTGCGGCGTATGCACTCGCTACAATTGCGCTTGTCGCGATCAATTCGGTCGTCAATGACCAATCCGATGCATTGGCTAACTGGGAAGGCATTGCCTGGAAAAACCCACTGATTGGCATTGCACTGGTACTTGCATTGTTCTCCTTATCTGGTATTCCTCCATTGGCAGGTTTCTTTGGTAAGTTTTCGCTTTTGTGGTCGGCTGTACCGCACGTACCTTACACTGCCATGCTCGCACTCATTGCATCGGTCATCGGTGCATTTGTATACTTGCGCTTGCTCCTACTTGCACTCAAAAAACCAAGTGTTACGGTGCACGTCAAGTTGTCTTTAGAACAAATCATTGTATTGGTTCTCACTTCTGTGGCTTCGATCGCTGCCATTTATTTTATTTAGTCCTAAGCAATTCCAACCTTTAGCCGTCCGAACTCGTCTATAAACGGCATGGTTACAGACACTGAGCTATATAGTCAACTCATCTCCGACTGCATCCGCAAAGATGCCCGGGCACAAAAAGCACTTTATACGCTTTTTGCACCTGCTATGTTTAAGATTTGCTTGCGTTACGCTACAGATAAGAGCAGTGCACAAGACATCTTTCAGGATGCTTTTGTCAAAGTGTATCAAAATTTACATAAAGTCAAACAAGCCAGTCATTTACCTGGTTGGGTCAAACGTATTTTTGTTTACACCGCCATAGACAACCTTCGGGCGCAAGCCAAATACAGACAACACATCGAGATCGATGGTGCAGTTCAGCTAGAAACAAACTCGCATGGGATAGAAGCACAACTCGCAGCTGCCGATATCATGGAACTCGTTCAAAAACTCCCACAGCGCTCCCGCTTGGTCTTCAACTTATATGTCATGGAAGGTTTTGCCCACAAAGAAATCGCTGAGCTTTTAGCTATTTCAGAAGGCACCTCCAAATCACAGCTTTTTGAAGCTAAAAAAGCACTGCAAAAACACTTGCAACAACAAGAAAAAATGATCGGCTAAATGAACAACCTAGACGACTTCGAAAAATACCTCCGCGACCAGCTCAAAGGTCATGCTGAGCCAGAGCCACTCATGTGGAACCGGCTCACCGATGCCATTGGGCGCGCCACGCCATGGTATACCCGCAGTGCGTTCAAGTATGCGTTCACTGCAATCGG
>JACCDG010574530.1_pt1 | contig 61507 bp, 50 predicted proteins | sample 7442471 | NCBI WGS metagenome assembly JACCDG01 (sample SAMN15323444, study PRJNA562643) | freshwater metagenome | isolation source: river surface water | place: USA:Blue River Watershed | collected 2017-08-17 | reverse complement strand
GTGAGCCGAGCATCGGTGGCGCTTGTTCCTGCTGATTCTTGACTGGAACACAAGGCTTACCTGCCGTCCTTTGCGGAGCCTGAGCCAGTGCACCTGTTACAAACAAACCAAATGCGGCAACGAAACTACTAGCCACCTTGAACACCGGTCTAACCCTATCTCGAATCGAACGCAATGGTCTTGGGCAATCATCAGTAATTATCTTGCCCTTTGCGTCAGCAGTATAATTGAGACAAACGCTTCCATCGTTTCGCAATTGCAAAAACTCTTCTGCTTCGCCCCTAGTCATAGAGGAAAGGTTATAGACATTGAGCGAACACTGATTACAAAAGCGCTCACGTTCGTCACCTACCATTTCGTCCCAGTTCTGGCTGCATGGCTTAGCTAGACTTACCTTGTCCAGAGCAGTTTCTTTGTTTATGCCTGTCATATTCTGTCCTCCGCCTTACTTATGCCCGCCACTCACCAGTTTGGCGCTTTTCGTGGTGTTTTCTAATCCATCTCATTAATGTTATAGCCTTTATTTTACCCGGAAAAATACCTGTACCCGTATCTGCCACAGGTACCGGAAATTCAAAAGTACTGCTTTTGTTTTCGTGGTTGAATTCGACTTTGTACCAGAGTTCGCCATCGCGATAACAAGAAAACTCAGCCATCGTTCCTTTAACCAACTCTTTAATAGAATAATTCATGTATTTAATCCTCGATAAGTGCGCGCTAAAATCTATGCGGCATGACACTACATGCAACACCATTAAGCGCTAAGTAAATAAACGAATTTATATCGCGAGCGCGCTATAGCTACGCCCGCACCACGTCATCGACGCTGCGAAGTGGAAAGATATTGATCAAATTGTAGGCTGCGTTACGCACGTTTGACTATCCTTCGAGGACTGACTAAACTCATCATACATATTTTTCGCTTCGTTATCAAATAAATTGAGCGAGGTATGTAAACATCAACCCGGCTCGTGAGGCTTAACAATGAAACAACTATTCCTTGGCGCAATTGCTATGCTTTTGAGCGTGAACATTGCTTATGCAGATGGCGGCGACAAGAAAGAATCTGAAGCTAAAATAACTCGCGATCAAGCCAAAGAAATTGCATTGAAACAGTTGCCCGGCGGAAAAATTGCAGATTGCGATTTAGAAAAACGTAAAGGCAAATTGTACTGGGAAGTTGAAGTTAAATCTGAAGACGGCAAAGTCAAAAAAGAGATGAAGATTGACGCCGCATCAGGTGAAGTGTCCGACATCAAAGAAGATAATCACGACGACTAGCCGATTGACATAGTTTCAATCAGTGCTAGAGTGAAGAAACAACGTCTCTAAAAGCAAGCTTCAGACTTGCCACATCTATGAAAAAACATTCTCGTGTTCAGGTTGCGCAGGAGGCAGCCAGGTTCATGCTCGACGGCGCAGAGAACGAATATCTGCACGCCAAAGAACGAGCTACCCTTAAGTTAGGAATCAGCGGTCACAATCTCTTTCCTAGCAACAAGAAAATCAAAACTATGATTTCGCTTCTTGCTAAAGTCGAGCTGGGCGAAGAAGAAGTCAAAAATCGCGTGCGTCGTATGCGAGAAATAGCACTAGAATTAATGCTCATCATTGAAGAGAATGATCCATTTTTGATTGGATCTACTTTGAGTGGAAAAATTAGAGCGACTTCAGACATCGATTTACACGCTTATGCCGATAGTCCACTTGAGATTCAAGAAAAGCTGGAGATGTGCGGATACAAAGACATTGAGCTGGAAGAGATAGAAAATCTAAAAGGCTATTTCATGCATTTAAAATGGGAAGAAGAGGGTTTTCCGGTTGAAATTACAGTGTATCCCTGGAAAAACAGAGACGTTCAACCCATCTCATCTGTCACAGGAAAACTAATGAAACGAGCAAACGTAGCCGCATTGAAAAAAATTGTCTCGACCGATTGAAACTTCTGAATTAAGTGGTAAAGTGGTGCAATATTCCCCTGGGACGAGCGTCATGGCAAAAAAAATACTCCTTTCTTTAGGCATCATTTTAGTGGTAGCAATTGCTGGCATTCTAGTTATGGCGGCGATCAAACCGGATACTTTCACCTATCAGAGAAGTATGCTCATTAATGCGCCTCAAGAAAAGATTTTTGATCAAGTTATTGATTTTCACAACTGGACCAAATGGTCGCCTTACGAGCACAAAGATCCAAATTTAAAGCGCACATTTAGTGGTGCTGAGTCTGGTGTTGGTTCTAAATATGCATGGGAAGGCAACGACGAAGTTGGAGCCGGAAACATGGAAATTACTCAAGCAAAAAAACCAATTAGCATCAATATCGGTTTGCACTTCATCAAACCATTCCAAGGCGATAACAGCGTGGTATTCTCGATGGTGCCTCAGGGCGATCAAACTGAAGTAACCTGGTCTATGACCGGCGCGAATCCATTTATGTGCAAAGTAATGAGCATGTTTATGGATATTGAAAAGATGTGCTGTGACGATTTCACAAAAGGTCTCACAAATCTGAAAAACTACATTGAAAAAGGTGAGACTTCCGCTCCCAAAGATTCTTCTAAAGCAAGCGAACCCGAGATACAAGAAGCACAGCCTGCTTCCGAAACCAAATAGGTGATGCAATTGAAATTAGCATTATTGCTTGCCACCACATTTAGTTTATCCATTTCAATTGCATATGCCGAAAATAGCAACAAAGACAATCTAAAACTTCCTGCAGAAATCGGTCGCAAAGAAAATTCTGGCGACATGAATCTTTTGCAGTTACAACCTGCAGTATTAAACGAAAGACATTACACATCCGGTAAGTCAGAGCGTCATCAAAGAATGTCTCCGACACTGCCTGAAGGTGCCCCTATTCCAGATCGAGATCCGACGCCAGCCGAAAAAATAGATCAGTCTGTCAAAGACAAAATCAAATCAATGCAGGATCAAGAACAAGAAATCAAACTCAATGTAAGCTGCACGACTTGTTCAAGTTCATTTATAGAATTGCTCAAACAAATAAAAGGACTCGACATAATCAAAGTTGATGCTGAATCAAAAACCATAGCGCTCAAACTCCCTGCCAATCTCGTGCAACAACTATCGCAGTATACAGGCGTGTCCAAAATTCGCTTATATGGAATTCCTCAAGCGAGCTGACTAGTAACTCCGCCACCCCCGCGGTCGAATATTTTAGCTAGAATCATTCCAGCCACAAATCCACCAAGGTGAGCGAGAAATGCTACTCCACCTGTTTCGCTATCTTCCACACCCAAAGCACTCGAAAATTGAGAAACAAGTTGCATCACAAACCAAAGTCCCAAGAAAACTCCGGCTGGCACATGCATCATGCGTGAATAACCGCCTAGCGGAACAAGCGCCAGCACAGTTGCTTTGGGATAAAAAACAAAATATGCACCAAGCACACCAGATATAGCACCACTGGCACCTATCATAGGAACGTTTGATGCACCACTCAAAAACACCTGCGCCATCGCTGCGCAAATGCCTGTCAAAAGGTAAAAAAGCAAGAAACCGACATGCCCCATTCGGTCTTCGACATTATCCCCAAAAATAAACAAGAACCACATGTTGCCGATGATGTGCGCAAAACCACCGTGCAAAAACATAGAAGTGAAAACATTTACTATTTGCCCAGCACCAAAATGGCCAAGAAAGTCGGCCGGAATTAAGCCATGCAGCTCAATAAAAGAATTTAACGCAGAGCCTTGACCCATTTCAATCATGAATGCAAACGCGTTCAAAGCTATTATCAACCAGCTAATGGCTGGAGTGATGCTTGATTCAACGTCATCTCGAAGTGGAAGCATCTGACTTTTATAGCTTATCTAGGGCGACTTGATGCAGCAGGCGAAAGAGTCATGCTGTCAGGCAAAAGCTTTTCCTTGACCGAGGCCGGAAAGGCACGCGGCTTAAATGGCTGAGCCAATAAAGACACATCGGAACCACTCCACTGGTCTTTCATGACAGGAGTTTGACGTGCCGCTTCGTCTTCTTTCACTTCGCGCGCAACAGTGTCTTCCATATGGGTGAAAGCGTCTTTGATTTTTCTTTTCTCCATCAACGCGTCCATCAAATGCTTGGTGAACACGCCATTGGCATAGCGTTTAGATTCCCATGAGCGCTCATCACTTTTGCTAGAGCAAATAACCATTTGACCGGTTCCTGCCACTTGCTCGGGGTCGATGTTGCGGGGGTCATCTCCGTCTTTGGCGTTGGCATCTGCAGCACCCGAATGACAGGCATCAAGCACTATAAGAATGCGATCTGTGGGAACGCGTTCTTTCATCAACTGAGTCAAGTCATTTACGTTGATACCACTTGCAAATAAACTGGTTTTGGAAGTGTCATAAGCAATCAAATAATTCTTTGGTCTGTATCCTTTTTCAACTTGGCTTGAATCCGCTTTAGCTGGACTACCATGACTGGAGAAATAGAACACCACTAGATCATTAGGGTCAGCAACGCGGGGCAAGAACTTGTCGCCAAGCTCTTCTAAGATACGTCTTTGGGTCGCTTGTTCGTCAAGTAGAAGTCGAACGTGGTCACGTTTGAAATTGCATTTTGCCACTAGAAACTCGGCAAAGTCTTTGGCATCCTTGGCGCTGTATTTTAATCTGCCAATACTTCCATCTTGAAATTTACTGATACCAACCACAAGTGCCCATTTATCGTCTATTGGCTTGTCACCAGCCTTAGGACCTTGAGTTACCACTGTTGTTGTTTTGGTGGGAGTTTGTGTTGTTGTTGTGGTTGTACCAGGGTAATTGTTCTGAACTGGTTGTTGTGCCACCATTGTGCCACCACCGCTCTTCTGCTGTGCAATGTCTAATGCCGTGGTACAAATAGCTTTCACCCACTTGTACTCAGGTGCAAGCGCACACGCTTGAGTACCAATCATGGTTACTTCTGCGACTTTTCCTTGCATCCCGTTCCATAACGCGGTAACGGCAAGCAATCTAGAGCGAGTAAGATTTGATATTGGAGTAATGCTATTTGCTAAATCTATGATTTGCTTACATCCTGCAATATCGTTATTTAGAGCCCGAGCCAGAGCGCACTCGGACAGAATTGGTGCAGCTTCGGCCTTTTCAGTTGGCGAACTAGAATTGAAAATATTCAGAGCTGCTGTCACTTCCGGCTCAATTTTTGCAAATTCGTTGTTTCGTCCATAGACTACAGCACGCGCAGCATGATCGTATGCACGCTCATATTGAAAGGTGCGCAATGAGGCTGATTTTGCCAGATCGGCCATTGCCTGCGGATAGTTGTTGATGAGACTGTTTACGTAAGCTCTCTGAAACACGAATTTTGCCTCACTAGGCTTTTTACTTATTGCCACATTCATGTCCGCCAACGCTCGGTCATAATTACCCAAAGCAGCAAAAGCCATACCCCGAGCCATGTAACAAAGCCCTTCGTTCGGATTTAGAGTTCCAGCGGCTTCAAAGTCCTGTCCAGCGGCAGTAATATTTCCCATCTGAAACCAGATTAGCCCGCGACTAAGATAAAGTCCCCAAAAATTTGGATTTTTAGGATTGTAATTGATTGAGCTCGTTAGAAGATCTCCAGCATTCTGATACATCCCCTGGGTCTCTAGATCCGCCGCCTGCTTAAGCACGTTTTGAATCTGTGCCTGCGATTGAGCATTGACTGGTTCAGGCACTGCAAACTGGCAAAGAAGTGTCAAAGCGAGGGCAAACGAGCAAATTGATTTTGGTAATTTCATTGTCAAGCGTTCAACTTTTAGCGGGGTTCCGTTAATGTAAGGCACTATTATAGTAAAAATCAATTATATAAGTTGGGGGAATTATTGTGCAAAAGTTACTTCTTAGCGCTGCGGCAGCGGGTTTCTTGTCTTTGTCCTGTGGCACCGCAATGGCTGAAACTGCACAAGAGTTGGTCGATAAGAGCCATAAGCTTTACGAGCAGAAAGACTTCAAGTCATCCCTAGATGCTATCAGCGAAGCAATTAAGCTCGATTCTAAGAACGCTATCTATTATTTTGAGCGAGCCAAGGTTAAGCGCACAATGGATCAGATCAAGTCTGCCATTGACGATTATTCCAAAAGTATCGAGCTGGACCCAAAAGTAGTCGAAGTCTGGTACAACCGCGGCTTACTCAAATGGGCAACTAACGACAAAGCTGGTGCAGTGTCGGATTGGAATAAGGCGATTGAAATCAACCCTAACTACGCAAACGCTTACAACAATCGTGGCGTTTCCAAATGGGAAAACGGCGATAAAGAAGGCGCTTTACAAGACTATAACGAAGCTATTAGACTCGATGCCAAACATCCCGATGCGTATAGCAATCGTGGCGTAGTTAAGCGTGCGATGGGCGACATGAAAGGCGCGCTTGAAGACTACAAAATGGCAGCAGAAGTCAACCCAACGTCGTTTGTATTTGGCAATCGCGGCAACATGAAAGTTGCGACAGAAGATTACAAAGGTGCCATCGAGGATTACACCAAGGCAATCGAACTCAATCCAGACAATCCAGAATATGTCTACAACCGGGCTTTAGCAAGATTAGACGCCGAAGATTATGCTGGCTGCATTGAAGATGCTACTAAAGCAATCGAGATGGATCCCAAAGACGAGTCTGCGTATGAAACTAGAGCCAAAGCTAAAAGACAAAAAAATGATCTTGAAGGCGCTCTAGCAGATTTGAACAAAGCAATTTCAATAAATTCAAAACACGCAGCATCTTATGCCGAGCGTGCGCTAGTTTACAAAGATATGGAAAATTATAAATCAGCCCTTGCAGACCAAAATAAAGTGATAGTTCTTGCGCCAAACATTAGCGACAACTATTTGGAGCGCGGCGTCACCAAAGAAGATCTAGGCGATCTAGCTGGCGCGCGCGATGATTTCTCCGAAGCGATTCGTCTTGCAAAAGACTCTGCTGATGCCTATTTCAATCGTGGAAATATTAAAGACAAATTGCACGATAAAAAAGGTGCACTTGAAGATTATAACGAAAGCATTAGACTCGATGGCGCGCAAGCAGACGCTTACAACAATCGCGGCTTAATCAAAGAAGACTTAGACGATAGAAAAGGTGCAATCGAAGATTATAACAAAGCCCTTGAAATTGACCCCAAATACGCTACCGCTATGTCTAACAGAGCTGGAGCAAAACTAGACCTGGACGACAAAGACGGGTCTATGAAAGATTATGATGCAGCACTTGCAATTGATCCAGATTTTGCCGATGCCTATCTTGGCAGAGGAATTTTGTATATTGAAATGGGTGAAGGCAAAAAAGCAATCGAAGATTTCAAAAAGGTTTTGTCGCTCGACCCTGAGCGCGCGCAAGCGCATTGTCAGATGGGAAGCGCGCTTCAATTACTTGGAAAGAACGAAGATGCAATTCAAGAATATAACGAAGCAATTAAAATGGACCCACGAGATTTTGTCGCTTTTGTTGACCGCGGTTTTTCCTATCTCATTTTGAATGATTTGAAAAAATGCATCGAAGATAGCAACCATGCAATCAAGCTTTCGACAGAAGATCCCGCGCCATACTTAAATAAAGCATTGGCTTTATGTTTGCAAAAAAACTATTCTGCCGCCGCTGAAACTTTTAGACAAGCATCAAAAGTAAGCAAAGACCAGGACGTTAATTTACGTGCGCATTTGCTTGCAGCGCTCAATCTGAAATGCGCTGGACAAGATCAAGAAGCTCAAAAAGAGCTTGCAAAAGCAAAAGAAATTGCTGGCGAGAAAAATATGATTCACGTTGTTCATTTTATAAATGGCAAAGGAGAACAGGACAAGATTGTTTCAGCCTCAAACGATCCTGTGTACTCGACAGTGGCAAGAACTTATCTTGGAATGGAACTTTTGCTCCAGAAAAAAATAGACGAAGCTAAAAAACACTTGCAGTGGGTTGTAGATAACGGCAATAACAAATGCGATGAATACTATCTAGCCAAAGCATTAGTTAGCCTTGAATCGTTGCCCTAATTACAGCAAACATACTGACAACGTGTTGGTTCACAGGCTGAAATGATGTAGACTATGCCCGATTCGCGGACTCTCATCAGGTTATCCAGGAGGTATTCATGAGATTAACCAGGACAGCCGTCCTTTCGCTTGCAGCACTAGCCACTTTGTCTCAACTGGCTCAAGCTGCAGATTCAAACAACGCAAGAAGCTTATTCGTCGAGCAAGCAAAAAAACCAACCAAGCCCATCAACATGGGTGTCTCGTACTGGCTTGAGCTAGAGCGCGATGGTAAAAAACAAAGAGTCAGCAACAAACACAAGTTTTTAAATGGCGACCAGTTGCGCATTCACGTCAAACCAAACGCCGATTCATATGCATACATCGTGATGATGCAAGGAAGCAAAGGCGACAAAGCCGTTTTGTATCCTACCGCCGATAAAGAAGACAACAAAATCAAAGCGAACAAAGAAGTTGTTCTTCCATCAGAAGATAAATACATGAAATTCGACAACACACCAGGACTCGAAACTCTACGCGTCATTGTTTCGCGCGGCAAAATTGATCCTGAAAAACAGTTGCAAGACAAACCAAAAGAAGCAGTCAAAATCACTCATGACGAAGATACCAAAAATGACAAAGTTCCAGACGGAACTGTTGTTTGCATCGTTATGAATGGTGCCAAATTCAATGGTGCACGCAACCTCACTGTCGAAACAGACAAGAAAGAAGCAGAGAACGAAACTCTGGTAGTGAACAAAGACCCCAACAAAGCTTTGACTATCGATATCGCTCTCAATCATGCTAAAGGCGAGAAAACAGCCAAGAAAGACAAGCCCAAAGCTGAAGCTAAAGAAGACAAAGACGACGAATAATTCGCAAATCGAATTTTAAGTCACAGACAAAAAAGAGGAAGATTGTTATTCAACCTTCCTTTTTTATTGTCTTTATTTAGGTGCCGGCTCTAGCCTTGAGGCTTGGGCAGCTCAGGCATCACCACAGTCATGTCGCCGTTGGCGTTTGTGTACATGTCTACAAAACGCTTGAGCATCACTTCAGGACGTTTCATAAGTTCCACTCGCAAAATAGTGGTGACATTGCATGTATTGTGCATACCTTGGAAAATGAATTCCGGACAAGCAGTGTCGAAAAGCATGCATGCAAGCGCTCTATTGCGATCGTTTTTATCAAGACCTTGGGCATAAATTTTGTCCGCCTCATTGAACATGCGATTGGCTTCGTGAAAAATGGCTGCCTGGCGCTGTTCGCTGAGCGGAAAGCGACGCGGACTTTTATCAAGATTGATATTTGCAGTCATCAAATTAATTGCCGCTTGCATATTCACTTTTTCGGTGGGAGAAATTCCCTCTTTCTTATCTTTTATATGAGCTTGCAATTCTTGTAGCTCTTCTTGCGAACTCTTGATTCCACGCGAGTATTCACTCACTGTGCCCGTCGGAAGAATGGCTCTTGTTTTTGGCACTTTACTCATTAGTCGAGTAATCTCTGCATCAGACATGATACCTGGTAGCACGCGTGCATACTGGCTCTCAGAGGCTGGCTTTGGTGCGTCCGGTGTGAAGGCACGATGTGGAGGCACAGATTGGTCGTGCGCTTTATCAGTAAAATTCATGGCTGATACTAATTGGTCCGCACCAATCCATCCGTTGCATTTTATGCCCCATTGATTAAGCAACAAAAATTCGGTGGCACCATTCTTGACGCGCTTATCTACGATGTTAACTACGTGGCCGCCCGGTGCATTCATGCCAAATACAGCAGCACGAACATCTGCAGCAATAATCATTGGAGCGTTGTTTGCATCGAATACTTGAGTAAATTCAGAACCTGTTTTTACGTCATGAATATTGGTGGCTTTATGTTGCGCTCCAGCCCACATCGGTCCAACAGCTAAGTTTGAATATCCAGGACTTAATTTTGTTTCTACTGCAGCTACGTCATCTGCTCTGAACATTGGCGCCCCTACGGGTTTGCCTTCATTCATTACCACAGGTCCGTCAAAACTCTGTAATTTGTATCTGTCACCATTATCGTCTTTACCATACTGCCCAGGCGGATCGGCGGCAAACAAACAGTTATAAAAATTCTGACTATGATAGTTACATAGCAAATGGTTCATGCCTTGTACAAACTGGTCGCGAGCACCCACTCCAAACAACTTCGGGTCCCATGACACTAGGGCTTCTCTGTCGCCTTTAAGATGTTTTGGCGAGTATGCTATCTTGACCCCACGCCCTCCATCGTTACCCGGCTCTGGTTGTGGTTGTGGCTGAGGCTGCGGCTGGGGTTGAGGCACTACCGCAGTTGGATTTGGTTGAGGTTGAGGTTCCGGTTGAGGGGTTGGTGTCACATTTGGTGCTTCACCATTTGGACTATGGCTGAGAGCCACTTCAATAACAGTCGGCTCGGTAGCTTTTTCTCCTTTGAAATAAACCAATCCGCTACCAGATGTCTTCTCACCAAGCTTGTAAAAACCATCGGCTGAAACAACCGAAATATTTCCGATTTGCTCAGGCAGACCAGATAAGGTATCACCATCGACTTTGGCGCCACGAAGCCCCATTGCTCTATTTTGCTCAAGCGGCTGGCGTGAAAGAATCACAACCATGGTCTCGGTGCCCGGATTATTGTCGAAGCGAATGAGCCCTTTGGGAGGCACGACATATTCCTTGCCAGGCTCAAGGGTGTTGTCCTCGCCTTGTGGAGGATAAAGTAGCGCCTTCTTTCCAGTGCTTCCCATCATGGCAATGTAGCAAAATGCTTTAGCGCTGGTTTTCAGGTGCAAACGCAAAGCATCGCCGCTTTTGAATGCAAATCTATTGTTGCAAAGAGTGACTGGCACACCATCGCGATGTAGCTCAAGACAGTAAGCGGCGGTGATTCCACCCTCTGCAGCCTGATCTTCATCTTTTAATTCTTCATAAAAAAGGTCTTTGGCGTTTGACGGCGCGGCCCATACAGGGATGCTCGAGCTTGAACTGATGGCAAAGAGAACCAATGAAACAATCGCAACAAGCTGGTTAAAAGCCCTGAAAGTGAGCATGACCGAGTCCCCGTTTGAAGGAATTTTGAGATATAGTAGACTATCACATTTTAGAATTGGCGGGAGTGCATTATGAACGTGATTAGAAAGTCTGGTCTTCTGGCTGCCGGTCTCATTTTCTCGGCATTTTTTTTAAGCGAACCTGCACACGCAGGGCGCGCGAAAGATCTCTTTTACCAGCAGCTCGAAGATGGTACTCCATCAAACACTGGAATGAGCTACTGGATTGAATTGCGTCGCGGTAAAAGCATGAAGAAAGTTGATAGTCGCTTTGCTTTCAAAAGTGGCGACCGCATCAAAATTCACCTTACGTCCAATGTAGATGGGCATGCTCACGTAGTCTTGCTCCAGGGTACCACCGGTAGCAAAGCTGTTCTATTTCCTGTCAAGGGAAAAGATGCAAGCAACTTCATTCGCAAAGGTCGTGACATGGCCCTGCCTAGCACCAGTTTTCTAGTTTTCGATGCCAAACCTGGCAAAGAAAAACTGCGTATTGCCATATCGCGCAAAAATTTAAACACGGCCTTCCTTTTGCAAGATAATCCTGGCACCCAAATTGCCATGGCAAATATCACAAACAATCCTGCCGTTGACACGACTCAAGGCAACAATCAAATAGTGGTGGCATTCCCAGAAGAAAACAAAGCTCCATCTGCTGTGGTGGCAAACAACGATACATCGGCGAGTGATGCCATTCCCAATGCAATTCCAAATGAGCCAGACGAAGAATTGTCTAAAGATCTTTTCCGTGAAGATTCAAAACCCAAAAAACCAGTTGTGCACAGACCGGCTGGCACAAGCACAAAACCAAAGCCACATGTTGCGCACAAACCCAGCGCTCATAAGCCTGGCACGCATCGCCCGCCTGTAGCTGTTACTCCGGCTCCTCAAACCATTGTAGTTAACAACAACCCATCAGAGGTTTTGTACGCTGAAATAGTTTTGGAGCACATGTAATCTTGAAACTATCTGCGTTATTCACCGCTACTTTGATTTCAATTGGTTTTATATTAACCTGCACGGGTGCGCTTGCTCAGGGCAATGCCAAAGATTTGTTCTATGAAGAATTGAAAGAACAGCACAACGAAACTTTTGGGGCGGCCTATTGCATCGAGTTGCGCAGACCGGGACAGCCAGCCTTTCTTTGCAATAATCGCTACTCTTTTCAAAGTGGTGACAGCATAAGATTACACGTAAAACCAAACGCCAATCGTTATGCCTACATATTGCTGACTCAAGGTACGAGCGGAAAAAAAGATGTGGTGCTTTACCCGCCGAGTCCGACAGACGATAATTTGATAATGGCTGGAAAAGAAGTCGTCATCCCACCCAAAGGTATGCTCACTTTTGATAGTACAGTTGGTGCTGAAGAAATCTGTCTCATTTTGACACCGCAAAAAGTGTCGGATCAACGATTGATTGCCGCAAGCGGAGTTCGCATAAACTCGGATGTATTGTCTGGAACACCGCAAAACATCTCGGGATACAAAGTCTATTCAAATGATGGTGCCTATTCTTATAACTCGACTAAATCTGGTGCACCAGGCAGTGGACAAGTTTTCGTAGTAAATCCAAGAGGGGCAACAGAACCGACTGCTATAAAGATAGTTTTAAACCATGGAGCTTCAAGCACAAGTCCTCCCCCAATGCCGCAGCCAGAGCCAACACCAACTCCAACGCCTCAAGTTAAGCCACCATCGCAGAAGCCTCCAACTGGCGGTGGAGCTAATAGCGCGATCACAGATAAATGGGCCTTTATTGTAGGCGTGAATAAATTCAGAGCCGGAAGCAATTTGCAGTTCTGTGTTCCAGACGCACTGTTGTTCAAAGATTTTTTAGTCAAAGAATGTGGATTTGCACCAAATCATGTTTTATGTCTAACTGATGAAAACGCCACCACTCGCAATATCAATCATGTAATGACAAAACTTTTGCCTCAGGGCGTGCAAAAAGATGATCTGGTATTGCTTTACTTTTCATCTCACGGAACACCTGATAAAGCAGGCGGAAACTACATAGTTACGCACGATTTCGATGGGGTGCAAAACAATGGCATTCATATGCAAACACTGGGCGAGTTGATCAAACAAAATATCCCAAGCAATAGAGTAGTCACTATACTTGATACCTGCTTTTCGGGTAACGCCCGAGATCTTGATGCTGCTGGATTTATCGACGATCAGCTTCTTGGCAGCGGACAAATTATTGTAAGCTCGTGCAGCGTTAATGAAAGTTCGCTTGAAGATCCAAAAATTCAGCAGGGACTATTCACTTTTTATCTGACCAAAGCACTGCGCGAGAAGAAAGCGCTCAAAGCTTCTTTCGACGCTTGCAGGGACCACGTCACAAAAGCAGCAGCGGCAATGAACGGGTCGCAAAACCCAATCGTAAAATATGACCGTTGGCAGGGCAATGATGTCGTTCTTTATGCCAAGCCAACCAAACCGCGCTGATTAACGTGCTATAATTATTAGTAAGCGTCGCTTGAGTGTCTAGCGTTAGGGGAATGCGCATGCGTTTTTGTAAAAGCAAAAACACCGTACTTTTACTCACAGCACTCTTGTGTCAAATTTTCTTGTCTTATTTTGTTAGTTGGCAGTCGGCCGTTGGCGCACAAAGCGCTTCGATAAGCGTTGAGGCAACTGATGCAACTCGAGATAGTGGATTGCACATATCGACTGGACCCGCCAATATCTTTTTAGAAAGCAAGAAACAAAATACCTCTTCGGGGAAAATGGCTCAGCGATTAATTTGGCTGATTAGTCTTGTTACCCGCCACATAAATGAATGCGCTCCCCAGATTGTAAGCGAGCATACTAAATTAAATCAAAGTTGTAGTTACTGGCTTATTTACTGCTCGATACGACGTTGAAGCAAAGGCATTTTTCAGTCCAAACCGCTTTATCGTATTGAGGAGGAACTATGCGTTTCCCGTTAAAACAGCTCATGCTTTTGCCGCTTATCATCGGCTTATCCGCCTGCGAACACTCTAGCTTTGAGCCTAGTGGAAAAATTCAGTCACCAGAAGTGTGGCAGTCTCACTTGAAGACAACCACGCTTGCAAGTGACTTTCATGCCATAGTCGGTCAAACAATTTATGTGCCAATTTATTCGCACATTTATCATGAAGACCCATCCAAAATGACTTTACTTGCAGGAACAATGAGTGTCCGCAACACCGATCCCAAAAATGCCATTTATTTGACATCGATTGCCTATCACGGTACCGATGGCAAACTAGTCGAAGAGTTGTGCAAACAACCCATAATTTTGGAGCCGATGGCGACTGCAGATATTGTTGTTCCACGCAGACACACTGAAGGCGGCTCTGGAGCTAATTTTTTGGTCAAATGGGTGGCGGACAAAGAAGTCTCGCCTCCACTCACCGAAGCTGTGATGATAAGCGCCGGTGCTTCACGTAACCTATCATTCGTCAGTCGCGGCATAGTGACTGAGAGCATCGCCGGAGTAAAATAAATGGGCGAATACAATTTAATAAAAGACCTGGCTTTGATTTGGTGCGTAGCTCTAATAGTCGGGCAAATTTGCTTGGTGCTGCGCCAACCAATGATTGCAGGTTACATGCTTGCAGGAATTGCCATTGGTCCTCACGGACTGAAACTGGTAAGCAATGTCGATCAAATTACAGTCATTGCCGAATTTGGCGTGGCCATGCTTCTTTTCACATTAGGCGTAGATATACCGCTCAAAAAAGTTCTCTCTTCTGCCGGTAAAATTCTTACCGCAGGACTTTCGCAAATGATTTTGACTGCCACCTTATTTGGTAGCGTCGCTTACATGGGCGGACTTGCTCATAATCTAGCCGAAAGCTTTCTATTTGGCTCAGCTTGCGCTATTTCAAGTAGCGTTATAATATCGCGCATCTTGTCCGACCGAGGCGAGATTGATTCGATGCACGGACAGATTCTTGTACCCCTTGCACTGGTTCAGGATTTGTGTCTGGTTTTTATTATTCCAGCTCTGCCCATCATGCATCAACTAGTGTCGTCAAATCCGTCGAGCGCACAATACATGAGCCTGACGCTATCGGCACTTAAATCTGTATTGATGCTTTCACTTGTGATTTTTGGTGCCACCAAGATTATGCCGCACTTATTAGAGCGCTCAGCCAAAACCAATTCGCGTGAGATGTTTTTACTCACAGTCATTGTTTTATGTCTTGGCATAGCCGTTTTGTGTCAGTGGCTTGGATTGTCCATTGCCATTGGTGCTTTTCTTGCAGGCATCATGATGAGCGAATCTACATATGCGCATCAAGCGTTGCATGACATGACACCACTCAAAACTGTATTCTCCATAGTCTTTTTTGTTTCAATTGGCATGTTGCTCGACCCGATGTTTATAGCCAATCATGTATTTGAAGTACTTGGATTTGTTGCTTTACTAGTTATTGGCAAAGCTATAATAGCCGCACTCTGCGCGCGTCTTGTCACTCCCAATACAAGAAGTGCCTTGCTTGTAGGCGTGGGTCTAGCTCAAATTGGAGAGTTTTCTTTCATTTTGCTTTCGCTTGGACTTGCAAGCAAACTTGTGAGCGAAGCGATGTTTAATTTATTCCTTGCTGCAGCAGTTGTCTCGATGATTGCAAGCCCCTGGCTTATGGACTTGATTCCCAAGCTTTTGCTGCGCAAACTAAGCAAAGAAATGGATGAAGCTGCCGACAACAAAGTGCACGATTCAAGAGCAAGTAAGATGAAAAATCACGTAGTCATATGCGGTTGCGGAAGAGTAGGTAAAAACTTGAGCATGATTCTTGAGACACACCAGATTCCGTTTGTAGTAATAGAATTAAACGCAAATATAATCGAAGATCTGGCTCTGCGTGGCATTCCTCACATCTATGGCGATTCGCTCAGTCCAATTGTGCTCAAGAAAGCTAATTTGAAAGACGCGTCTATTTTAGTGCTTACGATGCCAGATCCATTGTCGGCGATATCAGTTGCAGAATTTGCACGCAAAATAAATCCAAATATAAAAATGGTGGCACGTGCCAATCGCACAGACGATATACGCCTCTTTCAAGAAGCCAGCGTAAACGGTATTGTGCAGCCAGAATTTGAAGCAAGCGCCGAAATTACCCGTCTTGTATTTTTGAGTATGAAACGCCCAGCCACCGAATTGCATAAGGCGTTGGAACAAATAAGAACCAGACGCTACGCCATTTTCCAACCCGATGTGGGCGAATTGGATTTAAGCGAGACCTTTCCTCAATTTGGCGAAGATCAAATGGGAATATGGTTCGATATTCAAAAAGATGATGTAATGGGCAAAAGTATTCGCGATTTAAATATTCGTGAAAAAACAGGCGCCACAGTCACCGCCTTAAAGCGCGGAGATCACACTCAGGCATTTCCCGAACCTAATTTAGTTCTTGAAAAAAACGATAAAGTCTATGTGGTCGGAACTTACGAACAAGTCGGTCGCGCCGAAGGATTGCTTGGAATCGAGCTTTCAGCCTAAACTATTTTTTGGCTGGTGTTTTTGGTGTAATGCTCAAGTTCATAAACTTGAGTAAGTCTGGATTCAAGACCGGCCTTGGATTGGTCGGTATGGCGTTGAGAATCAATTCGTTGCCTTCCCACTCGCCACCAATTTGTGGATGCTGCTGCTGATTGAATGCATTTTGCACCTCCCAACCAACATCGTCTTTCAACTTATCGAATGAATTTTTGACATGACCTTTGGTCAGTTTCAAATTCTGAACAAGGTATTTGGTAAAGACACCATTTGGTGTCACTTTGGATTCCCAACTGCGCTCGGACGGCGAACTGCTCGTCATGACAAGATGTCCGCTTCCTAATGCTAGCTTGGCCACGTCGAAATTGCCACCAGCATCTACACCACGTGCACCTGGCACGCCTGCACCGCTATAGCAAGTATCCATCACAATCAAGGCGCGCTTTGTTCTGACACCTTCTTTTACACGTCGGTACAAATCGTCCATATCCACACCAGTTTCATATAAAGCTTCGGCTTCGGTATCGTAAGCAATAATGAAATTTCTTTGTCCTGGGTCTTTACTTGCTGGTGTACCATGAGTAGAAATATAGATAGTAACTAGATCTCCTTCACGACAAACGGCTGGCAAGAACTTATCGCCAAAAGCTGACATGATATTGCGTCTGGTGGCATTTTCATTGAGCAATAAAAGAACATGGTCTTTTTTGAAATTACCTTCTGTAATTAAATAGTTATAGAAATCTTGCGCGTCTTTGGCAGCGTATTTCAAATTATATTGCGGATTGGCGAACTTACTTATGCCAATCACTAGTGCCCACTTGTCTTTCACTACTGAATTGCCATCACTGGTGACAACGCTTTCTACAGTAGTTTGATTCGCTCGAGTTGGCGAACTAGTAGAACCAGTCGAACTAGACTCTGCTTGAAGCGCCTTTAACTGTTTTTGCGCAAAGTCATATCCAGACGCACCAGGCTTAATGGTCTTGAGCACAGCAATAGCTTCTGGCGTTTTATTCAAAGCGATATATATCGATCCAAGCATATACTTTGTGTCATCATCGTTTGGATTGATGGCAAAAGCTTTCTTGAGCTCAGCTTCCGCCTCCGGAATTTGATTCAAAGAAATATACGCAGAGCCAAGAGCCGAGTGAACAAACTGATGATTTGGATCTATTTCAATGACCTTTTTATAGCTTTTGACAGCTTCAAGCAAGTTGCCCGCGCGCTGCTCTGTGACACCCTTGTTGTAAATAGTAGGAGCATCGCCAGCGTTTGATGACACCGCAGCTTGGCTTGTGGAGGTAGAAGCAGTGGCGAATTCTCCGCGTCCTGCAATTAAGTCTTGGGCACGAGAATAATATTTGGAAACGGGATTAATTTCGGCGGCTACTCTTTTTGCATCTTGATCGTCTTTAACCAACAGACAACACTTTGCCAACGCAAACCTCAATTCATCGTCCTCTGGATCGAGTCGCAAAGACTCTTTAAAAGCTTGAATCGCTTCGTTGTTTCGTCCCAGTTCAGCTAAAAGACCTCCGTAATTGGCATAACCACTGGCAAACACAGGGTCTATCTGAGTAGATTTGGCAAAACATTCCAAAGCTTTTTGAAAGTCTTTTTTATTGTATTGAACCAGTCCTTCTCTGAATTGCTCAAAGGCAGGAAATCCAGGAGTTTTTATATTTCGTGCATTCATCACTTTGTAATTCAAATACATATAAACAATCTGATCTGGATTCCATCCAGCAGGTGGCGGTCCCATTTTGGCTTTCTTAACGCAATCTACCGAAATGCGATCAGCACTAAGATTGCGTGAAGTTACAGCAATGCTTCCACTTAGATTACCCGAGGGATCAACTTTAATTGCGATATGCGAATAGAAAGAAAATTTCCAGTGATTACCAATATTTTTTGCCCAAGCAGAGCTAACTTCTTTGATAATTTTTTTCTGGTACTCCTGACTGCCAGGCGACATTGCACCAACGGCATCCATCTGCTGTGCATAAACTGGCATGACAGGCAGACATGGACTAAGCGCAAGCGCCAACATAAGCATTTGAGACAACGCTATTTTTCTAAGCATTTAATTCATTGGTCCTCTACGGTTTTGGCACCACCAATGGTGCGATGGGATTGGTGTATTGCAAGTTGAGCATTCTGGTTAAATCAGGATTGAAAATTTCACGAGGCGCTGTGGGAACGGCATTGAGTATCAAATCTTTGCCTTTCCATTCTCCGCCAATTTGAGGAGTTTGCTTCTGATTAAAAGCATTTTGCACTTCCCAGCCGACATCGTCTTTCAATTTGTCGAACGAGTTTTTGACATGCCCTTTGGTCAATTTCAAATTTTGAATTAAATATTTTGTAAACACTCCATTTGGTGTCACCTTCGATTCCCAACTGCGCTGAGACGGCGAACTGCTCGTCATTACTAAATGTCCGCTTCCCTGCGCCAAAGCACGCACATCGAAATTGCCTACTTCATCAAGCCCGCGAGCACCTGGCACTCCAGCACCACTGTAACAAGTATCCATGACGATAAGTGCGCGCTCGGTCTGCACGCCCTCTTTCACGCGTCTGTACAATTCGTCCATATCAACCCCAGTTTCATACAAGGATTCAGCCTCCGTGTCATAGGCAATAATAAAATTGCGTTTGCCTGGGTCTTTGCTTGCAGGTGTTCCGTGAGTAGAAATATAGATGGTGACAAGGTCTCCATCGCGACTGACGGCAGGCAAGAATTTGTCGCCAAAGGCTGCCATGATATTGCGTCTGGTGGCATTTTCGTTGAGCAATAAAAGCACGTGGTCTTTTTTGAAATTGCCTTCCGTAATCAAATAATTGTAAAAGTCTTGCGCATCTTTAGCAGCATATTTCAAGTTGTACTGCGCATTGGCGAATCTGCTTATGCCAATTACCAGAGCCCATTTGTCTTTGACAGGAGAGTCTTTTGCTGCAACAACTGTTTCGGTGGTGGTCTGATTGGGACGATTAGATTGAGTTGGCGGCGTAGTCGAAGCCGTTGCTGGTGCCGGCTCAGAAGTAGTAGCAGTGGTGGTAGTAACAGCGGTCTCGGCTTTAGCAATCAGATTTTGCGCATCGTCGTACGTGCGAGAGGCGATTTTAACCCTTTTCAAAAGAGCGAGACCTTCGGGTTTTCTATCTAAACGCAAATAAGTTGCACCAAGCATATAGTTTGCATCATCGTCATTGCGATTGAGCAATAAACTTTCCTGCAACGCCTTTACTGCGTCGGGAAGCCTATTGAGCGAGATGAAAGCCGAACCCAAATAAGTGTATGCGGGTTGATATTTAGGATGATGCGCGAGAACCAGTCTGTAGTTTTTTATAGCTTCTTCGTGATTGCCAGCAATACTTGAATCAATTCCCTTTTGATAGAGCGCATTAACATCGACTGGTGCCTGAGTCGGTCTGGAAACTTGAGCTTGAGTTTGTGCCGAAGTTTGAGTTTGTGCAGGAGATTGAGTTTGTGCCGGAACTTGAGCTGGAACCTGTGTTTGTGCCTGATTACTTGCAGGCCTGGTTGCTACTTGCGTAGGCTTTTGATCAGATTTTGAGTTTGGATCGAATTCGCCTTTGCCATCTAACAAATCTTGCGCACTGGCATGAAAACGAGAAAACGGACTTATTTGCATAGCAATTTTTCTAGCGTTCTTCATATCTTGAGTTCGCCAGTAGATTTTGGCTAAATTGAATCTGGCATCGTCATCTTCTGGATCTAATTTAATAGTCTCTTTAAATTCGGCGATTCCCGACTCCATTTTATTTTGTCTAATCCGAACAGCACCCAGAAGCGCATGAGCGGCTGCTAATTGTGGATCTATGCTTATTGCTTCAGTGAAACAGCGTGCTGCCTTTTCGTTATTATTATTGACATACGCATCTACACCTTCGCGATACTTAATTGTAGATGGATAGCCTGGCAAATTCTGAGCGTAGCTGTTGGCGAACCAGTGCATCAACACATCAACAGGTTGGTCTGGATTCCAATCTAGAGGCGGTTTTTTCAATTTCAATTCTCTGCAACTCTCGAGTACAGCGCGATCGAAATTGATATTGCGCGAAGACATGAGAATAGTGCTTGTCGGATTGCCATCACTATCGACTTTGATAGAAATAGTCAAGGTAAAAGAACATTTATATTTTTCTCGACAGTTTTTGATCCAGGTGTTCATGGCAGTCTTAATCACCTGGTCGCTATATTTTTTGCTGTCTTTCGACATGTTTCCTACGGGATCCATAGCCCAGACTTCAGGCTGAAAAGTCGCATTGAGACTGGATATCAAAAGTAGAGACAAAGCAATTTTCTTAAACACGTCGAAGGTTTCCTGGGTTTACTGTTTTTTCAAAGGCACTACTTTCGGTGCTGAATTGGGTAGATTCATCAATTTAAGTAAATCTGGATTGAGCACCGGTCTTGGCTCTGTGGGGATGGCGTTGAGTATCAATTCTTTGCCTTTCCACTCTCCGCCCATTTGGGGATTTTGAGTTTGGTTAAATGCGTTTTGCACTTCCCAGCCAACATCGCCTTTTAGTTTCTCGTAAGAATTTTTGACGTTGCCCTTAGTCAGCTTCAAATTTTGAATCAAATATTTTGTAAAAACACCATTAGCTGTTACTTTCGATTCCCAACTGCGCTCTGATGGAGAGCTGCTAGTCATGACCAAATGTCCGCTTCCAAGCGCAACTTGCGATGCATCGAAGTTGGCTCCAGCATCTACTCCGCGCGCTCCGGGAACTCCAGCTCCACTATAACAAGTGTCCATCACGATTAATGCGCGCTCGGTTTTGACGCCTTCTTTGACTCTTCTATATAATTCGTCCATATCGACGCCTGTTTCGTACAATGCTTCAGCTTCAGTATCATAAGCAATAATGAAATTTCGTTTGCCAGGATCTTTGCTTGCTGGTGTTCCGTGGGTCGAAATATAGATGGTGACTAAGTCTCCATCGCGACTGACAGCAGGCAAAAACTTATCGCCGAAAGCCGACATGATATTGCGTCTAGTGGCACGCTCATTGAGCAGAAGAAGCACATGATCTTTCTGAAAATGACCATCGGTGATGAGATAGTTATAAAAATCTTGCGCGTCTTTAGCGGCGAATTTCAAATTATACTCAGGATTTGCAAATTTGCTTATACCAATTACAAGCGCCCATTTATCTTTTACTACCGAATTTTCGTTAGCCACAACAGAGTCGACAGTTGTCTTATTAGCTTCTGCTGGCGCCTGAGTATTCGCTTGAGCAGCTGACTGTGCCTGGGAGTTTTGTTGCGCATTTTTCCAGGACAATATTTTTTGCGCTTCCGCATAATATTGTGATGTCGATGGAATAGTAGCTATCAGCTCTTTAAGCGCAGGAAGGTCGTCGAGAACATAATATGTTTTTGCAAGACCAAATTTAACTTCTTCATCGTTGGGTACGATTTTCAAAGCTTCGCGATACTCTGCTGCAGCCTCATGATTTTTACCGACGAGATTGTAGAGTCCACCCAAATAAATTCTTGCAATCACCAATTTTGGATCCAGAGTCAAAGCATTTTTAAAGTGTTGGATCGCAGGCTCTGTTTTTTCTTCTTGAAATAAATCCATTCCCTTAGAAAACTCATCGCAAGCAGGGGTTTTACCATCCGGCTTTTTACCTTCTTCCATTACCTTATAGTTATAAAACACTGCAATCCTTTGCTCTGGGTTCCAGGTCGCAGGCGGCTTTGGAAGTGGAGTCCTTTTACAGAATTCCATGACCAAATTATCGTATTCGGCATTGCGCGAAGAGCGGTAAATCGAAAAATCGCGCTTACCATCATTGTCGACAGTTACGACAATGCTTGAAGTCAGTGAGTAATTCCATTTCTTGCCTTCGGGTCGCAACGCCCAACTTTCAGACATTTTTTTTACTACGGTGTTAAAAAACACTTGACTGGCAGGAGCAAGCGTTCCGCCAATTACATCGCGCTGTTGAGAGCTTGAATTTGAAGCGGGCGAATTTAATTTCGCAAGATAGGCTTGAGCAGATTGATATGCGCTGCTACTAGAATTGATTGAACGCAGTAAAGCTAAGCCTTCGGGTTTCTTGCCTCTGTAACAAAGATTTTGTCCCAGGAAATTCTTTGCTTCATCATCGCTTGGATTTATGCGAAGACATTCTCTAAAATGTGTAATCGCTTCGTCGTATTGTTTGAGACTCATCAAAAGAACGGCAAGATTATAATGAGCTGCACCCAAATCAGGGTCTAGCAAAGTAGCATTCTCCAAGCCCGTTTTGGCTTGCATTGTATTGCCCGCTTTGTACTGTTCCAGAGCCTCGTTGTATACGGCAATCGCCTTGGCTTTATCTACGTCGCTTGCAGCAAAAGCCGCAGACGTATACAAAGAAGACGCACATAAACTGGATACCAGAGCGACCGATAGAGCTATTTTTTTCAGCACCTTACTTTGACCTCTGCCTTACGACCCTCAATTTCGTGGGCCGCCTTGATAAACACATCGGCTATGTTATCAAGAAACAGATAGTCTTGTGCACCTATAAACCTAAAAGGGCGCCCGCCAAACTGACTTTTGAACTGGGAAAATCGGCTGTATTGATGCTGGGATGAGCGATGCGGGACGTATCCATAAAAATCATAATTTTTACAGCCAAGCTCTTTCGCCTTCTTCATGGCAGCCCATTGCAAGGCGTAGCCCCCCATCATCTGGCGCTTGGCATTGGTAACTCCACCATATAAGTAAGTAGCTCGCTCGCCGTAATGAGTAAGCAGCAGACCGCCAAGCAGCTCATCTTGGTGGTGAGCCAAAAACACGGTAGCAAGACCCTTTTTACACAAATTTGCAAGCATGTTGTCGAAAAAGAACTTGGGCTCAAGGGCAAAACCGTCTCGGATGCTCGCTTGATTACAAGCTTCATAGAAAGAATTGGCTGCATCAAAATTAAAATGACTAAACGACGACAATTGCACATTGTATTTTTGGGACAACTTTATGTTGTAGCGACCCTTTGGTTTCATCGCCAACAAAATTTCGTTCTCGTCTTTGTCTATATCTACATATAGAGTGTCGCGCGGCACAAGATCATATGGTGCACGTCCGAATTCACGCAGCACCGCTGGTAGTGGCAATGGTAGTCGTGGTTCGACCCGCATCGACATGATACCATTTGATTTTGCGTAGGATTGCGCAAACTCAGTTAATGCTCGCAATTGCATGGCACATTTCTGTTTATCGAGCCAGTCTATCACTGGACCTTCAGGTGCCACCATCATGCCGGTTCCACGATTTTGTGCTTCTTGAGCCAAATAGAAAATGGCACCACCAACCAGCGTCTCTTTTTCGAAAAGTCCAACATGGACACTATTTAGTCCCTGAGCCCGTTTCATGCAAGCCCAATTCAAACTTTGCATAATGCCCGAAGTAGGACTTTGCTTGACGAGCCGCTCCCAAGCAAGTGCCAGTTCGCAATTGCTATCAAGCAATCCCAAGCTTTTTGCCTGCAAACTCAAGCCGTTTATGCCTCGTCCAGATTTGTAATCAGTCCATTGAGCATAGCTATTTTGAGACTATTTTTGTCTATCAATCGCTGAGTGAGTCTGATTGCTTCGTCGCGTGAAATGTCGTGCATGCCAAAAGACACTGTCGAATTGTCTTGCAACATGTACTGTCCAAGCTCATCTTTTAAAAGATTTTGATAGCTTACGGCTTCATCTAAATCGGCTGTGAGCATCACTCGCGTTTGTTCTTTGTCTTGAATAGGTTCTTGTGTAGACTGCGGTAATTTAGCACTGTTATTGCCTTTGTTGCCACCGCCATATTCTTTGATTTCTAACTCGGGCACTCTATTTTGCACGCGTCCCGGACCGCGTTTTTGCACGTCGTCATAAACCCATGTGCTCGTTCCTTCGTTCCACCAGGCGCCATCACCGCGTCTGCGTCTACCATCGCGATCGCGATATTCACCATTGCCTCTATGGTCTCCGGCTCTTGCACCATCGCGTCCACCGTCGCCTTTGGCATAAACCATGTCGGGATATAACAAATTTCCGATCACCATAAGCAGCGCAAGCAGGGTGACTACATTGCGTCCCATACGCATTAGCGATAACTGATCACCAGTCCAGTCGGCAAGTTTGATAGAGAGTAATTTCAACTCTGCCACTAATTGTGGTGGCAGCGATCCGGCCCGCTTCAATATTCGAGAAATCAAAGCGGACAAATCAACTGATCTTAAAAACACGCCGGGATCACTTAAGAAATCCGCGAGCATGTCGGGGGTCTGGCTTGGCTCAAGAGAGGGCATTAAGCGCAGAACATCCCCTAGAACCTGCTTTGGGTCGGCAAATTCCTCGATTTCACTTTCTGTCTGAAAGGTAATAGCATTGGCAAGGGCTGTACTTATTTCAATAGGCAAAACTTCTCTGCCTGTATCAGCTTCGGGAACTGACAGATCGTCTAAATTCATCAAAAGTGAATCGCTCACTTTTCCTGTCCAACCAGTTAGAGCGCCGTGATGGAAATATCGAATCAATATCTCGCTTCCTTCAAGTGCTGGCTGTGCTTCTTTCTGCAAGGGATAAAGCTCTTCGGGCAGAAAAAACATTTCCTTCAATTGATTTAGACTGGTGAGAAACTGCTTCTGTTCAATGTTTTCAAGATTGAGCGAATGAATTTCGTCTTGACTGATATCGTTTTTAGCAGCCAGGAAAAATCCCCAGTCGCTGCCGTAGCCGCGCGAGAAGAAGGATGGTATAGCCACTCGATATGGACGAGCCATCAACTGCGCTTTGACCATACTATTAAAAATAGACCAGTATGCAAGCGGTGTTTGATGCGGCGACACACCGTTCACTGACATGACGCCATTAGGACTCAATAATTGATAAAGATTCTCGTACCAATCAATGCTGTGGAAGCGCGCTCCATCCGCGTCTGCAGCCACCGTCAAATCGACGACAATGAGGTCAAACTGTTCGCCGTCATTGAGCGCTTCTTCAACAAATTCCCAAGCATCAGTGCAATTAATGGTCAATTTAGGATCGGCCATACTGCTTTGATTCAACTTGCTGAAATCGCCAAGCGACATCTGCACAATTTCAGGGTCATAGTCGACAAGGGTGATTCTATTTATAGAATCACTTTTCAAAATTTCGCGAGCACTAAGTCCGTCGCCACCGCCGATAATCAACACATCAAGCGGACCGTCACAACGCTTTTGCGCTGCAAGCAATCCTGGCAGAACTAGACCCTCATGATATATATGCTCGTCTTGCGAATCGAACTGGAGGTCGCCGTCGATAAACAAAGCAAATGAGCCATCGGGTCTGCGTTCAACTGAGCCGCTCATGCTTAAACCTCCTGCATATACATGCAATATCTTGCGTTTCTAGGTTACATAATTTTACGCACACGAGCATGCTGCTTACATTAGGCGCGATCCTGCAAACCCAGTAAACTGAAACATCTAATCTAAAATCTTGCGCTTGGCTAGCCCATTATCGACTGTAGTTAACAGCTATTTGCTCAGTGGTGGCATGATGACACCATCCAACACATGAATAATGCCGTTAGAACAAGGAAGATCGATAGTTTGAATTAAAACGTCGTCAGCATAGAGGTTATTACCCCTCTCGGTCACTTTCACTTCGTGCCCTTCCAGCGTTTTGATTGCGCCTTTTTCTTTCAAAGTTTTGGCGTCGAATTTGCCCTCTATGACACTGTATTCAAGCACCTGACGCAATTTCTTCTTGTTGGCGAAGAGTGATTTAACGTCGTCGCCGGGCATCCGCTTGAATCCGTGATCGCAAGAAGCAAAGAATGTGAATGGTCCTTTGTCTTTCAATTTGTCATCAAGGTCGAATGCTTGCTCTAGACCATCTAGCAAAGTGACGAATCTTGTTACTTCGTTATCTTTCAAAGTGTTGATAATATCTTTGGGCTTACGCTCGAAGCCTTCCTTCTCTTTGTATTTTTCGGTTTTGGTCGCAGCAATTAAAATTCTGTCCTTGGCGTCCGCTTGTCCAATTGATATGCCAGTGATGAGCGCAGTCACAAGACTAATTGCAAATAACTTTTTTGCCGATAACATAGAAAGGAATCTCCTCAAAGAAAAACGCGAGCTTGATACTTATACCACTTAGAAATTCAATCGTGCGTTTACAAAGTGAAAGTTAGCTATAAAGTAGAATATTTCACTGGGGTATTCAACAAGCAGGAGTTGTTATGACGCAGATTCAGATGCTCTACACCAAGCCCGAAGTCGGCGATTCAATCGAGACAGTCGATACGCCAGCTTTAGTAATCGATCTGGATGTTGTCGATAGAAACATTGAGGCGATGTTTGCCAATTTCAAAGATAAGTCAATCTCTATTCGTCCTCATTTGAAAACCGCCAAGTCACCTGTCTTTGCAAAGAAATTAATTGAGATGGGAGCGACAGGTATTTGCGTAGCCAAACTTTCTGAAGCAGAAGTGATGGCACAAAATGGCGTGGGCGATATTTTAATCACAACTGAGATCATAGGCAAAGCGAAGATGGAAAAGCTCTTCGATCTGCTCAGAGAACACCCAGCCGTTCGATTAGTAGTCGATAGCAAAGCTGGTGTGGACATGCTTGCAGCGGCAGCTAAAGCTTATCAACACAAAGAACAAATCATGGTTTTGATTGAAACAAACGTGGGACAAAATAGAGCCGGTCTGGAAAAGCCTAAAGACGTAGTCGAGCTTGCTAAACATATTCAAGACCAAAGCAGCTTGCACTTCATTGGTGTTCAAGGTTATGAAGGTCATGTGCAATTACTGCGCGAAGAATCCGAGCGCAAGACCAAAAGCAAAGAATCGATGGAGCGCTTGGGCAAAATCGTATCCGAATTAAAAGCAGCTGGCATTGAAGTTCCAGTGGTTACTACAGGTGGAACAGGCACTTCGCCCTGGTGCGCAGAAAATGATTTTGTCACCGAAGTACAGCCAGGCAGTTTTATTTTTATGGACACTGCTTACAGAAATGCCGGACAGAAATTCGAGCAAGCACTACTTCTGGTGGCAACGGTTATTAGCAAACCAGATTCAAAACGGGCGGTAATAGACTCAGGATACAAATCTCTATCGACCGACTCAGGTATGCCTGAAGTGGCTAACATAGCCAATCTTACTTACGAGCCTGGTGGCGACGAACACGGCATTTTAAAATCTGCATCGGGAGGTGAAGTTGCGTTAGAAATTGGAGATAGAGTGACGATTACTCCAAGTCACATTGATACCACAATCAATTTGCACGATTATTATTACTGCCACCGCCAGGGGAAAATCGAAGCCATTGTTCCGATAGCCAATCGAGGTAAGGTGCAATAGAGAATTGACCGTTAACAGTCGGCCACCAAAAACTTTCTCTACCCACGCAAATAGCTTTCAAAGTTATGTCTTTAGCGATTAATTCTGGAAGAAGTTTTGACTTTTCCTCAGGAGTCAGAATCAAAAAACATTCCTTTTCATCCTGCAACTTGACCAATACTTTCGGCTCCCCGCTTATAAACGAAACTTCTTCAATGGACTTGGGATCGTTTTTAATTAAAGACTCAAGTTTGGTTTTGGTCATGGGCTCATCCCAAACCAAATAATATCCGCTCTTGCTGAAGCAAATCACGCACACAGCCACAGCCAGAGCGAAGAGGCAAGAAATGATAGTAAGTATTTTGCGCACTTAAGCCTCCTCCCTCCAGATTACTAGAATTCCTTGAGCGAGTGATGATCACTCCAAGCCACATTGATACTACAATCAATTTGCCCGATTATTATTACTGCCACCGCCAGGAAAAAATCGAGGCCATTCTTCCGATAGCCAATTGAGGCAAGGTTCAATAGAGCTCGGTAGATGTTTTCCCTCCTGCCAGGACAGCATTAGCCGGATATTTGTTTTATGCACTTCAGCATTGAATTCCTTTTTTTGTTCTCGAGAAAGATAGACAATATACTCTTTCTGATTTTTAAGCTTAACCCTCAATTTTGACACACCGTCTAGCCAAACAGTTTCTTCTATCGAATCGGAATGAGTTTGCACAAGATTTTTAAATTGCAAATACGACATTGCTGGCTCGTCGATCACAAAGTAGTCTCGACTGAGGTAAATCACGCCCAAAGCAACAGCGATGGCGAATATGCAAGATGAATTTGCTAAAACTTTGCGCACATTCTACCCTCCTCTCGCCAAAATACTATACAAATATAATCTTATTGACTATGTGGTTTGTACGCCATTCGCCTCGACTGAGTTTCCGGGAAATAGCGGCGTGTTGGAATGGCAAAGAACAAATGTTGGACCCAAGTGCATCACAGAGGTGCTGCCGAGGTAATTGATGCCACCAAAGAGAAATAGCTACTCTTTAATAAGGAAAGGATGTTCCAATTGTAGACTTTGAACATTTATCCGAGATTTAGATTTGTCTAGCGATATTTCTTTAAGACGAATCTGTGTTTTCTTAATGGCCAGATATAAATCTGCTTTTAACTCCATCGAAAGTACAAGATGACGCGGTTTGGGATCACCCTTAAACCTCACGGCTATGAATGGCTCATGCCTTATCATCGTTACTTCTTCAATTTCGTTTGGTGAAGTCTGCACCTTCTGAATCAGCTCTGAATAACTAAGCGCCCCTTTCGCCTTGGGAGCTTTGTTCACATTAGTAAGTGCAAAAACCACGAACACTAAAACAACCAACATAAAAAACACGGCGAAAGTCGTTTTAAAGCTACCCTTATTTTTCTGAATCACTTCTGCCGCTCATCAAGCCACTTATCAACTTAATTCTAGCAATACGTGCGACAAAAATTTCCGAAACTTTCAGAGCATGCTAGGATCTGATTGCTTCTGGAGAAAAGTAAATGAAAAGACTCGTTCTAGGTATGGTCACCGCCCTCTCTGTGTTAGGAATCCATAAAGCATGGGCCTTCCAAGTCGGCGAACGTGTAACTGTGGGTGCGGCTAACCAATCCGGCATTGTCCTTGAGGACACGGGAAAGCTTGTCAAAGTACGATTAGATTCTAGTACCGGTTATAGTGAAGGCGTAGGAGTGTGGTACGACAAAGAAGAACATAAAGTCACTAGTGGTGCAGGCGGTACCACAGCAGGAACTAACGCCGCAAATGGAGCGAACTCTACCGAGCAAGGCAAACAGGTAAAAATCGGTAATCAAACGGGGACAATCCTTGAAGAAAAAGGAGATCTTGTCAAAGTACGTTTAGACTCTCATTCTGGATACAGTGCAGGCGTGGGAGTGTGGTACACCCGAGCGCAGCTGAACGGAAATGACGGCGCACAGAATACCCAAGCAGCACCACACCATGGTACTGCAGGTGGTATCAACCCGAAAAATCCTGGACCCGCACCAGTAACTCAAAAACCGAACTCTCCGACTACACCGACTCATGCCACCCAAGAAGCACCAACCACGGAAAAGGGCATTGGTGCTCCTCCAGATGGACTCTATACGTGCAACAAAATTTCTGGCAGAAGCTACATCCACATAGGAACTATAGAAATCAGAGGCGGCACCTACAAAGGCTTTTCCAGCCAACAAGGCTCTTTTCACCCGTATAGCTTGAATGCATCAGGCGATATTGTGTGGACCGGCGGTCTCACTAGCCTTCCAGAGGGTTGGACGTTGAAACCGGGCAAGTATGTAGGTCCAGATCCTAAGGGACATCCGCGAATCAGAGTCTATTACACCAGTAACAGAGGTGCTGCCGAGGTCATTGATGCCACCAAAGAGAAATAGCTGACTCAAATTTCAGTCGGCGAAGTCTGCACCTTTTGGATCAGCTGTTCATAACTAAGCGCCCCATTTACCTTGGGGGTTTTGACCGCACTAGTAACAGCAAAAACAATCAAGATGATTGAAAGCAAAAAGAAAAACACGGCGAAAGTCGTTTTATAACTGCCTTTGCGTTTTGGTATCATTGCTTAGATTGCCGTTCGTCTAGCCACTTATCGATGAACTTGCCTAGAAGATTTCCTTCTTCTTCTCCCTTGGGATTCACGATAGTCCAGTCGAGCATATCTTTCTCATTGACTTTGAGAGGTTGTCCTCTTTTATATCCCTCTAGACTTACATCATTTGCCAGTCTTCCATTCACAACATCACCATTCCAAGAATCTATGGTAACGAAGACTTGCTCATGGTGATTGTTCTTGTCTGTCAAACCTGTAGTGACGCTCATGTAATGTCCAGATGGCAATCCAGCTAAATATCTTTTCTTAGCATCAGGAAGCGTGGCTCTTGCTTGCACTATGAGGGGCTTCAATGCTTCAGTTAATTCCCGACTGGATGGTGCCACTCTATCTGGTGGCGGTGAGCCTGGATGCCTGTAACCCAGTTTTTCAGCCAAAGCTGCTTCTTCTGCAGCTTTCTCTGTTTGATTCAACTTGTGAAAACCGATGGCGCAAAAATGGTGAATCAGCGCCTTTTCTTTATCGCTTGAAGAAAATTCTAAAGCTTGATTGAGCGTTTTAATTCCTTCTTCAAATTGATTTTCCCTCAATTGACTGTAGCCCAAAGCTCTATAATAGTCAGCCTTCAAAGGTTCTGGAAGATTTCCAAAAGACACATTTTTAGCAGTTGCTACAACAGTTTTAAATTCTGACAAAGAAAACAACGAATTGATTTTCAATACATATGCAAGTGCTTTCTGATCTTTTTCGCTTAAAAGTGCGGCCTTTTCAAAATCTGCGATAGCCTCCTTGTGTTGCTCAAGCCCTTGAAGCATGCTTCCTCTATTGAAATAGAGCCAACTTAACTCGGGATGGGCGGCAATTGCATCATTGTAGTAGCCAATAACTTTTTTGCGATCTGGATCTATTATGTGTGCGTAGGCTCTCTGGACAAGAACTTCTTTATTATCCGGATCTAAAGCGACGGCTTTCTCGATATATTCAAGCGCTTCAGTCATATCTTTCACATTGGCAGTAATCCCGCTGAGCAATCGATAACATGTGGCTTTCAATTGAGGACTTGCATCTTTACTCTCGATAGTTTCCTTGAGTTCAGCTTTTTCTTTAGAGAAGTCACGCCCTGAAGTTTTCGCATCTTTCAAATCGTGATCGATCAAATCGATTGTTGCCTGCGAAACATTTGCGGCAAAAACAGGATCACTCAATTCAATGCTAAAACATGCAGCAAGCGCAAAACTACAAGCCAATAGATTTAGAGAAGAAGTTTTTTTCATGCAATTATTTTACACGCCCGAACTAATTCTCAACCATCCTGCTTGCGAGTTTAATTAGCTATTGTCGTCGAATGGATAGGTCGCACTCAAATATTTATCCAAACCTAAATGAGGGTCGTCTAAGTCTGCGTGCAATACATTTTTGTATAACGCTTTCTTGAACGAGTTTGGCGTGGCACCATTTTGCTTTAGAAGCATTTGATGAATCTGTCTGCGTCTGTACCATTCATTGTGACTTGTGTCTGAAACTAATTCGACTTTGCCATGACCCTCAACAGATGTTTGAGGCTCGACTAAAAGCTTGTGCAGAGCCTTATTGCGCGCTAATTCATCTTTGTGATATTTGCTGATTAACTCAAACTGTCTGTCTGACTGGACCATAATATTTCTCGACGCTTCGCTCAATTTCTTCAGTTGACGCAAGTATGCCTGCGGTTCGTAGACGCCAGGAATGACATCGATGATAGAACCATCGGCGGTGCAAACATAAGTTGCAATATTGCCGTGCAACGTTCTCGTCACTTTCTGACCGTTACCAAAATCAAGTGTGATTGTGGGTACAGAACGCACAGACTGCCATGCGGGCTCGAAGTTCTGATTGATATAAGCTGAAATTTCAGGGTTTGAGAACAACACGGATCTCGCTAAACGTGCATTCGTTCAGCAGAAGCGATCGTCTAAAAATCCCATTAAGTGAAATACTAAAACTGGTTTGCCCGACAAAAGCGAATTCTTTTTGGCATCAGCCGTGGTTGGATACCAAATGACGGCGCCGGGTCTGACCTTTTTCTTGGGCTCTTTTTTTGTGTCATTCTTAGAAATAGACACAGGCTCGCTCTTCAGTTCTTGAGGCGGCACAAGTAGCGACTTAATCGGCATTTCTATCGCAGACTTTCGCATGTCTGCTCTCATTACGCCTTTGAATGGCTCTTGACCATGACTTGCCTGAGCGGCAAACAACGACGTAATAACGGCTGACAATAGAAATCTTTTCATGCAAATCGCCCTCACTGGCTTTCACTACCATTTTGCGCAAAGAGCATTGTTTCCACCCTGGGGTAAACACTGAAAATCCCCCGGGAAAAATGCTATCGTCTTGCCTTATGAATCTTGAAGTAGTCCAAATAGCAAAGAAAAGCGAGACTGACTCGCAAGAAATCAAAGAGCGCTCCAAACAGCTTTTTGGCGCTGATTTTGTGGTTAGCAGAGGCAAATGTCATAAGCCCGCCGACCTAAATGGATTTGTGGCGCGGCAATACACCGAGCTTGTGGGACTTGCCACTTATGAAATTTCAGGCGATTTGTGCGAACTGGTCACCATTGACGTGTTTTTGCAATGGCAAGGTATTGGCAAAAAGCTGATGGAAGAAGTGGAAATGGAAGCAAGAATGGCAGGGTGCAAACAGGTCTGGTTGATTACGACCAACGACAATATTGAAGCCATTCATTTTTACCAGCGCCGTGGTTATGACATGTCTGCTCACTATCATAATGCCATTGAAGAAAGTCGCAAATTGAAGCCCCAAATCCCACTGGTTGGCAATTTTGGCATTCCAATTAAGCATGAACTAGAATTTCGCAAAAATTTGTAGCCTTGTTTTGTATACATGGATTTAAAACCTAAACCGATATCGGAATAGGTTTTTAAATGCCACAGGCTCAAGCTCGCAACGCTTGACAACACCCTTGACGCCAAATCCTATCAATAGATTGATTTGTTCTAAAGCAGTATATATTGCCGTTTTAGTATCATCATGACTACTCATGAAAAATGCATTCTCTCTGACAGATTTTCTGAAGCAAAGCCCTGTAGCGCAAGCGTTCATTCTTGTAGCCATTATTAACGTGGGCTTACTTTACTTCAATCCGCTCCAAAAACTGGACCCCCAAGCCATTGTGTCAAACCGAACCTGGGCATGGTGGGCAGTCAAAGATTTTAGAGAAAACCCAAGTGACGTAATAATGATGGGCTCGTCTTTCATTATGAATCCGACCTGGCAGGAAGAAGCGGTTTACAGAAAAAAATCGGTCGATTTAGTGGTCGACCATCGCACTACCTATTTAGAGGATGCAATTAAGAGTCGCGCTTTAGTCCCTCAAAATTTGCGCTGTTTCAATTTCGGTTTGCCAGGCGCCATGGTTTCAGACCAGGCCATGATTGTTGAAACAATGTGTCAAGGTCCCCAAAAACCAAAGATGGCAATTTTTTGTGTAGCACCGCGCGATTTGATGGATTGTCGTTTCTTCAATGCTGGTGGCTCCAAGCATTTTCGTTATTTGACTAATTTTACCGAAAACAAACAAGCTAAAGAACTTGCATTCATGGACGTTCCAGGTAAGTTTGCCGATTGGTTTTCTAATGCATTATTTTTCAAAAACAAGTCAAACGAGATTCAAACACTGCGCGCCAATGCACTTAAAACAGTGATGCAGCCCTATCTTGCCTCGCTGCCACCAAGTCCTCTCAATCAAAATACGGAAGAAGACAGACGTTCTGTTTTCAAACGCGACGAAATAGAAAAAGGAGCATGGCTAGCTCATCCAAATACACCTTATTGGTATGTCAATTCTTCGCCCGATTGTCGTATGCGCTACAAACATTTAAACAGTCAGGTCTTTGAAAATCAAAAAATTTGGCTTGATAAAGCGCTCAAAACTTGCAAAGAACGCGGCGTTAAGGCAGTAGTTGTAAACGTTCCTTCCTCACCCGAAGCAAGAGAATGCATGTATCCAGGTATTTATGAAAGACACGTAGAAGCTGTGACAACAATCACAAAAGCAAACGATATTCCCTTTTATAATTTAGATCCAGGCTGGAAGCACGAACAAAAAGATTATACAGACTGGGGTCACATGGGTCCGCAAGGCGGCAGCAAAATGCTCAACGCCATCGCCTCCATTGTGGCAGGCAATCAAGATCTTGTGACGGCACTCAACAGTCCATCAAATAATAGTTCTGCCAATCGCAAAGTGGCTGAATCGGAGGGCAAACAAGATGCTCTTTAATAGCCTTGCTTACATGATATTTTTGCCCGTCGTGTTCTTACTTTATTGGAAGACGCCTTTCAAATTTAGAACGCCATTGCTTCTCATCGCCAGTTACGTCTTTTATATGTACTGGAAGTGGGAATACGGTCTGCTCATTTTGGGACTTACTGCGCTCAATTATTTCTTGGGATTTTGGGTCGAGCGTGCCACCGCCAAGAAGAAATTGGTCTTTGGACTTGGTATCGCCCTCAATGTCATTATCTTGGGCTTCTTCAAATACGCATATTTTGTGCACGATGTTGTTTCCGATGCTGCAAAAGCCGTCGGTCAGCCCGCACTGCCCAATTTCACTGTGGAAATAATTCTTCCCCTTGGAATTTCATTCTTCGTTTTTGAGTTTATTCACTATTTGTTCGAGATTTATCGCGGCGCAAAGCCAGTCAAATCATTCATGGAATTTGCTCTTTTTCCAAGTTTCTTCCCCACCCAAATCGCTGGACCAATCAAGCGCTACGCCGACTTCATTCCCCAATTACACAAAGAGCAAAAACTCACTCAAAAAGATTTTGATGAAGGAGTCGAACTTATATTGTTTGGTCTCTTCAAAAAAGTGGTGATGGCGGACAATTTCGCCCTTGTGGTCAATCGTTGTTTCGCGCACCCAGACCTCTTAACAAGCGCCGATATGTGGCTTGCACTTTATTGTTTTGCCTGGCAAGGTTATTTCGATTTCTCAGGCTACACAGATATCGCGCGCGGCTCGGCACAACTCCTTGGTTTTAAAGTTCCGCTCAACTTCAACTTGCCCTATCTTGCAGGCTCCATTTCTGAAATATGGAGACGTTGGCACATCTCGCTTTCCACCTGGTTGCGCGATTATTTATTCATCCCGATGGGTGGCAGCAAAGGCGGCGAATTACTCACTTATCGCAACATCATGCTCACCATGATCATTGGTGGATTCTGGCATGGTGCCTCATTGCACTACGGTTTCTGGGGCGGCACCCTTGGATTATTTATGGTTATTCACAGAGGTTGGCAGACTTTTTACAAGACCCAACCATGGCTTGAGAACATAGTCAAAACCAAGTACTATCACGTTTTTGCTGTTTTCCTCACAATGCACGCATGGTGCTTGAGCCTTGTCTTCATGCGCTCGCCAGATATGACAGTGGCATGGACGGTGATGAAAAAAGTGCTGTTCCTCGATACAGCACAAAACACAATGGGCTGGTGGCAGCCAAGTATTCTTGCTACCACTGATACAAATCTGCTCTATCCGCTCCTCCCGTTCATATTGGTGGCTACCTATGCCATGCAATTAATTGTGGCAAAGTCGAAAGAAATCCCAGGCGTCATGCCCGAATTCAAACTCAATTTGTTTGGCACACAAATTCCGGCATTCAAACCAGCTTATTTAGCAGCACTCTTAATAGTGCTCTTCATCTGGTCGCCAGACTTTTCTCCTCAGTTTATTTATTTTCAGTTCTAATTCAAACTGATTAGAGCTTACGTCCATATGTGGTCAGAGCCTGGAATCCATGCTCGAATTCGCGCGAAACAGATTTCATAGATCCAATTCCTACGCGTCCAAAATATGACTCGACTAGAATGTTGCAGTCCGCAAATCCAGGCAATAAACCATAGTGCGAAATCAACAATCCACCCGGTTTTAGCACTCGAGCACACTGACGAATGACGTCCATTGGAAAATCAAATTTGTCCAGAATGTTCGAGACAAAAACAATGTCAAACGATTCTATATCATGGGTCAGCGCATTTGGATCTTGCTCTTCCCAAATAACCAGGTGAGAGTCATTCTTGCTGCGTGCAAGCTCGATAGAATGCTTAGAGCGATCTGAGCCAACTACAATCATGCCACCAAGATTTTGAGCCAGTGGTATAGAAAAATGCCCCGTGCCACAACCAACTTCTAGCATTGTCATCATCGCCAGGTTTCGTCGAACAGACAATCTTTTGATAAGACGAATAAGATGACTCGATCCACTCTCGACAATTTTGGTTTCTTTCAGTTCGGCTGCAACACCGCTTGTAGTGTCAAACGAAGGTATTAGTCCAGAATGAAGAATTTGGCTGTGTTGTAAGTTTTGCATTATTATTAACCTGCTTGGTGCATTGCCCCAACGCCAGTCAGAGCTTTCAATTAATAGGTTACTCAAAGTGCTAACTTGTGTATTTAGGGAAAGTACGTAGCAAATAAATTGCTTATGGTGTTTTCCCCAGATGACAAAAAGCCTACCATAACAAAAGCCAGCGTTACCGCTGGCTCTTATTTGTCCTTTCCCCTGTCGATTCCGCTCCCTGAAAAAAATTTGTTATATTCAAACGGCTTGGAAGCTTAATCTCTGCGAGGTGTGTGTCGCTTTCGATACCCTTAAGTTAACGCTCAAATGTTACATCAATGTGACATTGATATACGTGGAAATACGCAACACCAATTCAATATCGATTTTGATTTATTTACCGTTTAATTCGAGCGTGTCTGCCCGTTTTGCAACGTCTTTGGCTTCTTGCTCACGCCCCATCTTCCTTAATATGTCCGCTTTGAATCGCAACCACTGAGAAACATCGGTATCGAGCGCTACAAGTTGATTGGCGTCTTTGAGCGCTTCTGAGTATTTCTTTGCCGCCTCAAGCGTTTTAGCGTGCGCGTAGATAATACTTGGATTGTTTGGAAAAGCAGCAGCTAAAAGATTCATGTCCTCGATTGCTTTCTTGTGATTTTGCATCTTTGTATATTGTTGGCTGCGAGCGATCCAAAGTTTAATCTGATCTTTCTTTTCGTGCTTACTCATGTGCTTGCCTAGCTTCACAAGCCCTTCTTTAGCAAGAGTGGGAGAAATTAAATTTATCGCTTTAGTAAAATCGTCTATCGCCTTTTGAGGTTCATTCAAAGCCACATAACATTCAGCGCGGGGCCAGTACGTTGTCTGAGACTGAAAAAACATTTTCATGAAATTGGTATAGAGTTCGGCTGCTTCCTTGTATTTTTTTTGTTTGAACACGATTTGCTGCCAGAGCAGACGAGCCAGCATATATTTGTCATTCAATGCAATCGCTTTCTTGCATTCAGAAATGGCTTCTTCGTTGCGACCTGAATCTTTGTAATAACATGCCGTCTTAAAATGAGCCAGAGCAGAATTAGGTTGATGCTTTAGCCAACGCTTATAACAATCTTCAACTTTATTGCCTTCAATTTCTTCCCAGTAAAATTTTGCAGCTAAGTAATTTACGTCTCGACTCTTAGAATCGAGTTTCAACGCCTCCTCCATCTGACTATTTGCAGCCGGAATGTCCTCTACTTTCTTATACAAATATGCGGCAATAGCATGAGCCCGAGCATCTTTTGGATTTAAATCAAAGGCTCTTTTAATTATTTTGATTCCTTCCTCATATTTTTTCTTTTCGCAAAGCATAAGAGCAAAAGTGCCCAAAATGTGCGAGCTACTAGGCTTCATCCGCGCGGCATCGCGTGCACAGGCAAAGGCATTGTCATCTACCATATGGGCGTTGTCAAAGAACAAAATCAATGGATACAGCTCGAAAGCCTCGGCTGGACCTTTCTTTTCATCAATCATTTTTTTGACGATCGCTATTGCTTCGTATGACTGACCAGAATCTATGTATTTATCGACTCTGACCAGTTCTGGATCTGAGTAAGACCAAACTGGTGCGCAGTGCGCATTTAGACTTGTTATGGTAATAAAAAGTAGAAGCCACAGACGCTTTTGGAGCGATTGTTTCATCTGATACCGAATTTCTCCAATGAATTTGTTTCTCGCTCGAAGCGTTTAGCTTCTTCTGTCCGTCCCATTTTTTTTAGTATATCCACTTTTGTTCTGTACCACAAAGCAACGTCTGGATCTATTGAAATTAAGACCTCAACGTCTTTAAGTGCTTGCTCGTATTTGCCTGCTTTTTGCAATAGCCTGGAGCGCTCGTGCAAGCCGGTTGGATTTTTGGGAAATACTGCAAGCAAACTGGTACTATCTTTAATGGCACGCTCTAATTGTCCAGTTTTAGCATAAAGCTGCGAGCGAGCTGTCCAAGACTGAATATAATCTTCCTTGCTGCTCTTATTCATATGCATTGCGCTTCTACTGAAAACATTTCCGTCTTGCTCCGGGCTTGATTCCTTCAACATCTGAGAATAATCGTCAATCGCCTTTTGATTTTGATTGAGCGCAGCAAAGCATTGAGCCCTTCTCATCAAGCTCGGTCCTTTTATAGAACGCCCACGTTTTTTTTCCAAGGCATCAAGCCTATTGTATGCAGCGATAGCTTCCTGCCAGCGCTCGACATGATGAAGCATTCTTCCAAGCAATGCCAAGGCTGGCTCGTAATTAGGATTAATAGCTAACGCTCGCTTGCAGTCCTCAATTGAGCTTTTGAAATCTCGCATGTCCTTGTAATACCATGCACGCTGATTATAAGCAGTTGCATCATTCGGACTGTTTTTAATTATGCGCGTCAGAGCCTCTTCGGCTGCCATATCCTCAAGCAGTTTTTGATAAAGTCTGTAAGCGACGCTGTTAACTTCTCTGTCTTTAGGAGCCAGTTTAATCGCCCTAGAAATTAGCTCTTTAGCAAGCTCCTGTTCTCCACCCTGACTTCCAACGGCATAGGCTTGCGCTGCTAGCGCTCGCGCATTTTTGGGATCTAGCTCAAGCGCTTTTTGAGAAAGCTTTAGAGAAACATCTTTCTTTTGAAGATAAGCAAGCACCATGGCAAAAGTAGCTAGTGCTCTTGGATTATTCGGCTCCGCGCGCGCAAAGTCTCTTGCAGCAGTAAAGGTTCTATCACCTTCCTTTACGTGTCCCCAGCAAATGCCATTCAGCGCAAGTATCTCATTCCACTCGTTTTTGTCTTTGCCTAATTTTAGCTTGTCTTGAATGAAGGGGATTTCGCTTCCGTCACCTAATCCATGCAATGTGCGTGCTTTGTCGAGATCCGCCTGCGAAATTTTAGCAAGCACCGGATCCAAGCATAGATTCACTTGCAGCAGTAGACTCAAAGCAATAACTGTACTAGTTTTTAGACCCATATTTTTCAACGGCGAAATGTTCTTTCTGTACTTTTGCAGCTTCTACATTTTTTCCCATTTTCTTCAAGACATCAATCTTTGCTTTATACCACTCTGACACATCAGGATCCATTATCACAAGCGCATTGAGGTCACGCAGCGCCTGTTCGTATTTTTTAGCCTGCATAAAGACTTGTGAACGCGTATACACAGCCAGTGAATTATCGGGCAAAACGCTCAACAAATCGGATAAAGAGCTGACTCCTTTGTCAAACTGACCTACTTTTGCGTACTGGGTTGCTCGCGCTTGCCACCATGTAGTGTAGAAATATAAATTGTTTTTTTCTATTTTGCGCGCCGCTTTGTAGAACTTGTTTGGATCACTTTCAGGCACAATCAGCCTGATTGCAATATTTAAGTGTTCAATCGCTTTCTGAGGCTGATTCAGTTCGGCATAAAACTGTCCCAGGCGACCATGAGTGTGATATGTGCCCGATTTGTGTTTGAGCACCGAAGTAAGCAAATCAACGCCTTTCTGCCACTGCTTGCGCTCATAGTAGGTGCGCGCGAGTACCCTTGCTGGCGCTTCAAATCCCGGATTTATTTCCAGTGCCTTCTGCGCCTCAACAACCGACTTATTGTCTTCGTGTGTATCTTTGTGAAAGTCGCAAAGCCTGAAATACACGTATGCCGATTTTGGCCTGTACTTAAGCCAACGAGCGAGTGCCGCGTCAATGCCTTTATCTTGAGCATTTATTGTTGAATAAATGTCGTCAACAAAATTAACGTCAAGATCGCCAGGACTTAGCTTTCTAGCCATTTTCATTTCTTCATCCGCCACCGGATCTCCCTGGTCCATTAGCGCCATTGAATAGGCAAGAACGGCATGATTGCGACCATCTTTGGGGTCCTTAGCGCAAGCTTTGCGAGCTAGATCCACTGCCACATCAGATTTTTGCATAAAGCAAAGAACTAAAGCCAGTGTGGAAAGTGCATGCGCGTTATTTGGCTGCATGCGCGCTGCCGTCCTTGCTGGCGTAAAAGCTTTGAATGCATCTTTATTTAAATCGTCGTGTATTTTTGCAATAGCTAAATACTCATACCATTTAGGATCAACTTTGCCACCTTTCTTAATTTGCATTTCTGCAATTGATGCAAGCTCATTAAACTCGCCCATATCCAGGTATTCATAAACTGCTTTGTAGTCTTGGGGAAATGGCAAATTAATAGACTTTGCCAGAAGTGGTGGCGTAGCGAGCGACAGTACTAAAGCAAGCGAGCAAAGCGGTTTCCATTTACTAAGATTCAAACTTATATCCTAATCCTTTCACCGTTTTGATTGGTGACTCTTTTGCAACAGACGAGATTTTTTTGCGCAAACGCATTACGCGTTGACGCACAGCCTCGGCGGTTGCTTCTGATTCCGTTTTAAATACTCGTGCAAGCAACTCATCTGAGCTATACACTCGCCCTTGATTTTTCATAAATAGCTCAAGCAATGCAAACTCACTTAGTGTCATTTGCACCTTGTCACCATCCATGGTGACAGTACACGCATCCAAATCAAGACTGATTCCGCTTGCCTCAATCACGCGTTCAATATAGCCAGGCGGTCTTCGCAAGAGGGCTTTCACTCTGGCAAGTAATTCAGAGTGATTATATGGCTTGCACAAATAATCGTCGGCACCCGCATCGAGCGCTTTGACTTTGTTTATGACATTGCTTTGTGCAGTTAAAAACAAAATAGGTACCTGACCGCCATTCTTACGATAAGTCTGGCAAAGCGAAAGTCCGGACAATCCAGGCAAAACCCAATCAAGAATAGCAAGGTCATAGTGATAATAGGTCAGTCGCTCAAGTCCCTCTTCACCTTCGAAAACTGGCTCGACAATATGGTGACTAGTGGAGAGAATCTCAACCACCAATTGTGACATATCAGGATCATCTTCGACCAGAAGTATGCGCGCCATAACGGCTATTATAGCTTAGTAGCCTTTGTATGGACCACCAGCAGCCATAGACTTCAAACCAGGCACATTAAGCAGGTGCCCATAACGTTTGGTGGCGTATCTTATACCGGCAATCATGTTGTGCAAGGGATTCAAGATGTCATCATAACCAGCCAATTTGTATGAATTAAAAGTAGGTCCTATGGTTTGCATCAGCCCTTTAGAAGGAGTGCCCTTCTTGGCATTCGAGTCCCAATTATTGACGATATTTGGTTTCCAACCGCTTTCTTTTTCGATTATGGTATTGAGTCCGCGAATATTAGCCTCACTTGGCTCAACTCCTGCCGTTTTAAGCGCAAGGATCATTAAAGCGCGGCGTTCGTTTTGAGGAATGGGCTGATTGCCATCGCGACGACGAACGTCTTGCGGTCTCAGCTCACCATTTTGTGGAGTATCGTTATTGGGCGGAAGCTCAGTGTTTTGTCTTCTTGGAAAATCTCTATTTTCGCGGTTATCTCTATCTCTATCCCAATCTCTGCGCCTTCTGTGAGGTTGTTCAAAGTTTTGTTGTGGAAAGTCTCGCCCGGGATAGTCGCGTCGGGGCGAGTCCTGTCGCCAGTGCGGACGCTCCAAAGGATTAATTTCACGTTGTTGCCACCTAGGCATAAATCGATTATCGAAATGCGGACAATGACAATTATTAGTACTGGGATTGAATCTAGCTTGCATCATCATTTCACGCATTTGCATTTGTCTAAAATAATTCTGTTGCTGCTGCTGTTGAAACGGATTAACGTAAAATGCAGAAAAATCAGGATATCCCATGTTCAATTGACGCATCACTTGTGGTGGCACATACTCCATAGCACGGTATCCATTGCTTGCAGGCATAAAAGGATTTGGCTGCACAAAATTAGGCTGCATAACGCGGTTAAAGAAAGCGTCATTGAGCAATGTAGCATTTAAATTTGCTTGATTATCGATTGGGCGATTAGTCGCCTCAGTCCCTTCGAATTGATACATACGGAGATACTCCACTTCAATAAATATAGGATGAAGTAGAAACGTTTTATAGAGAAACTTAGTAATCTCTGCACCAATTGTGCTACCACTATAAATTACATTTTAGAAACATACAAGTGGTGAAATTCGGCTCTAGTAGGGAAATTACGTAGACTTTCCCTACTATTGTTTAAATTATCTTCTTGAGCGATTGCGCTCGGCTTCCATACGCTGACGCTCGCGCTCGGCTTCTTGCTGACGTTGTCTTTCATTATTCTGTCTTTGTCTTTCAGCTTCGGCTTGACGCTGACGCTCGGCATCAGCTTGCTGCTGTTGTCTTTCGTTATCAGCACGACGTCTATCATTGTCTTGCTGTTGACGATTGTATTGATCTTGATATTGCTCATATCCACGACGGCGCTGGTTGTAGTAGTTCCAGTAGTCAGGACTGTCATTGCTTCTGGGCGCTTGCTCCTGGTCTTGATCCTGGAATTCATTTTCTGGATTTTCTAGATTTTGTGGATCAAAATTCTGATCACCATAAGGATCTGCATATTGATTGTATTGCGGATTATATTGATCATATTGCTGATAGCCATTGTATTGCTGAGGATAATAGGGCTGTTGAGTTCCGAAAAAGTTCATCATTTCTGGTGGCATATTGCGCATCATTCCTGGTGCAACGCGTTCCATCAAATTAGGAATTTGATTCATCAATTGTGGCGGAATGCGATTAGCCAATTGTGGTGGCAAGAACTGCATTACGTTTGGCATATTCTGATAAGGTCTTTGATACGGCATTTGACGCTCGTAAGGCTGAGGGCGATATTCTGGCTGATAGCGTGGACGTGGGTCCGGCTGGGGCTGTGGAGCGTACTCTTCGTTTCTTGGGGGCCGTTCAGTTTGCTGAGGAGCATTCTGACGATCTCCAACGTATCTCAAAAAGATACCTTTATCGTATTTCTTGTAGCGCTTGTCACCGAACAGATTGACGTTTTCGTTGCTGTATTTGTTGTCGTTAACTGTATTGATGGTATCGCCGTTTCTTGATTTGACGATACGAATATCGCCAGCTTGACCGGGACAACGAAGAGCTAGCACATCACCAGGTTGTGCTTCTTGCGAAGGAACCTGCACCCACTCACCAGTCTTGAGCATGTTTTGAGCCATTTTCCAGGCATCGCCAGTTCCAAGATATTTTTTCAAACTCGGATGAGCCGCAGCCAAGTCAAGTTGAACTGCTTTTGCGCACCAGCCGTAACTTCCGGTATAGTTTCTGCCGGCTGTTTCGGCAATCAATCTTTGAATCGGTGTCAATGGGACATTGGTCTGAGGACCATCGGTGGTGTTAGGTCTTCTACCTGGACGATTAGGTTGATCACTGCCAGGTGGTCTCAAAATGAAGAAGCTCTGGTAACGCGGATCATAAGTCCAACGCTGCGTGTCGACTCCTACAATCACACCAGTTCTAGAGCTGTTACTGTAAATTTTTCCATCGGTACCCACTATACCTGCGTGTGCACCACCTTGTATGTTTCTCCACTCCATTCCTGGTCTTCTACCTGCGAAAACCACATCGCCAGGCTTGGCTTGAGCATAGCTCTTATCTGTCTGAATAACGGTCCAACCTTTTTGTTGCAGTGCATCAAACAAGGCGGCGTTCATAGTGTGATTTCCAACGTCCGAACCGGCGGCTTTGAGAACATTGGAAATGGATTCAGCACAACCAAGATTGGCTCCAGTAGTGCGCCACATTTGCCTGCCATTTGACTGAACGGCTGCATTGGCAATGGCATCAGCCATTGCTGACGAGTAGGTTGGTTGTTCTGGGCTATAGCTGGGATTGTTTGGATTGTCTGTTGGATACTGATTGCGTCTGGGTGGGTCTGCAACGGTTGGAGTAACATCGCGTTCCGGTGCACGAACAGCCCACAAGCGACGACCATACTGTTCTGGTGGGAACGCTTCTTCCATTCTCATGCGCGCCCAGTTGCCGGTACGACGATCGCAAATGTAGACAAAACCGTTTTCGCCAACGATACCCATCGAAGCAGTAGGACCACTCTTATTTTCCCAACCATCTTGGGTTGCACCGTATATGATATCACCAGCTCTGAGGTTGTTCAAAGCGGTTGGCTGCCAACCGTGACGAATGAGAGTCTTAGACAAATCAGCAACACCTGGAGAGTGCGCATAATCGAATCCAGCCGCTTTAAGCACTTCGCCAACACTGGTTGCCGAGCCCAATCTGCCATTCTCGGTCTTATCTGCCCATTCGGAGGACTGCCACAAAGGTCTGCCCACAGCGCGTCGTGCTAAGTCGAAAATCTGAGCGGAGCGTTGCTGACTGCGAGGACCATCGATTATTTCTGGACCCTGGGTTCTGTCATTGCCTGGACGGTTGAAATCGCCGCGCTCATATTTGGCTTTGTAATACTGCTCCCACTTATTTTTGTAATAAGCATCATAGAACTCATAAACATTAACGCCTGGAGGTGGAACTGGCGGACGCTCGCTTTGAGCATCGAGGGGCTGTCTTGGGTTCACCCACTGTTGTGGCATTTGATCCAATCTATATTGATTGGGTTGCATTGGCTGTTCGAACTGAGCGTTCGGGTTATAGCCAGGAAGCATATTAGGATTTGGCTGATTAAAATCGCGCTGAACATGATTTCTGAAAGTAGAGCTAAACTGGTCGAAGTTAATGCGACCGGGCATTTCAGGCATCTGATTCGGCATCATGGCGTTGGGGTTATCCATCGCCGGAGGATTGAAATCATTTATAGGTGGCAAACCTTTTGGAGGTCTGAGCACCCAAATTTGGTCTTTATACTGGTCGGCTGGGAAAAGCTGGTCCATTGTTCCCTGGGTCCAGCGACCGCCTTCGCCACCAGTTGAGTACACAGTGCCGTTTGGTCCGACGATTCCAGCAACGGCATTTTCGTTGCCTTCGCGCCATGGGGTGGCAGTTTTACCGCCGATGACCACATCGCCAGGTTTAGCCTGACTCATGCCAACCACTTCCCATCCATTAGCTATAAGCTTATTCAAAAGATTGGCGGGCTTGGAAGAATCGGCATAGTTGTAGCCGACATCTTGCAAAACGCGCGAAACAGCAGCGGCGGAAGCGAAGCGACCTTCCGAAACAGAGCGCTCATACTTGGTTCCGTGCCACAAAACCGCACCGTTGTAGAACTTGGATGCGTTGATGATTTCCTGAATTTCAGGGCGATCCGAGATTTGGGTTCTGTTTAGATTTTCAATGCGAACTTCTGGACGAAGGCGCTCTTGGGCGAAGAAAGGGAATATGTCGCTTTCTGCGTTCTGGACATTGCCATAGAAGCCGGCTTTCTGGCGAGGGTCGAGTAATCTGGGGTCGAGTCTCAAGTTGCGAGCATCAAAATTAGGATTCAAAAGCCCCTGAGTATTGGCAAGAGGCAAGTTATAAGAATTGACGGTATTTTCGGGTTGGTTGAGGGTTGCAGGTTTTACAGTCTCAGGTTTGACGACTGGATTGACTACGGGGTTGTTTGCCGGCGCATCGAAGGTGGCGCGGGCGAGAAGCAAATTGTCGGCGGCGGTTTGAACAACAGTGTCGGTTCTGGTCGCAGGCGAAGCAAAAGTATCCGAAGCAAGCTTGTTCGCGGACGAAACCGAAGAATCGTTCGCCGAGGCTACCTCGGTGACCGCTTCGTTTTTGGCTTGGTTTTCGCCTTCGCTCATTTGTGCCGCGTGTCCTTGTCTTTGTTCTTTTAGTTTAAAGAGGGGGCGACTGCTGCCATATGGTGAAAACCGCAAAGATGGCTGTCAATATCGTAAGATTCCCATGGTTCTGGCAAAATTTAATGAACAACTAGAAACTGGTCGCCCAAGATTAAATGCTCAAGTTCACCCATCAGCTAGCTTTATTACTTTTGGTCCCGATGGTGATCCAGTTATCTTTCTTAGGCGTTATCGACCACGTCTTAAACGAAGTGGAGCGCGACCGCCAGCAAGAAGCTCGCGCGGTAGACTCGCTCATCCACGTCAATTTAATCTTGAATGACATTTTCATGGCTACTGGCTCAATGATGATGTTCAAAGCAACCAGTACCGAAAGTTTCGCCTTTGAGTTTCACGAGCTTTTCGAAAACGTACAAACTCACACGAAAGCTCTAAAAGAAATCGCTAATTCATCGCCTGAGCGAGCGAAAGAATTAAAAGCATTCGTTGGTATCATAGACGATATCACCGAAGCGCTCACAATGGCCGAAGGCATGCCCGAAGAATCGGTCGACCTTGCCAGCATTCGAATAGTAGGCAAGTTGCAATCTTTCATTCGTCGTGTCAATAGCACAGGCTTGCGATTAGTCGAAAAAGAAACACAACTGCGTAAGCGTCGTCAAGAAAAGCAAGGCGAAGTGCGCGACCAACTCAAACACACAGTCGAAGGCGCTGCACTCGTCACAGTAGCAATCGCTGCATTTATTGCTGTTGGTTTTAGTTTAACTTTTGCGCGACGATTCAACACAATTATGTCGAACACAATGAGTGTTGCTGCCGGAAAACCACTTGCCGAACCAATCAAAGGCTCAGACGAATTAGCAAAACTGGATGGCGTTATTCATACACTGAGTCGCGATTTGACCATCACTCGTGAAAAAGAACGAGCGATGATCGACAACACCGCAGAAATTATTTGCTCATTAGACGAAAACTTACGCATGTCAGAATTGAATCCGGCTATTACAAAACGCCTTGGATACCAGCTTGAAGAATTGCTTGGAAGTAATTTAATTTCAATTATTCACCCAGAAGACAAAGACGAGACTTATTTAAATCTGCAAAAATGTCAGGGCATGGACACTGAAATTTTGTTCGAGGCTCGCGTCAGAAGCCAGGATGGCAGGTTTTATTTTTATGAATGGACAGCAAAATATGCCCCGCACAACGATTTGATTTTTTGCGTTTTACACGACATAACCGAGCGTAAAGAAGCCGAAAAACTGAAACAAGAAGTCATGGCAATGGTCAGTCACGACCTTCGCGCTCCTTTGACCTCTTTAAATATGGTATTAGATATGATGCTCGAAGGCGTTGTGGGAACACTTAACGACAAGGGCAACAGAATGGTTGTTTTAGCCCAGCAGTCTGTGTCTTCGCTCATTAGCATGATTAACGATTTGCTAGACGTCGAAAAATACGAGTCGGGCGGATTAACTCTAAACTATGAAGATGTGACAATTTCAAAATTAGTAGACAATGCAATCGGCATGATCAAACCGCAAGCCGACAAGAAAAATATCAAACTGATACCAAGCTTCGAAGACCGCCAAATCGAAGTCGACGCCGACCGCGTGGTGCGCGTGATCGTAAACCTGGTTGGTAACGCCATAAAGTTCTCGCCCAAAGATTCGAACATTACTGTCGCTGTCAAAACACAAGAAGTGAAACGCGGCGTGCACGAACTTGAATTTCAAATCATCGACGAAGGTCCCGGTATTCCAGAAGACAAACTCGAAATAGTCTTTGAAAAATTCAAACAAGTAGGCACCGGCAGCGAAGGCGAAAAGAAAGGTACAGGACTTGGACTTGCAATTTGTAAAGCCATTGTAGAAGCTCATGGCGGTAAGGTTGGCGTCCGCAGTGCGCTTGGCAAAGGTGCCACTTTCTGGTTCCAAATTCCAGACAAGCGTATTGATAAGGCTTAAAAGTGATGAAAAAATTTGCATTGCTTTTGGGACTCGCTGGAATCGCTTCATTCAATCTTCCTACACTAGCAGCCGATGCAGCACCGACTGCGGCTAGTGCCCTTGCAAAGTATACAGAGAAGAAGTATGTCGAATCAGCCGATGCATTTGAATCTGTTCTTCGTACCAGCCCTCCATCTGTTCAACTTTGTTATCATGCGGCTCTTGCTAATTTTGCTGCCAATAGACGTGGCAGAGCAAGACAACTTTGTCAGTATATTGTCCAAAATTTTGGTACCACCCGCGAAGCCCAATTTGCAAAGAAATTATTTCCAGAATTAGCCGCTGCACAAAAAAACGACACAAAAACAGAAGATAAAACCAAAACTGCTAGCGCGCAGCCTGGCGAAAGTAAGCCAAAAGCAAGTAAAAGAAAAACCGACGATGATGACGATGAAGAAGATGCAGAAACACCTAAATTCGCAATAGATAAAAATGCTCGCAGAGGTGCGTTAGCTTTCACGCCACAACAAATTGCAGCAGACGGTGCATCGGGAATTGATCAAGCGTTTAATCCCAACTGTTGGTTCGAGGCTTCAATGGCGGCTCTTGCTGAATTGCCCAAAGGACAACGATTGCTTGCAAGCATGATAAAAATTGGCGACGCAAACACATACGTTGTTCGGTTTCCGGGAGATGGTCAAGAATATAAAATAACCGAACAAGAATTGAGCAAAGTGGGAGTTTCAGACAAATCACTCTGGGCAGCACTTATAGAATGTGCACAAGTAAAGAAGTTTCCAGATAACGAAGGGTCGCGAGATATTTCTATCGGCATGGGCTGCATCACTGGCTGTAAAGCTCAATCTATCAATCCCACAAAAGAAAGTGCCCAAGAACTTTCTAGCTTTATTGCTGGTGCTGTTTCTTCCAAAAACCCCATCATTTGCGCCACTGACGCAGGGTTTAAAACTGCAAGCCTACCCGACTTAGTAGTCAACTCACACGCCTATACAATAATTGGATTCGATGCTGCAAGTGGCATGATCACGATGCGAAATCCACATGGAAAGCACTCGCGCAAATACACTCTTGCAGACGATCCAAATCATCGCAAATTCGAATGGGTAGGCAAAGGCGTTTTCAAAATGCATATTTCACTTTTTCAAAAATACTTTGATGAAGTGTGCCGATCGTTTATTTAGGGATCCATTGCGAAATTTTGCGACCTATCGACATAATTCGCCGAATTTCAAACAAGACTGATACGAATGTTGTTAAATGCAACTCAGCGAGGTATGAAAGAGTGGCAAATTGGCTCAGACGAAAATCAGTCGTAGCGACGCTTTCTCTGTCGTTTGCCTTATTCCAATTCACCCAACTTCCGACGCTTGCAGGCTCACCTCCAACCACTACTAAAAAGAAGCAGCAAGAAGATGTGAAAGTCGCAGCCTCTCAGTTAAATGACTTTTCTCTTCGAATTTTAAAGGAACTACTTCAAACAGAGAATAAAAACGAGAATGTAGTCATCGCGCCGCTTGGAATTGCTGCCTGTACATCTGTTTTAGCGACGGGCGCTAAAGGTAAAACCCAAGACGAATTGCAGAAAGTACTATCGTTGAAAAAGACATTTTCGTCAGCCGAATGTTCAAAAGTCTACAAACACATCACCCGGCGCATACCCGATGTTGACGTAACATTTGCCAGTTCTATTTACGCACCCAATAGTGTTGCTTTTGACTCTGCTTTCAAAGAAAGATTTCGCACCCAGTTTGATGGAGCCACGCAAACGGCAAGCTCGCCCGACAAGCTAAGTGCGCAAGTTATCGAATGGGTTAAGGAAAAATCAAAAAACACGATTACTTTGAACTCACTAGATATTAATGCATCGAACGTCGGGATTATTAACGTTCTTTATTTTAAGGCACTTTGGAATGATCAGTTTGATCCTACAGGCACCACTCCAGAAAATTTCTTTCAGAACGATGGCTCGAAGATGTCCGTCGATATGATGCACAAATTTTTTGAAGACTCTGTTGGTTATGCCGAACTGGCGGACAGTCAGACAATCCGACTTCCTTACAGATCTGTAAATAGACGTACACAATCGCCGTTTTCGATGTACGTCATTTTGCCCAAAAAAGGACAGAAGCCGGAAAAAATTCTATCTGAAATGACCGCGACAAACTTCACAGCTCGCGTTAAAACCATGCAATATAAAATGGGCTCTCTTTCATTTCCACGCTTTGCTGTTACTGTTGATTCTTCATTCACAAAGGCGCTACAAGAACTCGGTGCCAGAGAAGTTTTCACCCCAAAAGCTGACTTAAGCGGAATGGATAAAAATAAATCCGCTTATCTTGACCAAATAACTCAAAAGCTCAAGCTCATTGTTAACGAGCGTGGCACCGAGGCATCAGCATTTACCCATGCTGAAGTGGTACTAGGAGGAGACGGTCAAAAACCTTTCGAGATGGTAGTGAACAGACCGTTTATAATCGTAGTGCGCGACGATGAAAGTGGAGCGATACTGTTTATTGGGCTAATTCGAAATCCCGAAAAAGATCTGTCTTCTGCGCAAACAATCGAAAGAGAATTTTCCAAAAAGCTTAACGACCTAAGAAGTGTTTATTCCAAAGCCCCAACTGAAGAATGCTTAAGAGAACTTGAGGACACACTTTCACAAACGAGAGATTATTTTTTTGCAAAAAGAGATTTTAAATCGGCAAAGGACTATTCAAGCCAATTTATTGCTCTCGCTAAATTGCCTACTTCGAATTCTGCGTTCACGTTAGCAGATAGTCTGACTAAACACATAGACATAGAACTGAAGCTAGGCGACAAAGCCTCCGCTTTATCAACAATCAAAGAATTGATAGAAGTCTATTTTCATTGGAATTCAGATCCGACCAGAGATCCTCGAATTGTAGACGAATGGTGGGAGTGGGAGAGATTATTGGAAGACTGCGACAAACATCTTATTGATTTGCACCAAGACAGAGCCCGAGTATTGGATGCAAGAGAATTGATATTGAAAGTGTCTATTAGGGATAGAGCAAAAAATAAAGAATGGTACCATGGAGCATGGCGCCGCAAGCCGACTACCATAGGTCTTCCTGACAATAAAAACAAAATCGATTTCAAACAGTTTATGAATTATTACCAGAATAGTCTCAAGGTATTGGAGAGAGATACTACCGCAATGCGGTCTCTTCAGAAAAACAGAAAAGCTTTTTTGCAATGGAGTCCAACATTTCGATGCAATGGACACGAAGACTTGGGGCAGCAACAATTGAAGCTTGCTCGCGTTTACCTCGACAAGAAAAAACCAGAAAAAGCAGTGCAATTGCTTGAGCTTTCGATTCTCAATTTCTTTGAAGATAAAAATGGTAACTTGGTGGTGCCAACTGTCGAAACTTTGATTGAAACACTAAAACTTACCGAGCACACAAGCGAGGCGGAGGAGCTTTCAGGCACATTTAACTACTGCAAAAATACTTGCAACACATACCTTTCGCTCCACAAAAAATGGGAAAAATTGCAAGAAGAGGATAACGAAGCTTACCAAAGAGAACGAAATCGGCAAGATCGGGAAGACTGCGAGCGAGAAAGCAAGCATGCAAAATAAATTCTCAACTTTGACGCGAATTATTTTTTGCAGTTTTTTCCTTGCAGCTATCATGTGGGATAGCCAACCTGCATTCTCTGAAAAAAAGGCAACGCCGCTTCCTAAATCAATAAATGAATTTAGAAGCGCCCCGGTGGAAAAAATTGTGCAAGCTTACAAAGATGCTACCGACGAGAATATGAAATCTGACGTCAGGAAAATAATTTCAGATAACTCGACAACATCAAGCGACTGGCAAAAGCTATTTGTGGTCTTAATGGAGACCATGTGCGAAACGTATTACGATTCAAAAAAACCTCGCCACGAACTTTGTGCCGAAGTGCAATTGGCTTGTGATAAGCGATTCGGCAAAAGCAGTATAGAGAGTGACATGAGTCATTTGGTGTATGCAGTTAGTTTCACTTTAGTTGAAGAGGGGCGCAAAGCATGGGATGAATACGACTTGGCAGTACGTTCTGGCAGACTCGCAAAGTCAAATCCTGATTTCTTAGTAAAGTCCTTACAAGCATTGGGAATCAGCTTTGGAGAGAATCTTTACGGCAGCGACTGCGCTCACTCATTTATACTAGCCGATCAATTCATAGCAACTCACAAAGTAAGTCTACCTGTGCAAGCGGATTTATATAGCGCTGCCACCGAGAGCATTCATCGTCAATCTGATGGCCGCGATTGCAGCGACTCGCTATATCAAAAATTCGCCAACCTAGCTATCAAATTGGACAAGCAACTTGGTCCAAAATATTCTGAAAAATTAAAAAACGTTTTGAACTACAAAGATGTTCATGCCTCAAGCGACAAAGAATCTATAGAAAGAAATAAGCGCTTCGAGCAGCGAAGAGCAGCGCACCAGAGGCAGCTTAAGAAAGCCAAGAAAAAATAATAGATTCACGCGTTGCTATCGGTTCACATCGATATAACAACTATTCACTTTGCCATCCGCACCATATTTTGCAACTAACGCTGCTGAACTTTCTTGTGCCATCATCGGCGCAACCAACATATATTGACTTGACTCGTTGGTCAGAATCTCTATCTCGCCAAGCGTGTCATCAACTTCTTTTTTAGTTTTACCAATTAAGACTTGCCCAAGTACTATTTTGTCTGCTAAGAAATATTTGTTATTGGTTGAAGCATTCTTCCATCGCTTTAGCGCCCGCTCTCCATCCCTCTTTTGAGATTCTGTAGGAACTTGGCTCTGTCGATACTGATACATCGCTCCGACTTCTCGCCCCTCGAGACCTTGATGTACAGAAGAATTACACGAACTCGTACAAAGGAATAGTGAGACTGTAAACATAATTCGTTTATACATAATCTTAAAATGTAATTCCCATAATTCCTCGAAGCGCAGGAAAAGACGTTCTAAACAACTCAAAAGAAACAAAAATAAAAATACCGACTACCGAAAACTTCAGGAAGATAGGTGCGTTTTTCGCACGCAAGAAGTCCCAGCTAAGACCAGTGAGCACTCCCACTAAAATATAAATACTGAAGTTTCGAACAAAAAATATCTGCACTGCAATCATCTGTAACTGCCTGATCAGGAAGTCTGGAATCAACATTGTGGAATTTCGAGTGCTTAAGTCCGCACTGGCAAGTGACATTTGCTGGCCGCAATTGAACTCAAAATACCCCCAGACAGCAATCACTGCATAAACCAAAGAACACACCAGGCAACTTAGAATTCCAGCCAAAATCCCGAACATCAGAGCTTTCCCGCGCTTACGAAATGCGTTTTGAATAGCAGGAATTGCATTCTCCATGCTTCCAGTATAGTAGAAGCTCCGCGAAAATCCTAAACCGAACCAGTTAACCTAGTTGCCAAAAACAACCATTTAGGTTAATTTAAGGTATGGAAAAGCAAATCGCCCACTATCCTTTATCTCAGGTGAAGACTTTGGTGTCTTCAGGATTAGTGCGTGCGACTAAAACGGCTTTGAAAGGCGCGATAGCAATCGGATTTACATTCGAAGACATGAAAGAGGTAATTTTAAATTTGGAATCAAAAGACTTTTATAAAAGTATGACAAGCAATCATGACAATAGTATTTGGCAGGACGTATATCGATATCCAGCAATGGACTTAGACATTTATCTAAAGGTTCAAATCTTGAAAAATGTTGTAGTCATTTCATTTAAGGAGCTTTAACATGAAGTGCGTGACGTGCGGAAAAGCAAAAATGGTGCATCAAGTTCGGGACCTTACTTACACATACAAAGGAGAGACTACTTCCATTCATAACGTTGGAGGCTTTTACTGTTCAACCTGTGGAGAATCTGTTCACAATGAAGAAGAATCACAATATCTAAGTTCCGAAATGCTAGCTTTCAACAAAGAGGTGAATAGTGCTTCCGTCGATCCCGAATTTATAATTGCAACTCGCAAGAAATTAAAACTTGACCAAAAGGAGGCAGCCGAAATTTTTGGTGGTGGCGTGAATGCGTTTTCACGTTATGAAAACGGTAAGACCAAACCTCCTGTTGCTTTGGTACATTTACTTACCATTTTGCACAATCACCCAGAACTTCTAAAAGAAATCACGGAAAAGTCAAAAAAGTACGACGATACTCCAGATTCAAAAACGCGATTAAAACGCAGACCTTTTGCTTAAAATCTCGTCGAGATCGATGTCAGTAGTACAAAATTATTTGAACTATGACTCACCCTCAATTTTGCCTCGAAAATATCCACAATTGCCTGGTCAATCTTTCAAAAGGATTGACGCTAGAGTATTTGCAAAGCATTCCGGACCAGGATTTAGCTTATGAGATACAAGATTATTATTTCAAGAGAATCGAACAAGCGGTAGCCGAAGAGGATTCTGAGTTCGTTTCGCGAGTTTCTCCAGCACTTCGTGACGTAGCTTTGATTTATGAAGTTCATTCCCAAGTTTCTAACGGCGGATTTAACCAGTATTTATTCAATTCCGGTAACCATGCTGAACAGGCACTTGAAGCTCTTATCCGATTATGCGGCGATAAGCATGCCGAGCCGTTGAAATCGGTCCTTGCTTCAGTCACGAGAAAAAGCATCCACGATGAAGTGCGCAAATCTGAATCAACCAAAGAACTGCTTCAAAAATTTTCCGAGTCGTATTCTTCCCTAAACTTCGGTGAAGAAGACAGTCGCTGGTACAAACTAGATAGAGACCGAGAGCAGACGTTGAATTCCTACGTTCGCAATAATCCGGATCAATTTATTCTTGATGACACTTGTGCGGATAATGAACTTTCCTCTCCTTTGGATATCTATTTTGACGAATATGCTTTCAATAAACAAAATGTAGTCGATTCTGATTGGGACGATAAAGACATTCCCGCCAGCAGAAGTCGCCGCTTACTGCGAATGTTGGAAGTAGCCAACGATCAATTTTTCAAAGACGATTATGTTGCTTCATTGTATTTGCTTACAAAACTTCTTGCTCAAGCAGAACGCTGGGATCTTTTTCAAACCCCTCGTGTTCTGGAAGCGGCGCATAGATGCGTTTTGGTGCTGGAAAAATTGAATCGCCCCGTGCAAACCGCAGCGCTAAAAAAGTACCTGGAGGATTTTCCAATGGAAGAGATTGAAATAATCGATGTAGTCGAGCTCTTGGAAGACCTAGAAAATATCGACGACGGTCTTGGAGAAGGCAACATAGTCACTTTGCGCAAAGGTGAAACAGGAACAGTGGTAATGGATTACCAGGTTGCTTTCACAATCGAGTTTCCTGAGACGGCTGGAAGCCCCAACGCCAAAGCGCTCATTGATTTGCCTAGAGAGAAAGTCAAGCTGCACTGGAAGTGCCCGAAGAGATCGCTTAAGTAAAAAAATTCGGCGAGGTAGGATTCGAACCTACGTGCTTTTTACAGGCCTGCTCTACAGGCAGGCGCAATCACCCACTCTGCCACTCGCCGATGAATTTGGCTCAATTTGCACGCATGAGTCCGCCACCGCATATGGTGACAACGTGCACGCAAAATTTAATCAAGCTTTGCCAGGTAAATAATTGAAATTCAATTGAAAGTTTTTGAATATCTACTGATTGAACATTGCAAAGCCAAATGCCTAGCCGCGGTAATAACGGCACAATTGTGAGCTTTGATATCGCTGTAGATTACGTTTCATGTTTCAACAATATCACGCTAATTTCCAATAGTCACTATTTTGTCACTTGAAATTACTTGATTTAATCAAGTAATTTAGTTGATTAAGTCAACAAATTCCGACCAAGAAAAAAGGCTGCTCAACATGCCGACCTCTGCCTACAACCCCAAAGTGCCATTCAATTATCAGAACGGGCTAAGCCCCTTGCCTGTCTGCCTTTTGAGAATCGGGAAATCACAAGAGTATTTGGGTAGAATAGCCTATATAGGTGAAAAGTAGTTGGTTATGATTGAGATCTCGATGAGCGGCGGACAAGGCACAGGAACAGGCACACAGGGCACTCCTGGTACTTCTAGTCAAACTAAAACCAAAGAAAAAGTTAAAAAACCGCCTCTGTACAAGGTTTTGTTGCATAACGACGATTACACCACCATGGAATTTGTAGTCTTCATTCTGGTTACTGTGTTTCAAAAAACAGAAGAAGACGCTGTAAGAATCATGCTGGATGTCCATCAACAAGGCATCGGTATAGCAGGAGTTTATACCTACGAGATTGCCGAAGCTAAAGTCAAAAAGGTAATTGACACAGCCCGAGAAAACGAATTTCCCCTAATGTGCAGCACGGAACCCGAATAATGTTAACGGCAGAACTGGAAAAGGCTATAAATAATGCGGCGAATGAAGCCATCAGACGTCGGCATGAGTTTCTTACGCTTGAACATTTACTGTTAGCTCTATTAGACGACAAAGTGGGCAAAGACGTTATCACTAAATGTGGTGGCAAACCTAACGCGATGAAAAAAGAGCTTCTAACTTTCATGGACGAAACATATGAAGCAATGAATGACAGCTCCGAATATGTTTTGTCTCAGACAGCGTCTTACGAGCGTGTTTTTCAACGCGCAATAATACAGGCTCGCTCATCTGGAAGAGCTAATATTGATGCTGGAAATATTCTTGCTGCATTCTTTGACGAGAAAAGGTCTTATGCAACTTTCTTGCTTGAATCGCATGGCATCTCACGCTTAGATATTCTCAGTTATATTTCGCATGGACTTACAAAAAACGACAACGGCGTGTCAGCCGAATACGGCAAGTCGTCAAACCATGGTCATGACGCAGGCGCAAACAGTGACAGTAACGGTGAAGATGAAGAAGAAGTTACTGCACTTGAAGCCTTTTGCGTTAACTTGCTTGAGAAAGCAGCAAACAAACAAATAGACTATTTAGTCGGTCGAGAAAACGAAGTAAATCGAGTCATTCAAATCCTTGCCAGACGTCGCAAAAATAATCCACTCTTGGTGGGTGAAGCAGGTGTTGGTAAAACAGCTATTGCCGAGGGTCTTGCTCTAAAAATTCATCATGGCGAAGTGCCTAAGGCACTTAAAACGGCAGAAGTCTATGGACTTGAAATGAGTTCTATTTTGGCTGGTGCCGCTTTCAAAGGCGAGATGGAGAAGCGCTTGAAAGCAGTCATTGCAGAGCTTCAAGCAAAACCAGGCGCTATTTTATTCATTGATGAAATTCAAACCATAGTTGGTGCTGGCAAAGAAAACGGAAGTTTCATTGATGCTGCAAGTATTTTAAAACCCGCGCTATCTTCTGGAAGTTTGCGTTGCATAGGTTCTACAACCTATCAAGATTACAAACAATCAATAGAAAAAGACAAAGCGCTTGCCCGCCGATTTGAAAAAGTGGAAGTGGTCGAACCCAGTCACGAAGATACTATCCGTATCTTGCGCGGTTTAAAGCATTATTACGAAGAGCACCATCACGTCAAATATTCTGATGATGTTATCACTGCTATTGCTGAACTTGCAGCAAAACATATAAACGATAAATTCTTGCCCGATAAAGCCATCGACGTTATGGATGAAGTCGGGGCCAAAGTGAAGCTGCGTCCTGAAAATGAGAACAAACATCCCGACATCACTTTAGATGATGTAGAGACTGTGGTGGCATCAATTGCGCGTGTTCCAGTCAAGTCTGTTTCTGCCAAAGACAAAACTCGTTTGCAGAATCTGGAATCAGAGCTCAAAAGCGTCATTTATGGTCAGGATCATGCAATCGAACAGATTGCAAAAATCATCAAATTATCTCGCTCTGGCTTAGGCAATCTTACAAAACCAATTGGATCTTTTCTTTTTTCCGGTCCAACTGGGGTTGGTAAGACAGAGCTTGCAAAACAACTAGCCAAGATTCAAGGTATCGAAATGATTCGCTTCGATATGAGTGAATTTAGCGAGAAGCATACTGTATCGCGCTTGATTGGCGCACCTCCAGGATATGTCGGTTATGACCAGGGCGGACAACTGACTGACGCTGTCATTAAGCATCCACACTGTGTGGTATTACTTGACGAAATTGAAAAGGCGCACTTCGATCTTTTTAATATCTTGTTGCAAGTTATGGACCATGCAGCGCTCACAGACAATTTCGGCAAAAAAGTCGATTTTAGAAACGTGATTTTAATCATGACCACCAATGCTGGTGCTCGCGATATGTTGAGCGATGGTGTCGGGTTCAAAGTGGCAGAATCAAGTGACACTACAATTGGTGCCAAGCTCAATATGACACCAGGTAAGAGTCGAGGCAAAGAAGCTATTGAGCGAACATTCAGTCCTGAGTTTAGAAACAGACTGGATGCTTGGGTTGTCTTTAATCAATTAACTATTCGCGATATCAAACAAGTAGTCGACAAGTTTGTTGGTGAAGTAAAAACTCAGCTAATAGCCAAAAAAGTGACTCTTTCAATTACAGATGCAGCAGTCGAATGGTTCACCAAAAATGGCTTCGACAAAGCTTATGGCGCAAGACCAATGGGTCGCTTGATTCAACAAAAATTGCGTGAGCCTTTGTCTGAAGAATTGTTATTTGGCAAACTGCAAGATGGTGGCAGTGTCGAAGTCGATGCTAAAGATAACGACATCGTAATTAACTGCAAAGAATTAGAGACTGAAGTTAATAGCCCCAGCGCATAAGTAGAGCACCAGCAGAAAATCCTGCACCGATAGAAGCGAACAATACCAGGTCGCCTTTTTTCAATCGTCCTTCTTTCAACGCGCTGTGCATCGCAAGCGGTAGCGTGCCTGCGGTGGTGTTACCAAACTCACCGATATTTACAATCACTTTCTCCATCGGCATTTTCATGCGGTCGGCGGCTGCAGTTATGATTCTAAGATTTGCCTGGTGAGGGATGAATACATCCACGTCATCGCCAGTAAAACCATTGCGCTCCAAAATCTGGACGCACAGCTCGGGCATTTTTCTGGTGGCATATTTAAATACCACTTTGCCGTCTTGCTTGACGAAGTGTTGTTTTTGCTCGACCGTTTCTACCGTTGCAGGCATTTTGCTTCCACCAGCAGGCAGACAGAGTGAGTCTCCACCGTTTCCGTCAACTTCGAAGATAAAGTCAATCAGTCCAACATCCTTTGCGTCTGTCTCGGTGCTCGGTTGCAAAAGAACCGCACCACCACCATCGCCAAAGATAATGCAAGTTTGTCTATCGGTAAAATCAATTATGGAAGACATTACGTCAAGTCCGATGACCAGTACGTTTTTGTGTGCGCCACTCTTGATAAATTCGCCGCCTACCTGCAAGGCATAAATGAATCCGCAACATGCAATAGACATATCAAAACCCCAGGCTTTGTTACAGCCAAGGCGTTTTTGAACCAGACAGGCTGTAGCGGGCAGCAACATGTCCGGGGTAATAGTTGCGACAATAATGAGGTCGATGTCTTTAGCGTCAACCTTAGCTTGAGCAAGACAGTTTACAGCGGCTTCATAGCAAAGGTCGGAGGTTGTGACACCTTTTTCGGCGATGTGACGTTGATGAATGCCTGTGCGCTCGACGATCCAGTCGTTGGATGTCTCGATCATCTTTTCCAGGTCGTAATTTGTGACGACTTTAGGAGGGACAACCCCTGCAACACTTACTATTTTGGCTCTTGGCACGACTGACTCCGCATAGTTAGAAGAAAACCTTCCAACATACTAGTATCAGATTACCTTTTACAACCAGGCAAAAATCTTACCTATTAACATTACTTTTGATTGAGACAGTTAAGAACGGCGGTTCTTAAGCAATTCTAAGGATTCTGCTCTTCGTCTTGCGAAATTGCTTTGACCGAGTCGTCGTTACCACTAGTTGGATTTTTTTTCATATACTCTTCTATTTGCTTACTCATGATAGGAATTTTGGCTTTCTTACCGGCTTTAGTAGTGAATCCAAGGCGAATACAACCGATGCCATACCCTACCGATATCATGATTTGAATAATTAAAAACAAGATGCCGATAATGGCTCCCACAAAGGGTATCTGGTCGACGACTGCTTTGATGGTACCAAGTGCGACACCAAAAGTAAGCCAGATGCAAAACAAGACAAGGCTCTGAATTGAATTGAAGCGCAAGTACTCGTTAGATTTAGCTTCGTTCTGCAACCAGAAATAAGACGCCAGGGGAAAGAACGGAAAATAGCAAGCGGCGCCGGCCAAGTCATAACTGAGATTCATTTTCTCGGTTCTACTGTCGTAGTCTTTGAGAAATGCGTCGTCTTTCTTTTTCTTTGCCGGTTTTCTATCGCTAGCTGACATATGTATTTCCTACAGTCTTGCTGTTTTTGGCGTTTCTGGCAATTCAAATATAGCATTTTGCTTTATACTCTGTACTCGATTATGCCAGTATGGAACCATCTAAAATTTAACGCCCTTACAAGATGCATTGCCGCATCTGCAGTCGTTTTCACCAGTTGTCCAAGTGTACTTGCAACTCCGATGGAGGATGCGACAAGAGCTTTTAACAAAGGTCAATTCCACAAAGCTAGCGAAGTTTTTCAAGCGATTGTTGATGCCGACTCCAAAAATTTCAACGCACATTGTTATCTGGCAGCCAGCTTATTCAAGTTAGGACGAGATAGCGAGGCAATTGATGCCTATTGGGTAATACTTAAAAAGTTTCCTGACCGCCCTCAAACAAACGGAATCAGGACCTATCTATATAAACACGATCCTAATTTTTCCAAGAATGCGGCGAGAAATGCTTCCCGGGTAGGTGATAACGCAGGCGGTGATGTAGAAATGCTTGGAGCAGTTAATGCGAGGTCCAAGCGCTTGACCGATCCAAGCGACATTGTGAATGCCATGGTGGGCAAGGTAAAACCGCTCAAAAACAGGCCGGAAGTCTCGACCCTTCTTGTCATGGATATCAGAGACGCCTTAAATGAATATCCACCAAGCGTCTTAAATTTATTATATAGTCGAGGATGCAAAATCCTGGTCACACCGACTTATATAGACCATGATCCACAATCTGAAAATTCAAGACCGCAGGGATTCGAGTACGGCTCAACCTGGAAAGACTGCCCCGGTAGATTCGACGGACGAAATGTAATTGTTTGCGAATAC
>JACCDG010605845.1_pt1 | contig 61526 bp, 73 predicted proteins | sample 7442471 | NCBI WGS metagenome assembly JACCDG01 (sample SAMN15323444, study PRJNA562643) | freshwater metagenome | isolation source: river surface water | place: USA:Blue River Watershed | collected 2017-08-17 | reverse complement strand
CAAGTTATATAGAAAAAATAGAAAAGGGAGGTTTGGTATTTTCTGGAAAATCACCAGATGAAACACTTATGGAAATAGCAGAACTACCTCGTGAAGTGCACCCATTTTTCCTTGGAACACAATTCCACCCAGAATTCTTAGCGAGACCACTTCGTCCACACCCACTGTTTAGTGAATTTATGAAAGCAAGTAAAGAAAATAGAAAAATAAAAGATAAAAAAGAAATAGAGAAAAATCAGGGACAAGTGGTGGTAGATAGAGAAGATAGTGATCTAGTAGTAGGGGAATAAATGGAAAATATAATCATAACAACACCAAAAGTAGAGGACGTATGGGGAATACAAAATGTATACCACAAATCTTGGCTTGCTACATATCCGAATGACAAATACGGAATTACCGTAGATGATATAGAACATTATTTTGTAGATTCATTTACAGAAGAGACTCTGAATAAAAGAAGACAAGCAATATTAAATCCTGATCCATTATCAAAGATAAAAAACTTTGTAGCAAAAGATAATGATAAGGTTGTCGGTATATGTAGAATAGAGGTTTTACCAGAAAGAAATCAACTAAAGACTATTTATCTTTTACCTGAATACTTCGGTAAAGGAATAGGAATGAAGCTATGGAATGAAGTAAAAAAATATTTTGATTCTAAAAATGATATTTATGTAGAACTAGCTGAGTATAATGATGGAGCAAAGGCATTTTATAAAAAACTAGGTTTTATAGATACAGGAAGAAGATTTGTAGATGAAAAATTTAGGAATAAAAGTGGTTCCATTGCCCCTCAAATGGAGATGGTATTGAAAGCAGACAAATAAAAAGCAAATAAAAAAGGTTGGACCCTTATCCCTTACAATCTCTTACGAAACGCTTGGGCAATATAAGAATCCAACCTGATACCCGTGCCCTCTGGGTTGACGGATACCTAGCACTTCCGTGCCACTGTCTCTCCAATGCCTTTCGGCGGAGGACGTTGGATATAATATAACAATCAAGATTGTCCTGCAAGACCTCTTGAATATTGTCTATATTTAGCGTATTTTGTATGTATTGCCAGATCATCTAATGGTAGGATGCAGCTCTCTGAAAGCTGTCATCTTGGTTCGAATCCAAGTCTGGCAGCCAAATGTTAAAAGAAATAATTCTTTCATTAATAACCGGTATTGTTTCGGCTGTTATCTATTCAATTATCCAAAATTTCTATCTTAACTATTATTGGTTTAAAACTAAATCAAAATTTTTAACCGAAATTAAACATTCAGTTTTAAAAATAAGATCTCTTGCAGTTACCATACTTGAGATTGACGTAATATATGATAATGGAGAAGAAAATGATCACTTAATGACAGACGAGGAATTATTGGAAGAGGTTAAGTTGTATAACATCTCCGATATTCAATTTAGTAAATTAAGTAAAGGTATTAGAAAAATTACAGAAGAAATTGAAAAAAGAAGGAGAGACACACTCAATATTTCTACCTTCACCCCAATGGAATTCCATACAGTAGATAAACTAATATTTTCAATGTCTAGTTTTTATGGTCTACATTCTTGGGTTGAAGATGAAATATTAGAAATTAATACGCAAGAGAAATTAAAAGAAAAACTAATCGAAATTCTTATTTTAGCAGAAACAGTTAAATTTCCTGTTAATTTTTTTGATAAACTTATTAAGTATATTAATCTACAGAAGTTTTTATCAAAATCTCGTAGTATCCATTTAAATAAATATGATTCAATCCTTTTTTAACAAAGTTCAAACTTCTTACCACACAGCCTGCCAACAAGAGTGTCGCTCGAGACGCGTCAATGTAATAGTTTTGTAGGTTTGCATAGACTTAGTAAACATGAAAAAAAGCGATATAATTATTTATATGTACCATCCTGATTATAAAAAGCCTTAGAGCTTATAACCGAAATTCATAAAAAGAATAATTCTAAAATAAATCCTTTAGTCAAAGATGTAAGGCTTGCAGTCTATTATTTACAGGGAGGTTGTATCACTCAAGCAAATTTTGCCCTGAAGGCATGGGCTACGGGTGATTTGAATACACCATTTCGTGTCAAAAGATTTATTGATGAATCAAAATTACTAATATTTTGTTTAATCTATGTAAATGATAAAGATAGGGAAAGGTACTTAAGACAATTTTTTAAAGATGAAATTCTCACAATTAAACCAAAAAAAATGAGAAGGATATTTTAACTAGAACTGGTATGAAAAAAGACTATTTTGATACATGTTTAAAACATGCGGAGACATTAAGTCATGGTTTTTCAAAAGGTGTTCATCCAAATTTAGAGTCAGTCGCTTACAATTCTAATATAGATACCGGAGAGTTTGATTATGAAGCTGTTAATTTTGCTTGCTATCCTATTAAAAATTTTGATTTTGCCCATTATGTTATAATTCCAGCAATTGATAGAGTTTATATTGCTTCAGGTTTATTTAATACAAAAGAAGAGGAATTTAAAGAGGTCCTTAAAATTCGAGACAAGATTCAAACTATAGCCGTAAAGAATCTAAGTAAATAAATTCAAATCTCGCGCTCAAGTTGCGTCAATATGGTAAACTAAAACTACTAAATTTTGCCAATCTGGGCTTGACCGACCACGGTTCTAGCTCGAGTCGGCCAGCTAGGTATGGAGAATAAAATATTCAAAGGCGAACTTAAGTACTTAAACCCAAATAAGATCTTAAATATTAATGATGATCAAAAAGTTGATAGTTTTTTTCTCGCTTTAGGATTGATCTTTAATGATTTAAAAGGGATACATATTTTTGCACAAACTATCCAGAATATTTATAAGAAACCTGAAGAAGTAGAAACAACTTATCATGCAGGCGAATACAATGGACTTATGTCACAATTAGATAGATTAACTATAGGAATAATTTCAGAGTTTTTTGAATTAGTTAATAAACAAAAGGAAATTTTTAATGATATGAATTATAAGTCAATAATAAATAGTTTACATAAAGAGACTGTTAATGATTGGAATATTATATTAAAAACAAATGATCAAATTCTTAGAAAAATAAGCAATATAAGATCAAATGTTGTACATCATTACGACTATCAAAATCTAGAAAGATTAAAAGAAGGTTATAATCATGCGTTTTTTGGACAAAGAAAAAAATTTCCTCAACATAAAAATGCTTTCTATTCAACAGGTAAAAAAATACAAGAAATAAGATTTTTTTACTGTGACGCAGCGGCAGAAGATTATATTCACAAGACATTATCAGATAATGGTAAGTCTGATCTAAAAAAAATAACAAATAAACTGCTGGTAACTATAGGAAGTATTGTTATTGGATATGTTAAAATGAAAGATAAATAATTTAATATATTATAACATATCACTATGAATTCATGGGCAAAAAATATTACTTCAATAGATGAGGGAAGATATAGGACTATTAATGGAAATGCAGACGAATTAATCGGAATAGGAAGATGTATAAAGGCGGGTTTTGCTTGTTCAAAAGTAGAAATTACAAATGGAAGATATGATGCAGTAATTGATCCTGGCAATGGAGGTAGTTTAGTAAGAGTTCAAATAAAGGGAACTAGTTCAGGTTCAGTTGGCTTTACAGGTGGTGGAAGAAGTGGACAACAAATAAGTAGGGAAATAGAGCAAAAAACTTATAAATATACAAAACAAGATTGTGACTTTATCCTTGTTGTGGATAGTAATAATGGGGATTGTTATATTATTCCGATACAAGATACTGAAGTTTGGGGAGAGACAAAATCACTAAATACCCTAGGTGATTATAAAGAAAATTGGCAATTATTAACAAAAAAATAAATATATAATATTTACTATTTTGTTTTTGTTAATGAAAATTTAATATTTTTAACTTCTTTAAAATTCTTTTCCATTGTTTTATATATGTTTTGTGCAATTCTCTCTATAACTGGTACACTTACAGAATTGCCGAATTGTTTGTAAAGATGCGAGTCAGAAATATTAGGTATTTTGTATGAATCAGGAAAGCCTTGTAGCCGAGCACACTCTCTTGGTGTAAGTTTTCTAATTCCTTTTTTGTCCTTTACTATCGGAACATTATGACCACCAGTACCCATGTTTGCAGTCAGGGTAGGGCATACACCACTTTTATTTTGTCTTACATATTTTCTTCTCCATTGATATACACTACCAAGTTCAAAATCATATTTTATTAATTTTTTATATAAAGGCTTGTCATTATAATAATATTTTTGATTAATTTTATTTGGATCCTCTAATATATCAGTGATATTTTTTATTCTTTCTATTTTTTCTGGAAATTCAAAATCATGTATAAGACCTGTATTTTTCTTAAAACCAACAATATAAATACGCTCTCTATTTTGAGGTATGTTTCCATAATACATACTATTTAATATTTTAAATTTTATATAGTATCCTAGTTTATCCAGTGTTTTGCTTATAACTTTAAATGTATTACCATTATCATGGCTATATAAATTTTTTACATTTTCTAAAAGAAAACCTATAGGTTTTCTTTCATCAATAATTCTTGCAACATCAAAAAATAGATTGCCTCTTTCGTCTTTAAATCCTTTGCGATAACCTGCTACAGAAAAAGCTTGGCAAGGGAACCCGCCAATTAGAAAATCAAATTTAGGTAAATCATTAACCTTAATTTTTCGAATATCCAAAACTGTGAGTGGTGCTTGCGTAAAATTTAAATCATAAGTCTCTCTACATTTTGGCTCAAAATCATTAGCAAAAACAGTTTTAAACCCAGCTCTTTCAAAGCCTAATCTTATGCCACCTATTCCAGCAAATAAGTCTATTGTTTTAATATCTTTAATATTGATCATTATCTAAATTGTATCATTGTATATAAAAAAAGCAGCAAGAGTGTTATTAAACAAACCCTCTATTTTTATGTAAAACTATTTTAAAATAATTTTCTGATAAGATATGTTTGGCTATTTAGATATCTTAGAATTTTACAGACACAATGCTTAATGAATATTAGCCACACAAGACAATGAGGTTGAGGGTTAATATTTCGATTAAAAATATCAGAGAAGAAAAGAACACCATACCTCATAGACATGTATTCTTTGCTTTAATATACCGTTAATTTCAACTTTTTACAGAGCTAAAATATAGTTAACATAGATTATCTATACACCCCTCACTATTTATTGACTTCTATGTACATATGTGATATAGTTTTAAGGTAGTCAAGAACTTGCGTGTGCAAGATTTCAAGATTCAAGTTCATTGAAAACAAAAGGAAGTTTATGGAGGCTATCAAAGCCATAGTGCAGAGGATAGTCCCCGAGGGAAAACATGGACCCTTTTTTGTTACCACTTCAGACCAAGTCGATGGTTCAGTGACATGTTCACTTGATTCAACGGCGTGGTTGGAAGAGGAGTGGCCAGAAGTAGGAGAGTTTGTTTACCTTAGTAGACTACGACAAAAGCGCGCTGGATGGCGCGCGAAAGAAGGACGGTTTTGGAAATTGTCCGACGAGCAAAAAAAGCAAACAGAAACCTAGAAAAGAGAAAGAAGAAGAAATGAAATCAGCAATCAAGGCACTGTTCGAACAAGCTGGAGGTCAAATCACTAAGTTTAATATCGACGTGACGATTCTCGTTGCAACGATGGCAGAGCTGGTGCGCGATTATATCGCAGAAGGAAATCTTAAGCTCGCGTTCGAAGCGTCCAAGGTCACCGGCAATCCTGCAGACCAACGCCTCGTTTTAGAAGCTTCTCGGAAGGTCAGATCATACTCGGAAAAGGTTGGTGTGGGTGGCCTTATGGAAGTCTTGGGGCAGGATCATTTCCTGTTCCAAGTTCTCCTTGCCACTGGCACCGAAAAGGAGTTGCGTGCTGTGGCACAAGAATTGGAGAAGAAAGGGTATCTTAGGTCGAATGATGTGATCAAAATTTACACTCAACTGGAAGATCCTGTGGCACTCTACCGTTTTGGTAAAAAGGTGGCCAACAGCTACTTCACCGCAAAGAAAAAGGAAAAGAAAACACATGTTTTCAACGGTGGTACCTCTTCAATTCCCCAACATGCTCTCGAAATTTTGGCTGTGGCCAAGAAATTGGGGGCGAAGGATGTGAATCGAGAACTTATATGCTTTGGCGATAAGTTGTGTGCCGTAGATGGTGGGTTCAAGGTTGTGGTTCACAGTTCAAGTCGAGAAGAAGAAGTTCCTGAAGCAATTCGTGCTTACGAAATCGCAGGAACTTTAACAGCTCTTACAAAAGCAGCTGAAGGATACCTGGCGGTGGGTAATCTCCATGGGGCGGCACGTTGCTTCAGCAAAGTTGGCGACGACAATCGCGTGATGGAGTTGGTTCATCAGTTAGCGAAGATCGGTGAATTGCTTGAAGCGGTTACGCTTCGTGCAACTCTCATCAAAGAACCCATCACGGTTCAAGAGTTGGGGCGGTTGGTTGGAACTACAGCCGAATTCGCCAAGGCTAAGGTTGTTCAGACAATAAGTGCCTATCTGGATGCTCGTGGCAAGGACGAGCCATTTCCTACATCGCACACATTCTGGCATTATAGCGACTCAAATGCTGATGAGTGGAATGAGTACCTGTACACCGTGCACAGTATGGCCAGTCGTACCAATACGTACTTCTGTCGACCGTTTCCTTCAATCGCCAAAGAACTATATGCCACCAGCAATGCTCCTGTCATGACCCAGATTCATCTGGCGTTACAGAAGCACTTACTCGTCGGCTATATGCTCTCGGCAGTTACAATGGAAACGGATGGACGGTGTCCAAGTCGGGAACGTAAGTATGTCCATGCGTTTGATGCTGCACTTCGTACGTTCGAGTATGGAGTCAACGGAGGTGGTTATAACCCCTTCGACGGCTTGAATTTCAAGACAGACCCTGACATGTCAGCTCTGCTGAAAGTGCTTCTCAAGTTTCAGAAACAAGAGATTACTGTGGCCGGCAAGACAGGGGGCGGCAGCTTCGAGCACAATAGCCAGTCTCACAACTTCCTTCGTGAAAAAAGTCCTGAACTCCAGGGTAAAGTCAGAGAGGTTTACCAAAAACTTACTGGCGATATTCGGAGTCTCTTGACTCAACTGAAGTGAAATAACCTTCAGGCACATGACCCTCAAGTAAGCGTAAGCTGAACGGGGGTCATTTTTGTACAAAAATAAATAGCCTTATCATATATTAACTATTCGGGACCAATTCAGATCTGATATATTGACTAAAGAATTTCTAATCTCATATAAGACTCGCAGTAGGCAAGTCTCATGATATAATCTTTTCATGAAAATGATTTTATCACTAACAACCCTTATTTTAGGATTTATATGGTATCACTCTGCTTTTAGTATTCCAGAAATAGTACAAGGTATGATCTCAGGTCTTATTGCTATGGTTTCAATTTACTTTGCTATTAGTGCTATACGTCACAAAGAAGTTGCTTCGGGGTTGGGATTAATTAAATTTTTCGGTTTGTTACTTGCTATTTTTATTATAATTATAGATATAATTTTTATAGCATCTTCTGTTGGTGTATGGGTTGTTGCTTTCTTTGTTGGTTAATTTGAAAAAGTTTCTTAAATATAAAAAAGAAAACCGCTCTGCAAAAGCTTTGCGGCTTTCGTGAGCGGTTTGTTGCACAAGACTAGCAAAGCTAGCGTGTACGAAACAGTCTGGTGATTCTAAACTTTTCAGTGAAATCACCCACACAATCACCAAATCCAGACACCGATATTTGGTAATTGCGTCCACCAATATTTCCGGCAGAAATGCCGTTAGGATTTGGTGGAGGGACAGTGAAGAGGTAGCTTCCGGTATTGGGAACCTTGAATGCGATGATGGTTTCTCCAGCATCACCACTTTCGGTGTTGTACCGAAAATCCCAAAGACCGATTTGAACCATGTCTGCTTGGCCATGCGTTGACCACTTTATCTCATAGGTCTTGCCAACATACCAGACATCACTTTCGTCTGGTGAGGTCACAATTATCTTGGCCTCACTCACATGAATTGTCATTGAGCGGTTAACCCATTCCTTGCCGTTGTAGGCGGTAACAGAAACTGTCTTGTCACCAGCTTTTTGGTAAATGTTGGTGACAGATCGCGCATACTGGTATGGGTAATTTTTGTTCCAGTTGTAGAGGTTGGGGAACTCCTCCGCGTCTGCATTCCAAGCAAACGAGTAGGGTGAGTTCGTATCACCACCCTCTACGTGGATTTTCCACGTAACGGTATCTCCAATGACAGGGTGTGCCGGTTCTGCCGACATGAAGAGGGTGAGGTCGGCCAGTGCACTGAATGAGCTGATGACCAATACGACAATTGACACAATTAGTGATGACAGAGCTTTCATCTTACTATTCCTTACAAGGTGCGTTTGTTTAGTTCAAGAGTTGTTCCTGTAGCTATACAGGCTCCTAATCTACTGGTTAATAGTATACAACATTAGTGGGCAGACTGTCAAGTTATTTATATCAAACAGTTTTAATATAAACCACCAACCCATTGCTACATATCACTTTTAATGGTATTTTAATGCAGTAATTTTGTACATTAAATTAAACAATAGAAAGGAGGTTTTTTGTGTTTTTATTAAATACTACTCGCAATAATGGTATTGCATACTTAATCTGGAGCCGGCTTTTGAGGGGTAATGGAAGATTCAATGCTTGGCTTGATGGTTTTTATTTCGGCTCAAGTCGCGGAATGAATGATTATGATGCTATTGCTACTCGATATGTAGCAACGAACATTAAACCAGACAAACACTTTTCAATTCTTCCTACTGTCATGAAAATGGTAGGGGATTGTAGGGGTAAGGTGATATTCGACTTTGGTTGTGGTTCAGGGTTTTTTACTTTACAACTTGCGCAATCTGGAGCATACAGAGTTTATGGTGTAGATAATTCTGTAAAACAAATTGAGCTTGCAAAAAGATTTTCGAAACATCCTTTGATCAGTTACTGGGTTCGAGATATCTTTACACAGTATTGTGGCTACGCAGATATTATTACAGCACCATTTGTGATCAATTATGCACGTTCCGCCCCAATACTCACTCGTTTTTTCGAATTGGTTTTTTGATTCTCTTACACTGGGAGGAAAGATTGTATTTGTATTTGATCTTCCAAACGGTAAAAGTCTAAAACGTTTTGGAGCAACAAAGACCTTTTTGGGTCCGGTTGCAGATGAAACTCAAATTCAAATAAATCTTTTCAATGATGAAAAGCAAATCTGTACTCTTTTTGCTGTTTATTACACACCTCGGACTATAGAGTCTCTTCTTCGAAATGTTGGTTTTAGAGAGATTCAGTGGTACAGACCAATTATTTCCAAAGAGGGAATTGAAAGACTTGGACATGATTTTTGGAAAGGGTATATCGATGATCCCGAATTGGGTTATGTTGTAGCTGAGAGATGAGATTGTAAAGCACACCAGTCAAATGGTGTGCTTTTTTAATCCTACTGATTCTCAAACTGGTCCCATATCAATCAATTTCTAATCTCATTATTTTTGTGTATAGTTAAGCTATGAATAATAAAAACAAACTTATACCAAGTCTTTGGTTCAGTAATACAGGTGGAAATATATCAAAGGTCTTAGAATATTATAAAAATATATTTGGAGATAACCTTGAAATAGGTAATATAAATGACCTAGGTCAAACCCCAAGTGGAAAAACAGAATTATGTGAAATAACCATATTTGGTCAGAGATATTCTATTATGTGTACAGAAATGGAACATGATAAATTTAATGATTCAATTGCTCTAACTATAGAATGTAATGATCAAACAGAGATAGATAAATACTGGAATTATTTTGTAAAAGAGGGTAGAGAAGTGCAGTGTGGTTGGTGTATTGATAAATACGGTTTGCGTTGGCAGGTTATACCAGAAAACCTAAACGAACTTATGAATAAACCAAATTCATGGAATGTAATGATGAATCAGAAAAAGATAATAATAGAAGAGTATTTGAAATAAATTAAATGAAAATCTATGTAGCTTTCCTTAGAGGTATAAATGTAGGAAGAAATTCTGCGGTAAATATGGGTGTGTTGAAAAAGGTATTTGAATCATTGGGTTTTGATAGTGTAGTTACTTATATAAATAGTGGAAATGTGTTATTTAAAAGTAAAAGAGAGCCAAGTGTTGATAGTATAGAAAAGGCAATTGAAAAAGAATTTGGATTTTATATAAGAGTAATTGTTAGAGATTCAGATAACCTGATAGATTTAAATAGTAATATACCAAAAGAGTGGAATAATAAAGAACAAAAGACAGACATACTATTTTTGTGGGACCACTTTGATAATAAAGAATCACTAAATCTACTAAATAAAAAAGATGTAGATAACTTAATATATTTCAAGGGAGCGATAGTGTGGAATATAAATAGGAAAGATTATAAAAAAAGTAGCATGAATAAATTTATAGGAACAGAATTGTATAAAAATATGACCGCTAGGAATATAAATACACTCAGAAAGCTAGTTGATATTATAAGAATTAAGTTTATATAGGTATTTTTTTGATAATTTAAACAATACTCTGTGTTAAAAGTTGTGTTAGTATTTATACATGAAACAAATACTCTTATACATAATTACTTTACTAAGCGTGGTTTTGCTCGATCTTACTTGGTTCAAACTATCATCAAGCTTTTATACAAAAGAAATTGGTTTTTTATTTGGAGAAAAAACAAACTTTATTCCAGCAATTATATTTTATTTAATCTATGCTCTCGGTATAGTGTATTTTGTTGTAAACCCAAATATCGCAAATGGGGGAAGTTACATAAGTGTATTAGTTATAGGAGCATTTTTTGGACTTATTGCTTATGGTACTTATGATTTTACAAATCATGCAACAATAAAAGATTGGCCTATTATTGTAACTATAATAGATATTATATGGGGAATGTTTGTGACTAGTACATCTAGCTTAATAGCTTTCTATTTAACTAGATTTTTTTAAATAGATAAAATCTTATGACCAAAGAAGAAATTTTAGATTTAATAAAGTCAGATCCATGGATGATGGAAGTTTTGGGTATAGCACGTTCTCTTGGTATTAAAGATTGGGCTATAGGTGCTGGTTTTGTGAGAAATAAAGTTTGGGATCATTTAAGTGGTAGAACCAAGATTGGTGTAGATACTCCTGATATTGATTTGGTATATTATGATCCACAGGGTAATGATGAAGTTTCTGATGAAAAATTGTCTGTAGAATTAAATAAAAAGACCGGTTACAATTGGGAAGTTGTAAATCAAAATTATTCTCATGTATGGAATAAGCTTGATCCTTATACATCAACAGTAGATGCAATATCAAAATGGCCAGAAACTGTTACTGCAATAGGGGTAAGTTTCGATAATGATAATGAACTACATCTCATTGCTCCTTATGGTGTCGATGATCTTGTGAACTTTGTAGTCAGACCAACACCAGCTTTTAAAGACAAAGTTGATGTTTTAAATAATAGGGTGATTAAAAAGAAGTGGCTCGAGAAATGGCCAAGGATAGTAGTAAAAGAAATATAACATTAATGACTCAAAGCCAGATGATGCTCATGTATTAAAATCACCTCAATATAATCACTAAATAAAACACTATTTTCACCCACATAATCTAAGGATCATAGCTATAAAATACATTTTCCTTCAAAAAAGCTTGAAAAACTGCTAGAATCAACCTGATTATGAATAATAAAGATTTAGCAGACCTAATATTTGACGATAAGGTAAAACCTATACAATTTTGGCTTGATAAATATCCTACTAGAGATTTACCCAAACATGCTGAAGTAACAAGAATAGGCCCAAGTCCTACTGGATTTTTACATATAGGAGCTATATATATGGGGCTTATAAACCGTCGTATATCAAGTGATACAAATGGTGTTTTTTATTTAAGAATTGAAGACACAGACACAGAAAGAGAAATACCTGGAGCTAAAGAGCTTATAGTAAAAGGTTTTGAAGAATTTGGTATAAAGTTTGATGAAGGAATAGACAAGGATGGAAATGAGTTTGGAAACTATGGTCCATATCTTCAGACACAGAGAAGTGAAATATATGCTAGTTTTGCTCGTGAACTTGTGTTGCAGGGAAGAGCTTACCCTTGTTTTATGACAAAAGATGAATTGCTTGCATCTAGAGCAGAGCAGGAAAAAAACAAGGTTCGACCCGGTTATTATGGTAAATATGCATTGTGGCGTGATGCATCAATAGAGAAAGTAAAAGAAAAATTGGATAGCAATACTCCATATGTTTTGAGATTTAAATCTATTGGAGATCAGAATACGAAACAAAGTTTTAATGATGAATTTTTGGGCAATATACAAGTTCCGCAGAATGATGAAGATTTTGTTTTATTGAAAACAAATAAAATTCCAACCTACCATTTTGCACATGTTATAGATGATTACCTTATGAAAACAACCTTTGTTATTCGAGGTGGTGAATGGCTATCTTCGATCGGTAAACATATAGAGTTGTGGCAATCATTTAATTTTCCAATTCCCAAATACGGACACTTGGCTCCAATAAATAAAAGAGAAGGAAATACAGTTAGGAAATTGAGTAAAAGAAAGGATCCTGAAGCAAATATAATGAAATACATTGAGCTTGGATATACTACCAATGCTGTAGTAGGGTATCTTTATCGTTTAGCAAATCCTTCTTTTGATGATTGGTGGCAATCAGAACCTCGTGCTTCTGTATGGGATTTTCCTTTTTCTACAAAGGAATTACAAAAGAGTGGACCAGGACCACTTATAGATTTAAAGAAATTGGATGATATAAGTTCTGATATTGTAGCTATGATGAGTGCAAAAGAGGTTGCAGATAAAATGATAAAATGGGCAAGTATTTATGATACAAAATTTGCTGATGTTATATCAAAAGAGGGTAGTTATCTCGAAAATATCCTTGGTATAGAACGTGATCATAAGAATCCAAGAAAAGATATTGTGAACTGGTCTATCGGTAAAGAAAGTATATATTATTTCTTTGATTCACTATTTTCTTCTGAAAATGCTAAACAGAGTATGGTAAATGAGAAAATACATGATACTTTCAAGGAAATTTCTAGTGAACTTTTAGATTTAATTTCAAACGATAAGTTTTATGTATCAGAAAATCTAGAATCATGGCTTTCAGAAATAAAGGTTTTAGCTGATAAACTACGTTTTGCCACTGATAAAAATAAATTAAAAGAAAATCCAGATAAATATAGGGGAGACTTCGCAACCTTTATGAAAATTTTGAGATTGGCAATAACTGGTACAAACAAAACCCCAAATCTATTCTATGTTTTGAAGGTCATGGGTAAGGATAGGGTTTTAAATAGGATTAAATCTTTATAACTTTAAGTTTCATATTTATTTGCTATACTTGATATAAGTTTATTTAATTAATTTTATGATCACAATATTTATACTTTCAGTTGCTGGTGCTATATTATCAGCCGTTATAGGAACTATTTGGTATTCTAATGCTACACCGATGGGCAAGATTCATATGAGATACCTAGGTTTCGATAAGCTTACAGAAGAAGAGAAAAAAGCAAAAATGATAGAGGCAAAGCCTATGATGTTGAAGATGTATTCTGGACAAATGCTTCTATCACTACTTACTTCATTTGCTGTGGTATTTATCATAACAATGAGTATAAGAAATGGTTTGTCTTCAGGAATGGCTTTTGGTTTTGTAGTATTAAACTGGCTATGCTTCATGGTTCCTATCATAGGTTCAGGAATAATATGGAGTAATTGTGATAGGGCTATAGTTTGGAAAAAGTTTTTTTCAGATATATTTTCAAACCTAGTTATAGTACTTATTATCGGTCTATTGGCAAGTTTCTTTGCTTAGTAGATTGTAATCTATTCAATAGATTTTCAGATTAGAAACGATCAGTTATACAGTTTTTGAAACCGCCAGCTTTTGTTGGCGGTTTTGTTATATCTCTATTGAATCTCCAGCAACAAAACCTGTAGTCCAACATAATTGCAGACTATAACCACCTGAGGGTCTATCTATATTTAAAATATCACCAACCAAGAATAGATTATCAAACAGCTTTGATTTCATAGTTTTAAAATCTACTTCATTTAGATCTATACCACCTGATGTAACAATAGCTTTTTCTACACCAAGTAAACCCTGTACTTCCATAGGTATATTTTTTAATAATTTTATAAGTGACAATCTTTGTTCTCTAGTAATACTATGACACCAAGTATCACCATCTATTCCTGATAGGGTAGATACAGCTTCTGCAAAACTTGGTTTGAATATTTCAGTTAAAGCATTTTTAAACTTCTTATTACTGTTTTCTTTAAAGATATTTTGAAGTTTTTCATTTAGCATTCCATAATCTAGTTCTGGAAGTACATCCAGACATAGTTTTACATCACCATACTTTAAAAGTTCACTTATATCACGACTCATATTTAATACTGTAGGACCTGATAATCCAAAATGAGTAAATAATATTCTACCTGTATTTGAACCTTGCTTTTCATCATTTTGATAAAGAGTAATCTTTGCATTATCTATAGTGACCCCTTGTAGTCTCTTAACCCATTCATCTTTTATTGATACAGGTACAAGGACAGCATCTTGCTCTATAACTTTATGTCCTATTTCAGTTAACCATCTGAAACCATCACCAGTAGAACCGGTTTCAGGACGAGACTTTCCACCAGTGGCTAGGATAAAGTTTTTTGCATATACAGTCTCTTTATTTTTAAGTTTAATCCCAATTATTTTATTTTCTTTTTTAATAAAGCCTTTTACTTCAGTATTTGAAGCTATGTTTACATTATTCTTTTTTAAATCATTAACCAAGACATCCCAGACAGATTTTGCACTATTTGAAACAGGGAATACTCTCAGATTAGCCTCTACTTTTGTCGGCATATTTCTTTCATTAAAAAAATCTAGAGTATTTTTTACACTCCACTTTGAAAAAGCAGAAAATAGATATTTATCACTATCTTTAAATTTAGCCAATAGCTTTCTATTGTCTAGTTCAGCATTTGTAACATTGCATCTACCACCACCAGTTATAAGAAGCTTTTTCCCCAAGATATCATTCTTTTCAATCAATAGAACCTTTGCACCACGTTCACCTGCTCTTATGGCAGACATCATACCCGACGGTCCACCTCCTATGACTACCACATCCCATATTTCATATGGTTTATTTGTTTGACCATTTATCGGCTCATATACAAGCTTATTTGGTGTTTTATCTGTTGTTTTATCCACTATCTTATTTTTATCCAACTTATCCATAGAACTATCCTAGCATAATATTTAAAATAGTAGTCATAAGTCATTTTTAATGGTAACGTGAAGAAATGTCTAAAGATGAGGTAATAATCAGGTTTGAGGATGTTAGTTTTGAATATGGCCACAATAAACCCATACTAGATGAGGTTAGTTTTTCTGTGCGTAAAGGTTCAAAGATAACTATCATGGGACAAAACGGTGCAGGAAAGAGTACTATATTTAAACTCATAACAAAAGATTTGAAACCAGAAGAAGGGGATATACATATTGGTAATGGAGTAAGTATCGCAATATCAAAACAGGTTATACCTCGTGAATATCTCGACTTAACAATCAGAGATTTCTTCCAAAAGAGCTTTAAAGATAAAGTTTATGATATAGATCCTAGGATTGATGAAGTTCTCGAAGTTGTAAATCTCCATGCTCCGCACGATAGAGTAATAAGGAGTTTCTCTGGTGGCCAACAAGCCAGACTTTTGCTTGCTTCAGCTATTATTCAAAATCCTGACATATTACTTCTAGATGAGCCTACAAATAATCTTGATAAATCTGGTATTGCTCATCTTACTGATTTTATAAAAAATTATAAAAAGACTTGTTTGGTTATTTCCCATGATGCAGATTTTCTAAATTCATTTACAGACGGTGTTTTGTATCTAGATGTATTTACTAGAAAAGTAGAACAATATGTGGGAAATTATTATGATCTTTTAAAAGAAATTTCAGCTAGGATCGAGAAGGAAAATAGAAAAAATGCCCAGCTCGCAAAAGAAATTCAAGAAAATAAAGATAAAGCCAATTTCTTTTCAAATAAAGGTGGGCAGATGAGATTGGTTGCAAAAAGAATGAGAGAAAAAGCAGAAGAGCTTGAAGAAGAAAAGGTTGATGTAAGAAGAGAGGATAAAACCATAAGATCTTTCATTATTCCGCATCAAAAGGATTTGGTAGGAGAGATAATAAATATATCATCATATAAAATAGCAGATCCGAAAACTCATAAGATAGTAAATAGAAAAACCAATAAAAAATTAAATAGAAATAACCACTTATTATTGAAAGGACCAAATGGTATTGGTAAGAGTACGCTACTTGAATCTATAGCAACAGGTACAGCTTTAGGTTCAAAAATTACTGAAGGAATAAAGGTTGGATACTATAGACAAGATTTTTCTACACTAGACTTTAATGACACAGTTTACAATTCTTTGTGGAAAGCAATGGAGAAACCAAATGAAGAAGAGATGCGTAGTGTTGCGGCAGGTTTTCTTATAAATTCTGAAATAATAAAAACAAAGATAGGGGATTTGTCAGAAGGGCAAAAAGGTTTGGTGGCTTTTGCTAGACTTGTGCTCGAAAGACCAGGGTTACTTATACTAGATGAACCTACAAACCATATAAACTTTAGACATTTACCGATAATAGCTGAAGCTCTAAACAAATACGAGGGAGCAATGATCCTTGTAAGTCACGTTTCAGATTTTGTAGAAAAAATAAGAATAGATGATACCTTGGATCTAGAAAATAAATAGATACTTCATAAGTGATATAATATATGTATGACAAAATATAAAATATTTTTATTATCCATCTTTTCTGTTTTTTGGATATGGGCTGCAATAAACCCTATATATCCGCATGATTGGATACTTGAAAATATCTTGGTATTTATTGCAGTACCACTTATTATAATTCTTGGAAGATACCTAAAACTTTCTGAAACTTCATATACACTCATTACCATTTTTATGATTCTTCATGTTATAGGTTCACACTATACTTATGCAGAAGTTCCTTTTGGTGATACGTTGAAACTTTGGTTTGGTGAAGATAGAAATATGTATGATAGATTGGTTCATTTTAGTTTCGGTCTCCTTCTAGCATATCCAGTTAGAGAGGTGTTCATGAGACTTTCTGATGCAAAGGGATTCTGGTCATATTATTTCCCGATAGATCTAGTTGGGGCAAGTTCAGCAGTATATGAAATAATAGAATGGTTAACGGCAAGAACTGTAGATCCTGTAGCTGGTCTGGCATTCTTGGGATCACAAGGAGATATATGGGATGCTCAGAAAGATATGTTGATGGCAATTCTGGGTTCGATCATAACTATGATTATTGTGTTTATATTAAATTCTATTTTTAATAAAGATCATATAAAAGAAGTAAAAGAGAGTTTGAAAATAAAGAAAGGTGACAAACCACTTGGAGAAGAGAGATTGGTAGAATATTTTAAGAAAAATAAATAATTGACTATTGTTTAATACTGCGTACTATGTAGCTTAGGCGCACCAAATCGCGGTGCATAAAGAAAGGATAGTTCCATGAAAATACAGAGAAACCCGATCGATGTGGTAACGACACCTGGTGAAAATACCTGGGAAGATAGAGTAAAAAAATGGTATAAGCCAATGACTCTACAAGAAAGAGAGACTTGGCTTCGGAGTAACTGGACTAGGATTGATAATGGTCCAGATATATTCATATTTTATCTCGATCTTGCACATGGTTATGGTGATAACGTTAAAACGGTCGACTTTAAGACTTCAGATGGTGTGTATTGTGTCAGGACAGATATAATTCATCCATGCGAAGTCACAACCTTCATAAGACAGACAGCTTTTTCAGTTCTTGCAAATCACTTTTTTAAAAAAGAGAATGATAATTACCCGTTTGATCTACCGTATAGCGAACCACTCTTTTCCCATCTAGTTGATTTCTTCAAGCCATACAATGGAATAGGGGGATTTGATAATCTTCGTCCATCGAGTAAAAAATTTTTGGGTAGAGATGGTGGTGTTCACTATGTTGATAATGCATATGGATACGCACATTCTTTTGCGGGAAATGCTTTTCTGATGTTAAATGGATTAAATCCATTTCCATTTTCAGAAGGATCAAGTATTGATTTCAGTGTCGCACAAAGTCGCAAGGTGGATATTGTGAGTCTTGCAAGGAGGTTCGGTATCTTTGAGTATCAAAAAACACTCGGTCTAAAGACTCTAAGAGTTGATTTGTTTTGTCTGTTGTATAGAATTATGTTTGCAGAGTGTGGTGAAAGGGTAATAGTCGACAGACATACTATATCGTCAGACATGATAGAAGGGCCACTAAGGAGGTGTGTTCAGCGACGTCATGATTTGGCAGTTTTCCTAAATACTGCCAGATTTACAATGAATGCTACTGATTGATCCGTACATTTTTTGATTTCCAAAAACCCCGCGAGCATTTGCTCCCGGGGTTTTGTTTTGACAAAAATGTATAAAAGTATAGAGTCATAAAGGTTTGCACGTTGTAAACCTTATCTATAACCAATATCCTTGAGAGGGGATAACTTTGGCCTGAGAGGGTCAAGAAAGGTAAAATGAGTACTATAGCTGAAGGAAAAGATACGGTATGGAGTGAATCGAGAATGTCATGTTTGGTTGAAGTTCTTATTAAACCAAACGTTCCAAACTTAGAAACTCAAATAAGAAAATCCTGCCTTAGCAGAGTTGTTGCATCTAATGGAAATGCAACTGAAATTGAGGTAGCGTTTGGACATACTCTGGATGAAATCGTTGCTAATGATCAATTTTCTAACTATAGCTTGATCGCTGATTGTGTTTCATGTTGGAAGGTTTGTCCAAGTAGTGAGACGGTAAATGTAGGGGTATTGAGGGCGATCGATTCCAAGATGAGATCTAGAGAAATACCGCTATCCATGAGTGAGGGTATTCTTATAGGCCTGATTGAACTTTTTACAGACTGTAAGCAGGATCAAAACTTGTTCGACGCTTTGTACTCTTCAAAGCGATACCAGCTACTTACCTATGTTAGAGATACTAGTGTCTGTATTTCAAGAGAGGGTTCCGGTCGTCTTTCAACCGCAGTAAAATTTTTTCTAGAACCTGTTTGGAATACTGGCGGTAGACTCGGTTCAGGCAGATTGATGCAGATACTCATACTTATCGAAAGGTATAGTCGGATTTATAGAAATGAATCTACTTTAGTCTTTCCAGATATGACTTATTTTCAGCCAGAGGGGTTATTTGAATATTTCCTTTCTGAACTATCCGCGAGGTTATTTCTGTTGGCAAGATATGAGGTACGATTGGATATTTTTTCTACTTTTGCAGTTAATAATCAACTACTCAAAAGTCAGGGTGGTATTGACGCCTTAAGGTCAAAGTTTCCCTGGTTAGGATGATTTTGAACCTTTTGATTTCCAAAAACCCCGCGAGCATTTGCTCCCGGGGTTTTGTTTTACCCAAAACAGGTTTAATCTGCTATATTGTATAAACAAAATGTCAGCCTTCATAAATATAATAAAAAGATACATCGGCTTAGCAAGTACGGTTATAGTACTTGGTATTATTTCAAATGGGCTAGCTCTATATGTCCCAACTCTTTCGGCTCATATAATAGATGATGTAAATATTATAAAACAGTTTGCTTTTTTTGCTTGGTCGCCAACACTAACTCTAGTAACTATATTTGCTATATTTTCATTTATTTTAGCTATTATTCAAATACAAGTTTCTACATTCTTTTCAGAAAGAGTTGCATTAGATTTGAGACATAGACTCATAGATAAGATATCAAAACAATCTTTTTCTTATGTTTCAAATTCAACCCCAGGAAGATTGATGACTATCTTAACTTCTGATATTGATGCTGTAAAAAATGTAATATCTCAAGGTTTGGTGACATTGCTTGGTGCAATCATCACACTAATAGGTAGTGCAGTTTTACTTATTATGATAAATCCGCGACTTGGATTGTATACAATATCTGTTATCCCTCTACTTATATTAACTATAGGTTTTATATTTGGAACACTTACAAAACTTTTTAGACAAGGACAAGAAAATCTAGAGAAGATAAATTCAGTGATAAATGAGACAATAGTCGGTTCAGCGCTTATAAGAGTTTTAAATTCTATAAATTCAGAAATAAATAAGTTTAAAACAGTAAATAGTAAATCAAGAGATATTGGTCTTGGAATTGTAAGAAACATCTCTGCTTTGATTCCCACTATCACACTTCTCGCAAATATTATCACAATGATAATACTTTATTTTGGAGGTAAACAAGTTATACTCGGAACATTATCTATAGGTAGCTTCAGTGCTTTTATTTCTTATTCCGCAATGTTTATATGGCCATTATTTGTTCTATCTTTTGTTGGTACATCTATATCAAGAGGAGGAGTTTCTCTAAAACGTATAAATGAAGTAATAGATTCTGAGGTACAAGTAGAAAAAGGTAAAAATATTAAAAAAATTAAAGGAGATATCGAATTTAAAAATGTATCATTATCATATACAGATCAAAATGGTAGTGAAAAAACAGTACTGAAAGATATATCATTTAAAATTAAAGCTAATACAAAAAATGCGATATTGGGACCAACAGCAGCAGGTAAGACACAATTATTTTATCTAATATCAGGCCTTGTAAATCCTACATCGGGAGAGATCTTGATAGATGGTGAACCTATGAGTTCATATAAGACTAGTGATTTACTTTCAAATATAGGTTTGGTTTTTCAAGATAGTATAGTATTCAATACCACATTTAGAGATAATATTTCTTTTTCAGAAAAGACTACAAATGAAAGTTTAAAAAAAGCTATAAACACCGCTGAACTAGATGAGTTGGTAGAAAGGTTGCCAAATGGTCTTGATACTATGGTTAGCGAAAGGGGAACCAGCCTCTCTGGTGGTCAAAAGCAGAGACTTATGTTGGCAAGAGCTTTGGCTTTGGAACCGAAGATACTATTACTTGATGATTTTACTTCAAGAGTTGATAAGAATACTGAAACTTCTATATTAAATAATGTAAATAAAAATTATAGAGATGTAACTCTTGTTTCTATTACACAAAAGATTGATCCTATTAAAGATTATGAAAATATAATAGTCATTATGGAAGGAGAGGTTGTGGCAGTGGGGACACATAAAGATCTAATTAAAAATTCCTTTGAGTATAATCAGATTCTTCAATCTCAAATGTCTACGGAGAATATTTCAAATAAAAAAGATGAATAAAAATCTAACTTATGAATTAAATAAAGGTGAAGATAAAACAAAAAAAGGTGGTATTTCATCTATATGGTTTGGTATAAAAGAATTTTCACAATATATAGACGGAGATAAAAGTAGACTAATATATGCATTTATACTTATCATACTAAACTCAATTGCCAATGTTCTAACACCATTTATTATCGCCTATGCTCTCGATAATTATATTTTTAAATCAGACACTAAAGGTCTAGGTAGTATACTTATTGTATTGGGACTAATGTATGCAGGTACTGTTCTTATAGGTTATGCTCAAGGAATGTTGGTGGGGAATATATCACAAAAGACTTTGTATAGACTTCGTGAAGCTCTATTTACAAAATTACAAAATTTACCAATCGCATTTTTTAATCAAAATAAAGCGGGAGATTTAATATCTAGAATAAATAACGATACAGATAAACTTAATCAATTTTTATCTGAAGGAATATCTAGATTTGTCGGAGGGTTCTTCTCAGTACTTGGAATAGCAATATTTGTTTTATTTATAAACTATAAACTTGGTCTGGCTATGCTTTCTTCAGTCTTATTACTTGTGATAATAACTAGAATCTTATCTCCATGGATAGAAAAACAAAATAAAAAGAACTTGGTCGCAGTTGGAAATCTGTCCGCTTCTCTTCAAGAAAATATAACAAATTTCAGAGTGATTGTTGCCTACAGTAAAAGAGACTATTTCAGATCCCATCTCGAAGAAATGAATAAAAATACATTCAATACTGCTTATGTATCTGGTGCTGCAAATAGAATTTTTGAGCCGATATACGATCTTGCAGGTAGTTTTGCACTTATTATCGTTATATCTTACGGTCTTTATCTCATATCTCAAGGAGAGTTGAGTATGGGGCTACTGGTTGCTTTTATAAGTTATACACAAAAGTTTTATGACCCACTTAGAATACTTGCAACAATATTTGGAACTATACAACTTTCTGCAGCAGCATGGTCAAGAGTAAGAGAAATATTTTCTTTAAAAAATAATATAGTAAGTTCACAAAATATAGACTCAGAACAAATAAATACAAAAGATAGAATAGAATTAAAAGATGTCTCATTTAAATATGAAGGAGGGGATAGTGTAATAGAAAATGCCAATTTAACATTTGAGATTGGTAAAACTTATGCTCTAGTTGGACCAACAGGTGGAGGTAAATCTACTCTTGCGAGCATTATGGCTCATCTATATGAACCAAGTTCAGGTGCAGTTTTTCTAAACGGTAGAAAAATGTCTTCCTATACAAATGAAGAAAGAGCAAAGGAAATAAGTGTAATACTTCAAGATCCAATATTGTTTACAGGTACTGTGGCAGAAAATATAAAGTATGGAAATAGCAGTTTAGAGAATATAGATAATGAAGAATTAAAAAATTTACTTATAGATAAAGGGTTTAAAGAGGTAATATCACGTTTTTCTAAAGGTCTTGAAACAGAAATATCATATACAGGTGGAGGTTTAAGTATTGGTCAAAAGCAACTTATCTCTTTTATGAGAGCCATATTACGTGAGCCAAAACTTATTATACTTGATGAAGCTACTGCAAATATTGATACAATAACTGAGACTATATTAAATCAAACCCTATATAGTCTTCCAAAAGATACTACAAAGATAATAATTGCGCATAGATTGAATACCATAAAAGATGCAGATGAAATAATGTTTGTTAATGGGCATCATGTTACACCCGCGGGGAGTTTTGAAAACGCACTAAAGCTTATAGAGAATTCAAAGAGAACGAGTTAGTGTTGGTATGCATAAACACCAAGTATTCTATTGTTTATATAAATAAAAAAGAGGAACGATTCATTCGTTCCCCTTGTTCACCATATCCACACACGAAAAAAGGATTTGGTGAAGTCCTATACCACAAGGCAAGGACTCTGAAACTCTACACTACTAAGGCCTTCTTGTCAAGCGTCTGTGGATCTTGGGCGGTTCACTCTGATCCGTAGAGATAATGATTTTTTTGATATTCTTCATTCCTCTTCGGGCTCGAATCTTACCAAGTTCCTCATGGCCTTTCGTGAGTTGTACTAACCGATCGTACAACTTGAGCCCATCGTCACACAATTCTTCATCACATTTTACATGTGTGAAGCATGTACCCTCATCAAGGATGCTCTTCTTACCCTTAACGTCGCCCATCTTACTACTCAGGTATTTGCTAAAACTTCCAAGTAGAAATGTAACCTCATACCTATTTCTCTTTTCGATTTGACCGTCTTGCAGTTTTCGTTGTGCTTCCTGACAAAGTTCTATACCTTCTTTTATTGTTCCCATATACACCTCCATGTATTGTTCGTTATTATATTATAATATAAAACACTATTAGTCAAATAAATTTTATGTCCACATGTCTCTAGTATTATTTAGATTATTTTTTCAAATAGTTATTTAATTGATATTAGTTTAACTTTGAGATAAAGTTGTAAATGGAGGTAAAAATGAATCTGAATAAATGTTCACACGCAGGCCCAAAAGATGGTAATTGGTACGATTACTTTGTAAAGCATGGTGTAATCTGGAATAGGAGGAATAAAAAAGGCCAAAACTCAACTCAAACTGGCGGTAAAAAATCACACGATATAAAACCTCATGTCAGGCTGAGTGGAGGAATGCATGCCGACATGTATATGAATCCGGATATGGTGTCTGATTCTGATGTCATCCGAAGGATAACATCAGAACTCATATGCAATTCTTCCAATGTCAATGCGTCAATGATTTATGAAATCAATAGAGTGGTTGCGCCACAGAAAGGTGGAGCAATACTGGCGTATGAATTTGCTAGGACATTAAGTGATTTGCATGGTCCTTGTGGAGTACCATGCAAGTACACTCTTCTTCAAAAAGATGGAAGAAATAGGCATGGGCCTGTGTTCAGACAGGTTGGTGATCCTATAGAGAGTGGTGATACTGTCTTGATCTGTGACGATGTTCTCACCACATCAAGGACGGTTGTTGCTATCGATAAACTTGTTCGTAAGTCTGGTGCAAAGACTGTCTTTGTTGCAGTACTTGCAATAGACTCTAGCTTCATTGCTATGCCTGGTTTACCAGTAAACACTCTTTGTATCAAGAGAACAAAACTGTATGATCCAGACAATTGTCCTTTGTGCAGGAAAGGATCAAGACTCATAACTTCTCCCAAGGAACATTGGAGAGACTTGGTAAAAGTCTGATTTACATTTTTTATTTTAAAAAGCGCTCCATTGGGGCGCTTTGTTTTATTGATATTTTATAGATTTGATGAATTTATAATAATTGCATACTGGGTGTAATATGGTACAATTTTTCGTCAGAAGGAGGTCTTATGGAGAAAAAAGTATTTAGGATGTGTACAAGGTGTAGTGAAGGATTCGGTCTAAACCACGGTGGCGAAGCGCTACCACCACATCGTTGCGAAACCCCAAAAAAAGGAGGGGCCAATGCACACAGCACAACACACACTCGCCAGCATGTGGTTGGACAAGGAGTTGCCACCACTGGATGTGGCGAAGGTGGACATGGTTCGGGGGGAAGATAAACCACCCAAACCTGATTTTTCCCAGAGTTCAATACAAGTTGAATCTCCTGACGATGTGACAAAAGGTGATCACTTCCCAGGAAAATTTCGACTAGGCGATCTGTACGCCTAGGTGATTAGTACGCCTGATTTTCAAAAACATGCTCTACAAGAGCATGTTTTCTTATGTGTACAACTTCTGTGCTTTAGATTTTTTTATGACATATAATGTATACATAATAAAAATGTTCTCCATATGAATTTTTGGTTTAAAAAAAAGAATACAAGGTGGAATACTCCTTCTATAAAAGCTATAGAAGATATAGTTTTACGTCTAAAAAGCGAGGTAAATAGGGAAGATTTGATAAAACACATAACTGAACCGTATAAAAAGTCTTTATTTGAATCAGAAAAGGAACAAATCTTTTGCCTTATGAATCTATATACGAACATCGAAGACTTTATAGAAAAAAATAGAATACCCATAATAAAAAGAAATATAGACATAAAAAATATAAGATCAGAACTATTGAAGAGGCATTCTGCAAATAAATTACCCTCATATTTTGAGGCAATATTACATGAAGAGCCAAGTAGGAGTTTGTTGTTAATATTAAATATATCAAATGAGTTTTTAGCTTTGTGTAGAAAATCAATAGGTGAAGAAAAATCAGAAAATATATTTTCTGATTGGCTAAAGAAACACAATATAAATGTACCTATATACGCAGTCAAGAATATCTTTATCACCCAAAAGACATTTACTAATGGGTCTTATTCAGATACTGAGATCGGAATTATATTTAAAGATTTATTTGATCAATTCTTCAAAAATTTAAAAGATAAAATAGGTGATACGTACTCGATAAATGAGATAAGAAATATATCTTTACCTGTTCTAAAATCAATAGATCGACCAACTGCTATCAAGTTATCAGCTATATTACCAGAAAATATATTTGAAAAAGAATTTACAACCTTCCTTACAAGAGAAGAGCTCGAAAGACAGATATCAGAAAAAACAAAAGTCCTTGAAAAGGAAAAAGAATCTATTGATGCAAAAATAAGAGAGAGAACATTTGAATACAGAACAGAAAGAGATAAGCTAAAGTTAATAGCAGAAAACATGTCTGAAGGGGTGTTGTTACTCGATCCATACAGGAGTGTTTTATTTAGAAATACAAAATTAAATAATATATTTGCTATACCAGAAAATTCAACAGAAGAAATAGTTTTGGCTGGTTTTGATAGATTGATATCGAGTGCAGATGCTCGTATTTTGATGGATGAATCTCTGAAAAAGGGTACTCATTCTACTACTATAGAAAATAGCGGAAGAATATATAGTGTATCTTGTATTTATATTAGTGAAAAAAATAAAGGTAATAATATATCAGGCTTTTTGTGGTGGATTAGAGATATTACGGAAGAGAAGAGTTTGGAGAGGAAGAAAAGTGAATTTATATCCATTGCTGCACATCAGCTCAGAACACCACTTTCTGGTATAAAGTGGACGCTAAATATGATGGTAAATGAAGAACTCGGCCCACTTTCTGATGATCAAAAAGTCTTTTTACTTAAACTCCAAGAATCAAATGATAGAATGATTCACCTTGTAAATGATCTATTGCAAGCTGATAGATTGGAAACAGATAAGACTGAATACACATTTGAAAAAGTAGATTTTGGAAGTATGGTAAAAAATATATCTGAAGATTTTAAAATATCGGCAAAAAATAATGGTCTGAGTTTATATATTTCAATTAAAAATAGTGATCTATCAGTTTATGGAGATAAGGAAAAATTACACAGTGTTGTTCAGAATCTAGTAGATAATGCCATAAAATATACCTTAAAAGGTGGAAGTATAAATGTTTCTGTTGAAATAAATAAAGAGGGTAGAGTTATGTTGTCAGTATCAGATACAGGTATAGGTATAATAAAATCACAACAAGAAAAGATTTTCGGTAGATTTTTCAGAGGTTCAAATGCACTTAAAATAAAAACCGATGGGACAGGTTTGGGTTTGTATATTGTAAAACAAATTGTTGAAAGACATGGTGGAAATGTTAGTTTTGAAAGTACGGAAGGTATTGGTTCCAGATTTGTTGTTACATTACCTCATTTTGAAGATAAAAATAATAAGAAAAATAAATGATAAAGATAGTTTTAGTAGAAGATGATGTATTGTTGTCCAACTTACTTATCGAGAGACTAAGTAAAGAGGGTTTTCATGTTACATCAGTAACAGACGGAAGGTTTGCTATAGATACTATAAAGAAAGTAAAGCCAGATCTTTTATTGCAAGATCTTATACTGCCTACAGTAGATGGTTATGAGATTTTAGATATAAAAAGAAAAGATAATTCAATAAAAAATATACCAGTGATAGTTATTTCAAATTCAGGTCAACCAGTTGAAATAAAACATCTTGTGGAAAGGGGAGTTAATGATTATTTTATAAAAGCTGAATTAGATCTAAATGAGATAGTTGAAAGAATAAGAGCTGTTTTAGATTTGAAGTATAAAGATAAAGGTAATATTTCAAGATGGCAAGACTTAACAGGTAAAACTTTACTATGGATAGAAGATGATCCTCTAGTAGATGATGTATTAAGACAAAAGTTGTGTGATATAAAAGTTGAAATAGTTCAGGTTCCTGATGGTAAAAGTGCATTTAAATTTTTAAAAGATAAAAAACCTAGTATTATAATTTTAGATATTGTTTTACCTGATATGAGTGGATTAGATTTTCTTGAAAGAGTAAAGATTGCTTCTGATACTAAAGATATACCTGTGCTTATTTTATCCAATATGAATAGTGAAAATGAGTACGAAAATTCTATAAAGCTAGGTGCTTCAGATTATTTGGTAAAATCTACTCATTCAATAGATCAAGTTATAACAAAGATAAATGATATTATTCGTATCTCAGAGCTTCGATAGGATTTAGATTGGAAGCTCTTCTTGCTGGATAGTATCCAAATATTATTCCTATAAAAGCAGATACTCCGAATGCTAAGAAAATAGAAGGTATAGATATAGATGTTTGTATAATTCCAAGTTTTGAAACAATAAGTGCTACAGCTATTCCGAGTATTACACCTATAGTTCCACCAGTGAAAGTAAGTGCAATAGCTTCAGCTAAAAATTGTAGATTAATATCTTTCTTTTTTGCTCCAATAGCTTTTCTCAAACCTATCTCTCTAGTTCTTTCGGTAACTGTGGTTAACATCATATTCATAATTCCTATTCCTCCAACCACAAGAGATATGCTTGCTATAGCGGATAAGAACAGGGTAAAGGCAGTAGTTATTTGTGTAAGTGCACCCAGTATATCTGCTTGAGATATGACAGAAAAGTCTGGTTCACTCACTCTATGTTTTTCTATTATAAGGGCTGTAGCCTGAGCTTGTATGCTAGGCATATCATCTTTATTCTCTACACTCACAGCTATTGATGATAGATAATCAACACCAGTCAAAATCTTTTGCATCGTAGATAAAGGTACAAAAACCATATCATCATGATTTGCAAAACCAGCTCCACCTTTTACTTCAAGCACCCCAATTACTTTAAATATAACTCCATTTATTCTTACAGTCTTTCCTAATGCATCATTTTCCCCAAATAGATCTTTTGCAACCGTAGCTCCTAAAACTGCCACTTTTGAGAGACTATTCATTTGGTTTTCATTGTAGTACGAACCAGAACTCATTTTCATATTTCTAATCACAGCATACTCAGGAACAGTACCAATTACAGTTGAATTTGTATTGTTACCAGTTGATGAAACTATCTGGAATCTTCTATCAAGCTCTGGTGCAACCATAGAAACACCATCAATCGTTTTGATTATTTCTGAATCCTCATTTTTTAGACTTTGCGCTGCACCTCTACCGGATGAAACTATACCTCTACCTGGTTGTAGAGCTCCTGGGTATATAGTCAAAAGATTTGAACCCAAACCTTCTATACTGGATTGTATAGAAGCTTGAGCTCCTTGACCTATAGATATCATAGCTATAACAGAACTTATTCCTATTATTATTCCTAGCATGGTTAATCCAGATCTGACTTTATTTGCAGATAGGGAAGTATAAGTTTCGTGTAGTATATCTAGTGTTGTCATTTTTTTAATTTATTTCATTAAACTTTGCTACTCTTTTTGATCTATTCTTTTTATCTTCCAATATCTCTCCGTCTTTTATAAAAATAATTCTATCTGCATGTTCTGCAACATCATGTTCATGAGTTATGAGTATTATGGTTCTACCTTCTTTTTCATTTAATCTCTGAAATGTTGCAAGTACTGTTTCTCCAGTCTTGGAATCTAGGTTTCCTGTAGGTTCATCCGCAAGTATAAGTCTAGGATCGTTTACCAAAGCTCTTGCTATAGCGACTCTTTGTATCTGGCCACCAGAAAGTTCATTGGACATGTGGTTGAAGTGAGTTTCTGGTAATCCAACAGAGTGTAGAGATTTTCTAGCTCGTTCCTCTCTTTCTTTTTCTGGCACCCCAGCATATACAAGAGGGAGTACAACATTTCTTATAACAGTTGTTCTTGGTAAGAGGTTAAATGATTGAAAGACGAAACCGATCATATTTCTCCTTATATTAGCCAATTCATCATCTGTAAGTTTTGATAAGTCTTTATTATCAAGTATGTATCTTCCCGTACTTGGTGTGTCTAGTGCTCCCAGTATGTGCATCATGGTAGATTTTCCAGATCCAGAAGGACCCATAATAGCAACAAATTCTCCTTCTTTTATATCAAAGCTCACACCTTTAAGTGCTCTAAAACCTTTATCACCCACACCCTTATATGTTTTTGTGACTTTATTTATTTCTATCATTTATTGTTATTTACTTACTCTAACTCCACTGACACCTCGAGAGTTATTGTTTGAACCAAATATACTTGGTGCATTCGAAGGAGCTTTTACAGGTGTTCCAATTATTGTTCTTATAACTATAATATCTCCTTCATTTAGACCTGATATAACCTCAGTCTCGGTATCATTTGTTATTCCTATCTCTATATTTTGTTGTCTTGGGGCTGTACTAGAAGTTATTCCCACACCTCCTTTTGTTGTAGCAGGGTATTGCTTATCAAAAGTTTCAATATATGAAGTTTTACCTCTTGTTTTTATCGCACTGTTTGGAATTATCAATATATTTTCTTTACTGTCTGTTATAATTTCTGCACTTACACTCATACCTGGACGAACTCTTGGATCTTGTTTATCTAGAGTTATCTCTGCTGAGTATGTGACAACACCTTGATTCATAGTTCCGACGATATCTAGTTTTGTCACCTCACCACTTATTGTAAGATCATTCACTGCATCAAAAGTCATTTTTGATTTTTGACCGACTTTAACCTTTGAAGCATCCACTTCATTTAATGATATAGTAGCTATTTGTTTTTTTGTTATTAATGTTGCCACTACTCCGCTAGCAGAATCACCCTTTTTTACATTTATTTTTGCAACTATTCCATCGATAGGAGCTTTAACAAAATAATTTTCATAATTGTATTGCTTTTGTTTTAAGTTTAAAGCCTCAGACTTTATATCTAGCTCATCTGCCCCTGATTCTATTTTAATTAAATTTTCATTCTTTTCATTTACATCAAGTTTTGCGCTTGCTATAGCATTTTTCGCAGATAACAATGCATCTATATCGCTACTTACTTTTAGTGACCAAGATGATATATCTGTTTGGGCTAGTGATAAACCTGACTGAGTCTGTGTCGTTCCGTACTGACTTATATAGTCTGCAGCAGATTTTGCATCCTTCACAACCTGTGCCAATTCTCTCATCACTAGATATGTATTTCCAACTATTGATTCTATTTCTTCTTTTGAACTATTTGTACTAAAAGATTTGTAAGAGGGAAGTAATGCTTCGTATCTTGCTTTTGCTTTTATATAGTCATCAAGAGTTGTTTTTCTGTACTGACTTTCTACAGTAGAGTATTGTTTTTGATCGCTTAGGAAACCACTTGAATTATTTAACATTGAATCAATACTGTTTATTATACTTGGAGCATCCAGAAAAGCTCCCAATACACTACTATATCCATCCCCGTATGCTTTCTTTTCTGAATCTTTTGCACTTTCTAGTGAGCTCTGTGCCTGTAGTAAAGATACTTTGTCTGCTGGCTTTGTAAGTTTTTGATAAGCGATTTTAGCACTTTCCAATGCAATCTCAGCATCTCTTCCATCAAGTTGTATTATGGTTGTACCAGCTTTTACTTCCTGACCCTCTTTTATTGGTATGTTTATCACATCTGCAGTTACTTTTGCTTTTAGATCGATTTGGTTTGAGGTTGATATCTGTCCGGTACCAGTAACTGTAGATGATATACTTCCAGTTTTTACTGTCCCTAGGAAATACTGACTACTCACATTCTTTCCTGTGAGGGAAGTGATTGTGTAATAAATTGAAATTATTAATACAATAGCAATTATAAAGCTGGTTTTTTTATAATTTAATGCGAGCCTCTTTAAATTTACAAAGTTTTTTTTCATATGTTTGATCCTATTATAACATCCACACCAGCAGTATTGTTACAATTACCTATTGACTTACAGCATATTTATGTGCTATAATATGAACATATGAGATCTTTGATTTGTGGGTTTTTGCTGAGTCTTTTTGTCTCTGGGTGCGGAACTCAAAATTGGTCCGCACGGATGCCCCTCGATCCCATCGGGGCATCTAGCTTGCCCGAAACTCGGGCAAGCTACTCCTCCCGCACCGTCGGCTTCGACGGTCGGGAGGAGGTGCACCAATCGGTAAACCGTCAGGACGTTCAAACGTACTACGGACAAACGCAGTCAGGGGGAATCACCCCTGTGACTGTTGTGGTAGATACTCAATACGAGTATCACTATACAAACAACACTCCACGGTACTATAGTGTACCCGGGTACACTATAGATCCAAATGGGCCAAAAGGTGGATACATACAGGGTACAATCCCTCTCATCCCCCGAGAAATCCCTGCAACACAAAAGATGTTGCATGACAAAATCAAAGGGAAATGACCAACATTTTCCACATCGAGCTAGGCTTTGCTTAGCTCGATTTTGTTTTGTCTATACTTGTTGATCTGTAAAACTAAATAATATTTTAAACAATATAAAATATGGTAGTATTTCTTTATGAAAACTATCGTATCAAAATCAATACAAGAGACACAGATATTTGCAGAACAATATATAAAGTCTTTATCTATTAAGGATGATGAAGCTAATGTTATAGGGTTATATGGAAATCTCGGCTCAGGAAAGACGGCATTTACAAAATGTCTGGCAAAGGAACTAGGAATAGATGAGGTTATAACAAGTCCAACATTTGTTATTATGAAAATATACGAAACAAAACATAGTGATTTTAAAAGATTGATTCATATAGATGCATATAGACTTGAAAGTGGTAGGGAATTACAAACATTAGATTTTGAATCTCTAGTAAGAAATAAAAATAATCTAATTGTTATAGAGTGGCCAGAAAATGTAAAAGATATTTTAAATCTTGATCATAAAAAGATACATTGTAATTTTATAGATGAAAATACTAGGCAATATGATGTAGAATAGCTATATGGTAAAGAAAAGACTAATACTACTAGATTCACATGCAATACTACATAGGGCATACCATGCACTACCAGATTTTGCTTCCAAAAAAGGTGAGCCAACTGGGGCACTATATGGTCTTGTAGCTATGCTTATAAAGATAATTGAAGATTTGAAGCCTGACTATATAGTGGCTTGTTATGATCTACCAGGACCTACATACAGACATGAAGCATATAAAGAATATAAAGCTCAGAGGAAAAGTATGGAGGATGCATTGGCTACACAGATCAATCGCTCAAGGGATATATTTAAAGTATTTAATGTACCAATTTACGATAAACCTGGATTTGAAGCAGATGATATGCTCGGAACTATTTCGGAAGTTGCAAATAAAGATAAAGATTTGGAAATAATAATTGCTTCGGGAGATATGGATACAATGCAATTGATAAAAGGAGAAAAAATAAAAGTTTATACTTTGAAAAAGGGAATAAAGGATACTATTTTATATGATGAAAAAGCAGTAAAAGAAAGATTTGGTTTCGGTCCAGAATTATTGCCAGACTATAAGGGACTAAGAGGTGATCCCTCAGACAATATCATAGGTATAAAAGGAATAGGAGAAAAGACTGCAAGTACACTTATTTCAAACTTAGGAACAATCGAAGATATTTATAAAAAACTAGAAAAGGATAAAAAAGATGATTATAAATCATTCAAGAAATTTGGTATTACTGATCGAATAATAAAACTTTTAGAAGAAGGTAAAGAAGAAGCTGAATTTAGTAAAATGCTTGCAACAATCAGAAAAGATGCGCCTATAGATTTTAAATTACCTGAAAAAGAATTTAAACAAGGTGTAGATAGAGAAGCGGTAAAAAATTTATTTAATGAATTAGATTTTAGAACTTTGGGAATTCGTTTTGCAAATGTTCTTGATGGTAAAACAAGTATGGATAATACTGAAGTTGAGGACAAAAAAACTATAGATATAGATGAAATTACAAAAGATATTTCAAAAGATGATATCGAGAAAACTTCTCTAGCACTTTGGATTATAGATTCAAATAGAACAAATCCAAGTGCAGAAGAAATATTGGAATATACAAAGGTAAATGACTTTAAAAAGGCTACTGATATTGTATTTAAAGAACTCGATAAAAGAGGTCTAAGAAAAGTTTATGAAGATATAGAAATGCCTCTTATTCCTGTTATAAATAAAATGGAAGAGAAAGGGGTAAAGATCGATGTTGATTTACTTAAAGATTTATCAAAAAAATATCATAAGACTCTTGATTCACTCGAGAAAAAGATTTGGGAATTGTCTGGTGTGGAATTTAATATAAATTCTCCAAAACAACTAGGTGAAGTTCTGTTTGATAAATTACAACTTACTGCAAAAGGTCTCAAAAAGACAGAGGGGGGAGCGCGTTCGACCAGAGAGTCTGAACTTGAGAAACTTCGTGATGCACACCCAGTTGTGCCACTACTTTTTGAATATAGAGAATTACAAAAACTTTTATCAACATATATAGATGTTATACCGACTTTAGTTGATAGTAATAACAGACTTCATGCAGACTTTATATCCTCAGGAAGTGCAACTGGACGTATGGCTAGTCAAAATCCAGGAATTCAAAATATACCTATAAAAACAGAACTTGGAAAAGTAATAAGAAATGCTTTTATAGCAGAAAAAGGATTCAAAATAGTTGCATTGGACTATGCACAAATCGAACTTAGAATCGCAGCTTTTATATCTGGCGATGAAAAATTGATAGAGATATTTAAACAAGGTGAGGATGTACACAAATCTGTAGCAAGCAGAGTTTTCGGAGTTCCACTTGATAAAGTTGATTCAGAAATGAGACGCAGAGCAAAAATAATAAATTTCGGAATACTTTATGGTATGGGTGTAAATGCTTTAAGACAAAACTTGGGTACAGATAGAAAAGAAGCACAAGAATTTTATAACAATTATTTTGCAACATTTAATGGTCTTGCGAAATATCTTGATGAAGTAAAAGCTGATGCTGAAAGAAAAGGGTATACAGAAACATTTTTTGGTAGAAGAAGATATTTTGAAGGGATAAATTCAAAGATTCCATTTATAAAAGCGATGGCAGAAAGAATGGCTATAAATGCACCATTTCAAGGAACAAATGCAGACATTATAAAGATTGCTATGAAAAAAGTGTATGATTTTATCATTGAAAATAAATATGAAAATGATGTATTTTTGGTATTGCAAGTTCATGATGAATTGGTGTACGAAATAAAACAAAGTGTAGTTTCAAAAGTTGTTCCTGAGATAAAAAGGATAATGGAAAATATAATACCTCTAGAGCAAACAAAAGGTGTAAAACTTATAGTAGCAGAAGAAACAGGGGATAATTGGGGTGAATTAAAATAGTATAAAATGATAATTTTTATTCACGGTGAAGACACAGATAAGTCACGAAAAAAGGCTCATGAGCTTATAGATAACTTGCGAAAAAAGAAACCTGATGCAAGTTTTTTCAAAATAAATGGTGAAAATTGGAGTGAAGAAATAATATCTGAGTATGCTCTAGGGCAGGGTCTTTTTTCAAATAAATATATAGTTTTTCTAGATAAGGTCTGTGAAAATAAAGATTTGAAAGATAGTTTTATAGACAAACTGGATGAAATGAAGGATTCAGAAAATGTCTTTATAATCCTTGAGGGTAAATTAGATAAAACAAGTATAACAAAGATAGAAAAGAGATCAGATAAAGTTCAGTTATTTGAAATTGATACAGATAAAATAGGGAAATTCGGTAAAAAAGATGATTTCAATATATTTTCTTTAGCCGATGCATTGGGAAATAGAGATAAAAAGAATCTTTGGATTTTATATAGAATGGCAATAAACAATGGAAAAGTGCCAGAGGAGATTGCGGGTACATTGTTTTGGCAATTAAAGTCTATGGCAATTGCGAGTAAAGCAAAAGATGCTTCATCCTCAAGTCTTTCGCCTTTTGTATACAATAAATCAAAAAATTATTTAAAAAATTTTAAAGATGGGGAGATTTATAAAATACTCGAATCACTCATTTCTATTTCTCACGATTCTAGAAGGGGAATAGGAGAAATGGAGACAAGTCTTGAGAGGTGGATACTTGAGTCTTTTTGATATATTATAGTCATATGGAAACACATTCCAAAGACAATAAAATAAAGCAAAATAAGACTGTTTTAACTGGAGATAGACCAACAGGCAGACTTCATCTTGGACATTATGTAGGTTCTATTCAAAATAGGATTGCTCTACAAGATAAGATCGGTAATGGTATCGATAATGCTTTTTACATGATTGCAGATATACAAGCTCTTACAGACAATGCTGATAATCCAGATAAGGTTAGAAATAATGTATTGGAAGTTGCTATGGACAATATCGCTTGTGGTCTCGATCCAAAAAAAACAACCTTTTTCATTCAATCAGGTATACCAGAAATTGCAGAATTGACTGTACTCTTTTTAAACTTAGTTACTCTCGCTCGTCTTCGTAGAAATCCTACTGTAAAAAACGAAATGAAACAAAAAGGTTTTGGTGAAGATGTACCTGCAGGTTTTCTTTCATATCCTGTTAGTCAGGCAGCAGATATACTATTTTGTAGCGGAAATATAGTTCCTGTGGGGGAAGATCAACTACCAGTACTTGAACAAGCAAATGAAATAGTTGATAAATTTAACTCTATTTATGGTGAGACATTTTCTCGTATCGAACCTGTTTTATCTAATGCGCCAAGATTGGTAGGAATAGATGGAAATGCAAAGGCAAGTAAGTCGCTTGGAAATGCAATATATATTTCTGATTCATATGAAGAGATAAAGAAAAAGGTAAATATGATGTATACAGATCCAGAACATATTCATGTAAAGGATCCTGGAAAAGTAGAAGGTAATGTGGTTTTCACATATCTTGATATTTTTGATACTGATAAAGATGAAGTAAATAGATTGAAACAAGAATACAGAAAAGGCGGATTGGGAGATGTGGCTATTAAAAATAGACTTATAGAAGTTTTGGAAAAAATTATTGCACCAATTAGAGAAAAAAGAATGGATTTAGAGAAAAATCCAGAAAAGGTAATGGCTATACTAAAAGAAGGTACAGAAGAGGCTCGTATTATTGCAAAACAGACAATAGAAAAAGTAAAAAAGGCAATTAAAATAAATTATTTTTCTTAATTGCATTATAACAAACATAGGTATATAAATATGCTATGGCAATTCTAATTGATGGCAAAAAGGTAAGTAGTGAGATCTCAAACGATATAAAGAGTGAAATATCTAGTTTTTCTATTAAACCAAAGCTTATAATCATTCAGATTGGGGATCTAAAGGCTTCAAATGTTTATGTAGAAAAAAAGATAGAATTTGGTAAAAAAGTTGGTGCAATAGTCGAATATAAAAAATATGATGAAAGTGTAAAAGAAGAGGAAATTATATCTGATATAAAAAGTTTTAATATAGACAATAGTATTCATGGGGTTATGGTCCAATTGCCAATACCAAAGAATTTTAATACAGAAAAGATTTTAGATACTATAGATTATAAAAAGGATGTAGATGGACTAACAGCAACAAATACAAGATTTTTATATAACAATAAAGAATTATTCTTACCAGCGACAACAAAAGGTATTATTACTTTACTTGAAAGATATAATATAGATTTATCTGGTAAAAGGGTAGTTATAATCGGTCATTCTATATTAGTAGGGAAACCAACCGCTCTAGCATTTTTAAATAGAAAAGCAACAGTGACAATATGTAATCAATTTACCAAAGATTTAAACATAGACACAAAGAGGGCAGATATAGTTGTTGTGGCAGTAGGACACCCAGGACTTATAACAAAGGACCATGTAAATAAAGATCAGACCATAATCGATATAGGTATAAGTGTACTTAAAGACAATAAAATATCTGGTGATGTGAATTTTGATGAGGTAAAAGATATTGTTTATGCCATAACCCCTGTTCCTGGAGGTGTTGGTCCGATGACCGTACTCTCACTTTTTGAAAATCTAATAAAGGCGTATAACATGAGTTTGGGTAATTAAAGGCTTAAAATGAGCTTATATTTAATATAACAAACATTGATTTATGTAAATAAATGTGATATTATATACATGGAATCCTTAACATTCAAATAGGAGGTAAGTTTGAATAAAATAAAAGAAACAGTAAAGATAATGGCACTCGCTGCCAAGTACTCATTTTCTTTTTGCTACCGCAATTGCAAAAAGGAAACAATATGGCGAATCATATTTGTCATATTGGGAGCGTTGATGTCTTACGTACTCATACATTCAGTGGGGTACGTTGTAAACACCGCTCAGAGAATGTCAAAATCAGGAGTTAAGATAATTAATTTTACTGAATTTTTGACAGGTGAAATGAAGTGGCCAATTATTTTAACCATCGCACTTCCGTTTATAGGTGTGTGTTTGGGTAGATATAATTGGTTTATTAGATCAAGATGGAATCAGATTTTAAGGTTCGCAAATCATCGTGAAATGAATGAGCATCGAGCAACACTCGATATTGCTACATTCAAAAGTAAAAAATTCGATGATCTAGTCAGGAGAATATCGGAACTTCCGAATTCTTGGCAAACAAGAATCTGGTTCTCTGATGAAATGTTCAATCTCTTGGGAACTCTAATCTCTTTTGTTTTGTTCGGTGCTTCGCTCGTATGGTTTAAACCCTCATATGCAATCATTCTTTTTGTTACTGCTTTGCCCATGGCTATAGCAGAATTTAAGTTTGTAAGTATGTGGTGGGTTTTATTTCAAGAGCTTGTACCAATCAATAAGAGAAGATATATGCTTGAAAAAGCTTATCATCTTCCTAAGGCATTTGTTCAGGCTAAGATGTTTAATCAGTACAAACCCTTAAGAGGGGAAATTGATTTGAATGTCGAAGATATTATTGAACGTAATGACGCTATTCGGAGGATCGGGGTAATTAGGGAGCTAATTACTTACACAATATCTCAGTTAGGTTTTTGTGGAGTGATTGTTCATGCTATCTGGTCTACTGTGACAAGTGGTACGGAGATCGGAACCTTAACTATTATCATTGCTGCCGCAAGGACTTTTCAAGGAAACTTGGAATCAATCGTCTCGCTTATTGCTGAACAATGGAATTCGGCAAAAGGAGTCGTGTTGATTGAAAAAGATTTCTTTGGTACTAAATCAAATATATGCACACCATTTCCGGTTGTGCCATCGTTTGATATTGTTCCCAGGATCACTTTTAAGAATATAGGGTTTACTTATCCAGAAGGTAAGAACCCAGTTCTTGAAGATGTGAGCTTCACTATAGAGCCAGGAGAAAAGGTTGCCATAGTTGGTGAAAGTGGAAATGGAAAATCTACGCTCATGGCTTTATTGCTTAGACAATACGATCCAACCTCTGGAGAAATTGAAATCAATGGAGTTCCTCTCACAAATATTAGGCCGGAGGACTGGTGTCATATTGCATCTGGTTTAACACAGGAGTATGTTGTACTTCAGAGAAAAATCGGAGAAGAGATCGCGTCATCCAGACCTGAAATTGGTCTTGATATAGGTCGAGTTCTTCAGTCAGCAAAGTTTGCTTGTTTCGACAGTGTGATCGATGCTGACTCTAAGGGTTTTGATGCCCAGATAGGTACTGAGTTTGGTGGAAGGGAATTCTCTGGTGGTGAAAATCAAAGACTCGCTCTTGCAAGGGTGCATTACAGAGGCACACCCATACTTGTGCTTGATGAGCCTGATGCAAAGCTTGATCCTGTGTCAGCAAATCAAGTAATGGAGAATATCTTTGCTTTGCAAGGTATAACCGTAATCATAATTACTCATCATGTGTCCCGCGCTTTGCGTTGTGACAATGTGATCGTTATGAAAAAGGGTAAGGTAGTTGAGCAGGGTCCTCCAGGGGAACTAAAGGACAAAGGAGGTCAGTTTGCAAGTATGCTTACTTCCGATATGAAACGCCAGGGGAAAACCCAATCTCCTGAATCAGATACTGAGGACGCTGAATAAAAAGTCCTCAAACAAAAATCACCAAAGCTAAGGCAATGGTGATTTTCTTTTATAAAATATTTATATTGTGTGCGCCTGCTCGGTTTCAGATTATGTAAGGTGAGACCTCACAAGGGTTGTTTAGATAATTTAAGAGTGTCATATTTAGTCACCTCTATCGGACAGTTTAATTCTTCCTGCAAACAAAAATAAAGCTTGAAGGTACCTTCTCTGCTTTTTGGATAGAATAGTACCTTGTGGGATTGTCGTAAGCTTTGTCAGAACCACTTGGTACAGGTTCATGATACCCGATAATCTCAAATCCGACTTCTCTTAATAACTGAAACCATGTTGATGTTTTTCTGTAAGTAATATATGCAGCAGTTTTTGATTTTTTCCAGTTCTCTAGTTTAATAGGGCTTTCATCGTGGTAAGAATGTGTCACAATACATTTCCCATTTTCATATTCAACATCAGAGAAGAAAGTGTGGTCCCAACTCCAAATAAAAAGTCCTCCTGGTTTTAGGTATGAATAAATATTCTTAAAAGTAGCTTGTGGATTAGGAGTCCAACCAATAGCATAGATAGAGCAAACAAAATCAACCGGTTCAATATCAATCTTTTCTTCCATCGGGCCTTTAATAAGAACAACTTGTTTCTGGCCTATAGATTCTTTATTATGTTTGGTAGCTTCATCTAATTGTTTCTGTGAAAGATCAAGTCCATAAACTTTCTTAGCACCTTGTTGGACAAGGTATTTTATCGATCTTCCACTTCCACATCCAATCTCAAGAAAAGTTTTGTCTTTTATTTCAGGAATTAGATTTAAATCCTTTCCTATATCAAAGGGTCCCCAATAGGGCAAAGCACTTGCTTCAAAAAAATGGTAAGCAACAATATCCCATGTTTTTTCGTTAGCTAAAATTATTTTATCCATTGTTCATATTTTAACTTACTAACCAAGAATTAGTTAATCTAAGTCGCTAGGTCTATCTCATTAAATGGTGCGCCTAGTTGGAATCGAACCAACGACCCACTCCTTAAAAGGGAGATGCTCTACCGACTGAGCTATAGGCGCATTTTATTACTTACTTTGAAATATACTACCATAGTTTGTTCTGGTCCTACCAAAACAGCTATAGGGGCATTACATTACTTACTTACCTTTAAATATACTAGCACAAGCGTATTTATCCAAAATTACTAATACTTTCGGATAGAAAAGACTATAACTCTTTTATAGAGCTAAGTCAAAAGCAAAAGCTCCAGCACCAGTAACTATAAGTGATAGGGAAATTATAAATAGAATAAAATAGTAATTTATTCCATCAGTAAGAAATGCTTTCTGTTTTATCTTACCAAAGAGCTTTATTGCTAGATAAACCATAGCCAATATACTTGCTAGTTGTACAAATAAACCTATTACATACAGTAGACCTGTAATAGATAAGAACATAGAAAGTACCACGTCTTTATTTGATTTTTTACTTTTCCAAGTTCTATATGCCCAATGAATAAATATTATCCCTATAGTTAATCTAAGTAAAAATGGTGCAAATTGTTCAAAAGCCAATAATCCAGGTAATAATGAAAGCATGTTGATGTTTATAAAAACTAATATATAGTACAGACATGATATCACAAAAGCCCAAAATCTGTCTCGCTCTGGATAATATAAGAAGTACCCATAATGTTGGGTCTATATTTAGAATAGCTGATGCTATAGGTGTTGATAAAATATATCTATGTGGAGTTACTCCATCTCCTATAGATCGTTTTGGTCGCGAAAGAAAAGATATTGCAAAGGTTGCTCTTGGGGCAGAGAAGAATATTGAATGGGAAAATAGTGAAGATATTGTCCACTTGATAAAGAAAATGAAAAAGCTAGGTTATAAAGTAATAGCTCTGGAACAAGATAAAAGTTCTATAAATTATAAAAAAATTAAAATAGATAGCGATGCTTTTATTATCCTAGGAGAAGAAACAAAGGGTATAAAAAAAGATATACTTGATCTCTGTGATCATATAGTTGAGATTCCTATGAGAGGGAATAAAGAAAGTTTAAATGTATCTGTGGCTACAGGTGTTCTTCTCTATGCATTATTTGACACTATTTGATTAGTTTTTGGTGTGTACTACAAAAGTGTGTGGATCTACCACCTATAACTATTCTTTCGATGCCACCTTTACATTTTCCAAATATACAATCTTTTCCTTTTCTCTTGTAAACCATATGCTGTTCTTGAAATTTGCCTCTTTTCCCATGGATATTTCTATAATCCGACATAGAATCTCCACCAAAATCTATTCCTTTTTTTAGTGTAATCTTTATAGCGTCAAATAAATCTCTCAACCTTTTTTCTGGGATCTTATTTACTATACTTCTTGGATCTATACCTGATCTGCACAAACTCTCATCTGCATATATATTCCCAATACCAGCAATTATGGTTTGATCCATCAGTACTAGTTTTACTTTTCCATTTTGCTTTTTGTTTATACAGTGTAAAAACTTTTTAAATGTAAAACTCTTTTCGAGAGGTTCCGGTCCAATATCCTTTAAATGATTTGATAAATGAAGTGAATCAGTTTTTATCAAAGTTACTTTTGCAAATCGTCTTGTATCACATAGTTCGAGATTTTTTCCATTAGACATATAAAATATAAGTCTAATAAATCTATTATATGGATCAGTTTTGTCATAATCACCATAGAGAAGGTGACCAGTCATTTTCATATGAACTAAAATAGTTTTATTGTCTTCGAGATTGATCAGAACATTTTTTGCTCTTCTGTTTACATTTAGCACTTTTTTACCTAAAACTTCTTTTTTAAAATATTTAAAATAGGCAGGATCCTTTATATTATCCTTTCCTTTAAAATATGGACTTTTATATTCATTCCAAATATCGACTATGGCTAGTCCAGGTAGAACATTGTGTAATCCACTTGCTGTAGTTTGTACTTCGGGCAATTCTGGCATACAATTCTTATATCATATTTTACTATGAAGCACATCAGTATAGCTTTTATTTCAATAGTAGTTCTACTATCTCCTTGGATAGTAAAGAGTTTTCCTAGTACTGTAGAATACGTCAGTCAAAATTATATAGAAAATATAGATCAGTTTTTGGCTGCGGTGATACATAAACCTGTACAAATAGTAGATGTAAGAAATAAATATAATACTGTTACAAAAAAAGTAAGAATACTCATCGTTCCAGGTCACGAACCAAACTTTGGTGGCACTGAGTATGGGAATTTGAAAGAAAGAGATATGACAGTTGATCTTGCAAACAATCTATCGGAATTCTTTTTAAACAATAGTCATTATGAAGTTTTTGTTACAAGAGATAAGGATAAATGGAGTACTGATATAGATAATTATTTTAAAAATAATTGGAATGATATAGTTGCTTTTCTAAATGAGAGTAAAACAGATTTACTAAAATCTATAAGTGATGGTTCGGTACAAAGACCAAAAGATTCTATTGTTTATCATAATGATGCTCCAAAAAATGTTGCATATAGACTATATGGAATAAATAAATGGAGTAATGAAAATAATATAGATATTGCTATACACATACATTTCAATGATTATCCTAGAAATGACACTACAAAACCAGGTAAATATTCTGGATTGGCAATATATGTTCCTGAAAGAAGCTTTTATAATAGTTCAACAACAGATGCAATAGCAAAAACTGTATATAATAGACTTTCAAAATACAATGCAACAAGCAATCTACCAAATGAAGAGGTTGGGATTGTAGAAGACGATGATCTTATCGCTATTGGTGCTTACAATACTGCAGATGCAGCAAGTATGCTGATAGAGTATGGATATATATATGAACCTCAATTTGCTGATTCTGTGATAAGGTCAAAGACAATTAGGGAATTGGCATATCAAACATATCTAGGAATAGAAGATTTCTTCGATCAAAAGGGTAGTGCGGGAATTGTTTACGATACTCTTGTGCTACCATATAAATGGGACAATGTAATGGACGATAAGAGTGATTCAAAATCTGAGATATTTGCACTTCAAACAGCTTTGGCGCGTGAAGGGGTTTATCCTCCACAAGGTATGGATAAAAATTCTTGTCCTAGAACGGGAAAGATAGGTCCATGTACTAAAGCTTCAATAAATGAATTTCAAAAGAAATACGGAATAAAAGGTGAAAATAATATTGTAGGAAAAAAGACTTTAGAAATACTTAACAATAAATATTCAGTAAAGGGAGTTATTTAGTTCTACTATTTAATACAAATTCTATTTCTTCTTTAGCTACTTTTGCATCACTCCAAGGTGTGTTTTTACCATTTGGTCCCATTATATAAGGGTCGGTTCCTTTACCAGTTATGAGTACCAAATCATTTTTCTTTGCATGAAGTAAGGCATCTCTTATTGCTAATCTTCTATCCATAATTATCGTAGGCTTTTGATTATTTATACCTTTTGCAACATCATTTATTATCTTTTCAGGATTTTCATCATAAGGATCTTCATTTGTAAGTACTATATATTTACAATATTTATCTGCTATTTTTCCCATTTCTGATCTTTTCCAAACATCTCTACCTCCTCCTGTGCCACCTAGTACAGCGATTTTATTTCTATCACCAAAAGTACTGTATAGTTTCTCTAGTGAATCTGTAGTGTGAGCATAATCAACTATTACATCAAAATCTTGATTTGCTTTTATAAACTGTACACGACCAGATACTTCATTGAATTCTCCTATTGCTAGTTTTATTATTTCTTCTTTTATACCCAATTCTTTACAAAGTGTATATGCACCAGAAACATTGTACTGATTAAATTCTCCTAGTAGGGGAGTTTTAATTCCATTATTTTTATAAAATTTAACTTTCTTTTCAGCTTCATATTTCAAGAATTTCTCACTTTCTTTATCATCGCCATTTACCACAAGTGTTCTAGGTCTTTTATTTGATTTACTCAATTCATAAGCTATATCCAGCTTCGCATCTCTATAGTTTTCATAAGATCCATGAGATTCTATATGTTCAGGTGAAAGATTTGTAAATACGAGCGAATTTAGATTTAGGAATTTATGTCTAAAGTTTAATACTCCTTGTGATGTTATTTCCATTACAACATAATCACATTTTGCTTTTACTGCATCTCTTAGAAAGCTTTGTATAAAAAATCTTCCAGGCATAGACATTTTATACATATTTGGTTTTGTTTCATCACCAATTTTAAATCTAATAGTATTTGATACTGCTGTTTTGTAACCAGCTTTTTCTAATATCGCATTTATTATCTCTACAGTTGTACTTTTACCCTTTGTTCCTGTGACTGCTATTATATTTATTTTCCTTCCTGGAAAACCATATAGAACTGCACCCAAGATTGATAGGGAATAATGATATGCAGGTTGAAAAAAACCATATATACCTTTTGGAATAAATTGTCTTATGAAACTTAGGGTTTTATCTAACATATTATTTATTTAATTTTTACCCAATTCTTTTAGAGCCAATTTTACTCTTGCGCCCGTGCCGATATCTTTTGGAATCTTACGCAATACATCCCTAGCTTCTTCAGGGGAATATCCTAGGGCTTTTAGTGCTTCTACAACATCTATATCTCCAGAAACCTCTACACTATTGCTATCGACAGCTCCTAGTTTGTCTCTAAGTTCTATAACGATCTTTTCTGCAGTCTTTTTTCCAATTCCTGAAATTTTTACAAGATGTGCTACAGAACCACTTTTTATTGAATTTATTAGTGTGTCTACTGTTGCTAAAGATAAAATATTCTGAGCACCTTTTGGTCCTATACCTGAAACAGTTATGAGTAATTCAAAAAAGTCTTTGTCTCTCTTTTCAAGAAAGCCATATATATCCATGGCATCTTCTCTTATTGCCATATATGTCCAAAAGGTCTTTTCTGCGCCTTCTTTTAGTGTATGTATAGTGTCTGAAGTAAGAAATACCTTGTACCCAACACCAGAAACATCCACTACAATGTATTTTGTATCCTTATATATAACTTTACCCTTTAGTGTAGCTATCATCACACCATCATATCTTAAGTCTTGTGTTTTTTGAAGCTGTATGTTAATTTGAAGAACACATAACAAATATATGCCTATAACATCATCAGCAAAAAAAGCCCTAAGAGCTAGCTATAAAAAGAGAGTTTTTAACCTACGTCTTAAGGCTAATATGGATTTGAATATGAAGAAGTTTAGAAAATTGATATCAGACAAAAAGGTAAGTGAGGCAAAGGCTCTTGTACCATCTATATATCAAGCATTTGATAAAGCAGTAAAGAAAGATTATATAAAAGCAAATGCAGCATCAAGATCAAAGTCTCGTGTGATGCATGCTCTAAAGAAAGCAGAGGGGGTTAAATAAATATAAACAAAAAAAGCCCGGTTGTTGCTGGGCTTTTGAATACATGTCACAAATCACAAATTAAAGTGACATTAACCGAAATGAAGTGTTTCCACCAAGAGCGCCTTCTCTTAAGGCGAATTCAAACTCTTCAGTTTCGTTGATAAAATTGCCTAAAGTCTCAAAGTTCTTGTAGTCTTTTGATCCTTGAAGAGCATATCCATTTTTAGGTACTGCTCCAGTCACCCTGAAATGGAATACCTTCTCACCACCTTCAGTTTTAAGAGAAATTTGAATGACCGGTTTAACAGTAATCGTTTCTTTGGCAAGTCCTGTGATTGTGACTTCACACAGAACAAGTCTTCCAACTCCTCCTGCATCTGAGTCACTTATGACCAAGCTCCAAACTCCACTCGGATTCAAACCTTTAAGATCTGACAAGTGACTCTCAATAGGGTCAGTATCAAAAGATTTCCAACGACCATCTGGTTGCCATGTTCCAATCAGTGGTGTTGTGTATTCAGGATCAATTGGTTTTGTTTGATTTCCGTTCAAGACCAACCTATAGCTGTGAATATCTTTTCCGATGGCAGCGTCATCAAAAGTGACATCGAAGCCATTATCGGGATATCCTGACAACTCTGTTTTCCTCTTGCCGACATGATTGATAAGAGGTACTCCCGTTTGACCAAGATAAATCGCCGCATAGTAATCGCCGTTCGACGCAAAATCATCGCCATTGATCTTGAGTCTAACTGTTACTCTATCGATTTTTTCGATTTGGCTGTCAATCGGGGTGTTGAGAACGATCCCAGACTTCAATCCATCAGGCACAGTAATTTCGGCCTGATTGATTCGGTGAATCTCTGTAACCATTTCGGATGACAGAGAATTTGTGAGAGTGAGAATTAAACTCACTATGAAACAAACGACGTATTTTAGGTTCATTTGATGTGCTATAGTTCGAGTCAAACCATACTATATTTCAGACTAAATGTAAAGACGAAGTGTCGATTACTTAAAAACAAAAAAGCCGGGATTACCGGTTTTTTTGTTATCTATTTTTTGAAGTCCAGATATTTTCCCACCATTCTGACGGTTCTGTTGAATAAATTGCCTTACCTATTTTTTGAGCGCTTTCTGTTTTTAATTTACTTAATTGTGCATTTATTTTATCTTTACCTTTACCAAATAACCAAACCTTAGCTTCTTTATTACCAGCCATTTCATACTCTCTAAGTAGAAGGATTTGATCAAGTAAGTCTGCATCTTTAGCAGCGACTGCTTCTAAAGACTCTCTTTTACTATATTCTAGAATAAAATCTTTTAATTCTGGGAAGGGGATATTATTATACTGATCGTTATGTATTTCCTCTTCAAATATTTTAGTATATTTTTTATGTATCAAATTATGATCATTACTTCTTGTCTCGGCTGTATCGTGTAAAAGGCACATCATAACTGTCTTATAAGGATCAATTTTTTCCTGTTTTGCTATAAACCATCCAATTACTGAAACTCTATATGAGTGAGATGATATATTATCAGATAGGTCATCGGTTAGAAGTGCTTGACGATGCATTCTCATAAGTTTCCTCATCGTTCCTATCTCATATAAGAAATTTACAATATTTTTATTTTTACTTTCTCTCATGTGCCCCCGGTAGGAATCGAACCTACATCACAACTTCCGCAAAGTTGTGTCCTATCCATTGAACGACGAGGGCATATAAATACTTTGCTACACTACCATTAAAATCCAAATCTCTCAAGAATCTTTTGAAATACAGATTCATGGTGCTCAGTCTCTGTAATGTAGTTCAAAAGTATATCTCTTACTTGTTCAGGGTCCACCTCATCAATACGAACTATAATGTATGGAGAAAAAGTTCTTAATGATTTTAATATTATTTTTGAAGGATACTCTTCAGCATCAATCCAAAATGATTCAAGTGTTAAAAAAGGGTAGAGTACATTATCTACTATTACACCTCTATCGTTTATCTCACAATATATGTCTTTGTTCTCTCTCTTTCCATGAATTATAAGTGACACAACCCCAACTATTATAAGCACTCCAAAGACAAAGTTTCCAAATATAAAAGCTAGAGCAGATGCTGTTACAGTTATGATTCCAACTGACCAGTACCAGTCATTATTTTTTTCAGTATTGAAATGTTCTTTTGCTACCCAAGATATGAGGGGATTCATAAGAATATTATAGCACTAGATTTGGTACAAATAAAAAAGATAGTAATTTGTGGGTTTTGTGGTAGTATCCAATTTAGATAAAATATTAGTAGAAAGGAATGTTGTGGACTCAAATACAGTAAAATCAGAGGTTGGGTTAACACCAGAGCAGATCAAAAAAGGTGTGGATGATCTACAAGAAGAGTATGTAAGACTATGCAATTTGGTAGAAATAACTCACGCTCAGATGGTTGATGTTGGACGCCGTATTAGCGCTTTAAGAACTGAGTGTTTGCACGGTGAGGTAAGGGTGCTCTTTTTGCAAGATGTTGCAGAGATGAAACTCCAAAGGTTTTGTGCTATATGCGGAGAGAGGCGTTAATTTTTTTTATGATTTCAATCACGATACTTCCTATAGGTATCGTGTTTTGTTTTATGGAAATAATTTTCATTGTCACTTATCTTGAAATAAAAATACACCAATTATGTCGGCGTCTTTTTCAACTGCGAGAGTGGTTAGATATGTTCAGGACTGTAGATTGGAAAGAGGCTACCATGTACCCATTGTTCGGACGCTCGTTATAAAATAAATAGTTTGCACTAACACCTATAGACACAGTAATACCAAGGAATAGTCCGATTAGACCCCTAATTATCATATTCCTATTATTTACTTTTGATTCCATTATTCAAGTCCTGCACAATATCGATTTTTCCATAATTTCAGGAATTTTCCGAAAATATAATAAAATTTGACAATGTGCATATCTCATCTGTAAAGGATAATGCACTATGCTATAGTTATCACATTAGTAATTAATATTATCTTATGAAGAAATCTATAATAATTGTCAGTGCTGTGGCAGTTGTAATACTTGGAGCACTCATTCTGCTTAAACCACAGACAAATTCTCGAGGTGCAGTAAATCAAGCTCTTGGAAAGGCAACTGAAGCTTCACTGAAGACATTTGTGGCGATTGCTATGTCTGATATTGCTCAATATTACGGTGATACAAAGAACACCACACCTTATTGGATAGACCCAACGAACAAACAAGCACTTGATACCCGCTTTACAAAAGTTGTAAAAAGTAAATTTGAAGGAGACTTTGTCTATAATGTCCTCGATGAAAAGGAAAATGCTGCTGTTAAGGCTGCTGACAAATCACGAGGTATTTATGTTTGTATGGATAGCCTTACAGTGAAGGTTACTGACATTACGGCTGAAGAATTTAGCAAAAACACTGACTGTTCAGGTCAGGTGATTAAATAATAGAAATTTATGAAACCAAAAAAGAACTCAGCAGATTGGTATATTGCAGCAACACATTGGCTTACTTCGATGGTTGCTAGCGTTATTTTGGGTATTATCCTTGTGATAATCATTGTCTCAATCTCTGATAATCCTACAATAGATCTAATTACTGAAATTTCTGTTACGCCACTCGTTATGTGGCTTGCAGTAAAAATGTCTGCAAGTTATCTTAATAAAACATATGTAATTAAGGATGCACATAAAGTCGCGGTACTTTCACTTATTTACGTAGTCATTGTTGCTGGAGGTTACAGACTCTATAGTTTTCTTCAGACAGGTGTTTTTTCTCCAGAATATATAGGATTTATTATTGCTCTCATCGTCTTCTATGTTGCAAGCAAAAAGTATATTAAAGTAACTGTCTAATTATGTATAAATTTTGTAGGGACTTAATTGAATATGAAGGTCAGCTCATCCGGCAGTGCAGTGTGATTCCTATTCTACTTGAACAACCACCGTGGATAGGAACGGTTTTATATGGGATTTTTACTATTTTACTAATTCTACTCTCCTATTTATCTCTAAGAACTGCATATCTACTCTATAATAGACGAAGAAAAGATTTTGATAGGAAGAAATGGCAATTCTTCATATTACTTATTGTGTTTGGTGTGCTCGTATGGTACTCAGTATATATCTGCTTCGGTAATTTTCTTTCTTTTGCTTCTCTTTTATAATTTAGTAGTGAAATAAAAACACACCGATTATGTCGGCGTCTTTTTCAACTGCGGAGGGTACTAGACGAAGTTATAATCTTTTTAAAGTTTTTTCTTATTCAAATATTCTTTTAAAAGACTAAGTGCTATAAGTATTTGAGCATTTGGTATTTGCTTATTTACAAGTTTATTATATGCCTCATCAAAGCTAACTTTTTCTGTTTGAATAATCTCGTGCTCGTCTTTATCTAAAGATGACTCTCTTAATTTGGTCGCTAGTATAATATGAAATTTACTAGTTGAATGATTCATTATAAAAAATGAAGATAATATTTTAAGATAACCAGCTTTCAATCCAATTTCTTCTTGTAACTCTCTATTTGCTGTATCCTTTATATCTTTAATACTTGGTTTTTCTTTTTCTATATATCCACTAGGTAATTCCCATAAAAATCCTTTACGTGCCAATCTCCATTCTTTTTTTATATAAATATTCTTTTCTTCATCTAAAGCAATTACAATAACTCCATCTCTACCTTTTATATAAGACCAATTTATCTCTTTATCTTCAGGTGTTTTTAATTTTGCTCTAATTATAGAAAATCTTTTACCGTCAGAATATTCTTCGGTTTCATTAATAACTTTAAAATTTTTCATCTGCGGAGGAGGTGAGATTCGAACTCACGACCCACTTGCGCGGGTTCCGCTTTTCAAGAGCGGTGCCTTCAACCACTCGAGCCACTCCTCCATATTGTTCAATAGTAATCCTATTATTGAATACAATTTATACTCTCATATTATCATTATGTTTTCAAGTTATTAATTTTCTGAACATAAAGTGCACTCTAATCCTTATGTCTCTCTAGATAATGCTTTTCATAGTGACAATTTGGGCAAATTAACTCAAGGTTACTGAAATTATTATTTCTTCTATTCCTATCCTTATGATGAATCTGTAGTATTTTGTGTTTATTGTACCCACATATTTCGTATTTCATTCCACGGAGTTCAATTAATCTTTGTTTAATAATATCTTGTGCCCTTAATTTATCATTTGGCCTCATTATTCCATATTTAAGACCCGCTCTATTTTTATTTGAACATACTCTACTGCAGGTCTTTTTATTTAAACTGGATAACATTAATTTTCCACAAATTATACAAGGTTTCTCATCTCTACATGATTTACCATAACATGCATTGCTACAATAAACATTTCCTCTACTTAATTTCAATTGTAAAGGTCTTCTATATATAGACTTATTACAGATCTTGCAATACGAATTGTGTTTTCTTTTATATAGCTCAGGCATTAATCCAGTATACCGTAAAGAAAATGAAAAATAATACTTTGCCCATATTTTCAATATGCAGTACACTTACTACATGAGATTACTCGGAATAGACTATGGCTCAAAGAGAGTTGGAATAGCAATATCAGATGTTGATGCGGGTTTTGCAATACCTACAACTGTAATAAAAAATCAGGGTGATATAGAAAAACTTTTAAAAGAAGTCATTGAACTAGCAGAAAAAAATTCTATAAAAGAAATAGTAATGGGGGAATCAAAAGATTTTAAAGGGAAAGACAATACTATCATGGCTGAAAGTTTGGAATTTAAAAAAAGATTGGAACAACTTGGTTTTGCTGTACACATGGAACCAGAATTTCTTACAAGTTTCCAAGCAGAAAAGATTCAAGGTAAAAATGATATGTTAGATGCTTCTGCAGCTGCACTTATTTTACAGAGCTTTATCGATAAGAGGAAAAATAAGAAAGTTTGACGTATTTTAGTTTAATGATATTGTAACATTGGCTGAAATTTCCATATCTTATGGTATGGTCGCAAGTGCACCTTAGTGTATTTGTAGAGACGTATATTGCATGCGTAGGTGTTCATGCATAAAAAGTAAAACGAAAGTGTTATGTCTACACAAATAGTCAGGGCAAGAATATTCAACGGACCCCATTACCCAAACTTTGTTATGGGGAGTAATCTCTTCTATGATGGTAGAGATAAGAGGTTTAGTATAAGGTCTTATGATAATTCTGCATATTTAGTTCCTACTGAAGACGGCTTGCAGTCTGAAGGAACTGTTATTGCAGAAGTGATGATGCTTGGGAGGGAAAGACCAGTATTGGCTGAGAGGATCTTCAATGCAATCCTTAGAGTGGATTTCTTACATAGAAGAGATCCATCAAAATTCCCAGTGTTCTATCTCGTAGGTGTATACGATTACGTGGATAGAAATGGAATGTTTTACGTTTTTGATGAGGAAACATTCCTAACTAGTTCACTTGTTACTAAGGCTTTACTGAATCGTCTTACCAAGGAAGATTTGGGACTCACAAGTTTATGAATTTCACAAACCGCCACCCTTTGGGTCGCGGTTTGATTTTTATTACCTTAACCTTATAATGAAGTTATGAATGAAAATCAACAACCTCAAACACCCGAAAAGTCAGTAATAAAAGATAAAAAAATCTCATATGATGACTTTGCAAAGGTAGAGATAAAAGCAGGGAAGATATTGTCTGCTGAAAAAATACCTGATACAGATAAACTTCTAAAATTGTCTGTAGATTTTGGTGAAATGAGTGAAGTTGTAAATGTCGAGGATGGAAAGACATCTTTGGTTTCAAAACCACGCCAAATAGTTTCTGGTATATCTATGTATTTTCCTGATACAACTGTTTTGATAGGGAAATTATGTATGTTTGTTACAAATCTAGAGCCAAGAATGATAAAAGGTCATGAAAGTAATGGTATGCTTTTTGCTTTATCTACAGACGATGGTAAGTTTTCTTTGCTTGAACCAAATCAAACCATACCAGCAGGAACTAAAGCAAAATAATTTAAATTAAATGAGTATACAAGACATATTGGATCCACAAAAGTTAATAACAATATTTGGTCTTATTGGTGTTATAGTTGTGATATTTGCTGAATCAGGATTATTTTTTGGTTTCTTTTTACCAGGGGATTCTCTACTTTTCACTGCAGGACTATTGTCATCACAGGGAATACTACCTTTTTGGATTCTGATCGTGGGAGTATTTTTTGCTGCAGTACTTGGGGATAACGTGGGGTATTGGTTTGGTAAAAAGATTGGCCCAGCACTATTTGTAAAAGAAGATTCTCTTTTTTTTAAAAGAAAGTATATTGCTCAAGCGCAACACTTTTATGAAAAATACGGTAAAAAAACAATAATACTTTCAAGGTTTATTCCTATAGTTAGAACTTTTGCACCTATAGTAGCTGGTATAGGGAATATGAACTATAGAGTTTTCTTTATTTACAATATAATCGGAGGATTTTTATGGTCTGTAGGGCTTACAGTACTAGGTTATGTACTTGGTAATACTGTTCCCGGTATAGATAAGTATTTGTTACCTATAATACTTTTTATTATATTTGTATCTTTTCTACCACCTATATATCAAGTACTAAAATCGTATTTAGAAAAAAACAAAAATATAGTACAATAGTAGGAAAGTACTATATATGTTTACTAGGACATTTTTTAAATTATTTCCACCTCCGCATTATCTGAATATTCCATATTCTGGACTTGATATTTCTGAAGACGCTATAAGAGCAGTAGATTTTGGACAAAACTCAAAAAGTTTCTTTGTGAGAAACTTTGGTGTAGAACCACTAGCAAAAGGGGTTATAGAGTCAGGTCAGATAAAGGATGAAAAAGCTTTGATTCAAGGAATAAAGAATTTGAAAGATAGATTGAAACTATCGGTGGTGAGAGCCTCGCTACCAGAAGAGAGAATGTATCTATTTAAACTGGAAGTTCCAACTACTGATGAAAATGAAATTAGACAACTTATAGAGTTTAAATTGGAAGAGAATGTTCCACTTTCACCTAGTGAAGCACTTTTTTTCTTTGATCTAATTCCAAATATTACAAAAGTAAAACAAAGATATGCTAGTGTTTCTGTTGCTCCACAAGAATTGGTAAGTGGCTATCTGAATGCGATAAAAAGTGCTGGATTGTCTGTAATATCTTTTGATATTCAACCAAAAGCAATTGCAAGATCTGTAGTACAGATCGGTTCTCTGGATACAGAGATGATAGTACATATCATGAATAGAAAAACTGGAGTATATATAGTAACTGGGGGTGTGTTGTGTTTTACATCTACTATATCTTGGGGTAGTGAAAATATAGACAATACTGCAGACATAAAGAAAGAATTGGGAAGGGTATATGAATACTGGAAAGATCACGGTCAATCTACTATAGGTAGAATAGTAGTATCAGGTAAAACTGCTGTTAAAGATGGTCTATTATCATCAATAACACCAAATCCTTCTATACCTATAGAGGTGGCAAAAGTCTGGAGAAATGCTTTTTCTGTTGACAACTATATACCACCTATTTCTTATGAAGATTCACTAGATTATTCTGTGGCTATAGGACTTTCATTACCAATACAATGATACATTACACACTATTACCAGAAGGTGAAATAAGATTGTTAAGAAAAGAATATAGATTCAGACTTTTTGTTGTAGCACTATTTTTTATATCAATATCTATTGCAATAGGGGTAACATCACTTATTCCATCATATGTAATTTCAAAAACAGAACAAAATAGAATACTACAAGAAGTAAATGATATGAAAAAGGAAAGGGAGGCAAATGGTATAAATCAGATCGATAAAGATTTTTCCAAGACACAGTCTATAATAAATAGAATGGCAGATATGGGAAATCCAACACCTTTTTCTAGTTCTATAGAAAGAATAGGTGCATATAGAGTAAGTGGTATATCTATACATTCTTTCGATATGGGCTATTCATTGAACAACTCTACTACAACAGATGTGGTTATTCAGGGTAAGGCTTTATCTAGAGAAGCCCTCGTTTCATTTAAAAAGAAATTGGAATCAGATGCTAGTTTTAAAAATATAAATTTACCAGTATCAGATCTAGCTAAGAGTAAAAATATAGAGTTTAGTCTAAGAATGAATATAATAAAATGAAAATAGGACACAAACATTATGTACTTATAGTTATCGCTTTACTTACTTTTATAGTATCTGGTTTTAGCTATTACATTTTATATAGAAATATTAGTATTCAATATGATTCTACAAGGAAAGCATTTGCAGAATTGATCCATCAAAAGGATATAAAAAATAATGAAGAAAAACTTTCTGATTTATACAATAAATCAGAAAAAGATAGAGGTAGAATATCAAATCTAGTTATTTCTCAAGATCAGATAGTAAATTTTATAGAATATATAGAAAAGATAGGAGATAATACTGGAGTAAGTATATCAATATCAGATATAAGTTCAGAAAATATAAAAGATAAAGGTGGTGATATGTTGCGTGCAAGAGTTACAGCAAATGGTACTTGGGCTTCAATAATGAAAACACTGATTGGTATTGAAAATATGCCATATGCTGTTCTCATAAATGATTTGAGAATAAGTACTGGTGGAGGAGAGGTTTCCGTACCAACAAAATCTAGTACAAATAGATGGTCGATAAGCTTAACCATAAGAGTTTTGGCAAATAAATAATATGAATACAAAAGAAATACATTTACCAAATTTTGGTATAAAGAAATCTATAAGAGAAATAAGTAGAAATGCTAGAGTGGATTGGGTTATTATTTGTCTCATTAGCATAATCACGATAGTGGTACTTGTAACTATTGCTGTACATATATATTTTGATATGACAGCAGGTGAATTTGCCGAACATAATATGAATATGTCATCAGAGAAAACGCTAAACTTGGATGATTTTTCTAGTGTAGTTAAAACATTAAATGATAGGGAAGAATCTGTATTGAGAGTTAGATCTTCCTACAACGGTTTGCGAGATCCGTCTATATAGGTTATATTCTATCTGTTAGATATATGTATATGCCTTCGTAGTTCAATGGATAGAACAGAGCTCTTCTAAGGCTTTGATGTAGGTTCGATTCCTACCGAAGGCACCAAAACAAAAAGCACCAGTATAGCTGGTGTTTTTTGTATTATTATAAAATATCTATGCTTGTATATATCAATATCTTAAGTTAATATCAAAAAAGAATTAGGGAGTATATGAATATGATCATGTGCTCAAAAGAGGAAAAACTGTATGAGACAAAGTCATGGCAGGGTAGTGCCAGTGTATAAACTGATCGGTCTAGTGATAGGATTTATACTTAGTGTTATTCTGTATTATTTACATAAATCTGGTTTAATCTTTTAATATTTATTGAGGATATTGTGATTTTATGCTAATTTAATACTAGAAAAAGGCTATATCATGAATGTAAATAAAGAACTTTCCAAAAGAGTTGTTTTATCTCGTTACGGTCAAGAAACGGCAGATGTGTATGCTGGTTTGGTAAGTGAGGAGCCGGAGGTTATCCCGATGAGCACCGTGCTTTCCAAATTTGATCAAGCTCGCAGGGTAGTTCAATTTAGAAAACCACTACCATCACCCACTATCGTACCATTCACTTCACGACTCGTTGACACAACTTTTCAGTAGTAGACAATGCATCAGTTGGCATCAGTTGATGCGTTAAATGAAGTTAAAAGATGAAACATGTTTCAAAAAGACCTTGTGTTCGCACAAGGCTTTTTAAATAAAAAAACTTATCACGATGTGATGCGTGATAAGCCTACCAATTTCTTGGTATTGCACATTACTAGTGATGTTCGAGCGGGTTTTTTTACCCTCCATTCCCAGCCTTACTTGGCGGTTCCTAGGGATGGCTAGATTTCAGTATGAGTCTAATCCTCCAGCCAATCACAATCCATATAATTTATATCATAAAAATTTAATTATTTTAAATTATCTTGAATTTTAACTATATTTAGTGTATAAATTAGACACGCGCCCTTAGCTCAGTTGGTAGAGCAGCCCCTTTACACGGGGAAGGTCAGGAGTTCAAGTCTCTTAGGGCGCACAGAAATTCTTAATGTTAGAGTTTTAATTATGGATTTGGAATTAAATAAAAAAATAAAAATCCTTTACGAGGACAATGATATTATCGCTATAAACAAACCTGCAGGTTTGGTTGTTCATAGTGATGGTAGAACAAAAGAGCCTAGTTTAGTAGATTGGATTGAAGCAAACTATCCTGATACAAAAGGGGTTGGTGAACCTACGGTTATGACATCAGGGGAGACTATAGAACGTTCTGGAATAGTACACAGACTTGATAGAGAGACTTCTGGAGTTATGCTTATTGCAAAAACCCAAAAAGGTCACGAATATTTGAAGAAACAATTTCAAGATAGAACAATAAGAAAAAAATATTTAACTTTTATACATGGTGATTTGAAAGATGATTTTGGAATAATAAAAAAACCAATAGGAAAGAGTCCTGCAGACTTTAGAAAGTGGTCAGCTACACGTGGGGCAAAAGGAGAGATGAGAGAGGCTGAAACATGGTGGACTAGACTAGTATTTAAAGATAGATTCTCTCTACTTTTAGTTGAACCAAAAACAGGTAGAACACATCAGATCAGGGTTCATATGAAAGCGCTAAATCATCCTGTAGTTTCAGATAAACTTTATTCAAAAGAGAAGCCACAGGCACTAGGTTTTACTAGAACAGCACTACACGCTTGGTCTATTACTTTTATGAATTGTGACGATAAAAAGACAACGGTTGTAGCACCTATACCAGATGATTTTCATAATGCAATAAAAGAGTTAAATATAGAAGATATTGCTAAAAAAGAAGGTATATGTTAATTTAGTCTTACTATGTCAGTAAAAAATAATACTATAACACCAGCAAATACAGAGGAGAGATCAAAGCTTGATATGAGAGCAGGTGATACTGTTCGTGTATGGCAGAAGGTAAAAGAAAAGGATAAGACACGTCTACAGGCTTTCGAAGGTCTAGTTCTAGCAAGAAAGCATGGTACACAGTCTGGTGCTACATTTACAGTAAGAAAGGTTATGGATGGAGTAGGGGTAGAGAGAATTTTCCCACTATATTCACCTATGATAGATAAGATAGAATTGATACGTCGCGCAAAAGTTCGTCGTTCAAAACTATATTTCGTTCGTGAAAAAGCTACAAAAGAAATCCGTCGCCAAATGAGAAGACTACTAGCTATTGAACCAGGACAAAATACAGATACAAAGATTGCAAAGACTGAAGAGGTAAAAGATCATAGTGAAGCTCAAGGTTAAGAGCTCATCTTTGGTATTTAAATTAGATTTTAAAAATGAGCTCTGAACTGAGCTCATTTTGCGTAATAAATACGTAAAAATATAGAAAGGAAGTTATGTTGTCTATAGTGAACGGTGATAGTGTTTTGAATGAAAGTTGTGAGGTTATCAAAATCCCTGAAGAAGGAATGGTCGGTTTTTTAAAAGGTGAAAAATGCACATTCTTTATTCAGTTTGGATGGGTAACCCCTGATGAACTTTTTAGATTGAGACAAATCGAACCAAGAATAGCTCCGTAGAATTTCAATAACTTTCAATTAGCAAAAGTCACACTAGTAAAATAGTGTGACTATTTATTTGAGATATAATACATAATTAGATATATTGCATATATGCCCAGGTGGCGAAATTGGTAGACGCATACCCTTGAGGTGGGTACGCCGTAAGGTGTGGAGGTTCGAGTCCTCTCTTGGGCACAGAAATTCTTACATTATTCTATACGACTCACGAATTCGAGATGCTTCCGAAGCGCTCGGTCATGGAGCGAATCTGCGGATGTGTGATGCAATGTCGCAGATTGGCTGGGGAGTATGACCGAACCGACTCGAGCGTGACAGCGTGGAGCCATGTTGCAATGATACATCCCATGCTCCGTCGATTGGAGTAACTCATGGAGACTCAAGAGCGTAATGACAGGCTTCCAAAACTCAAGAACGGCTTTCACCAGTATTCACGTGTGAAATGAGATTCTGTCGGAAAATTGACGCCAATTCAGCCGTCCTGTACTATCTAGATTAGATGCGCGAGACCCAACGCCAATAAATTGGGCGCGGGCGGGCGAGGTGTAGGTCGTAGAAAGGGTTAAACTTCCCATTACTAGGGTGTGGGCAATGTTAGTACTGCGCGCTCGTAAGGAATCAGCATAGGGAATGCATCTCGGCTCTGAGTATACTCCATCAAGTGCAATCGATTGTCTCGTGGATTGGGCTTACCAAAGTATTGGCAAGTCTTAACACCAGACAATGTATGTATCATGACCACAGAACAAAATGTATCAGCATCGCCGCCTTGATTGGGCTCATACTCGCGATTCTTATCGTATTGGTGATAGATTGGTTGAACACTTAAGTAAGTACAAGGTTAGCCTGGGTGGCAGTGGGAACTCCTGTTGTCGCCCTTTTTGTTGGCAAATTGATTAATGCGAGACCCATTGCGACAGCGCCGATACAAAGAAGGTCATTTGGAGAGAAGCGCACTTTCTAGTTCCGATGCAACTGGTCCTTAGACAAGCGTCGTTCTCAAACCCATCCCTCTCTTGGGCACAGAAATTCTTACATTATTCTATAAGGACTCGAAAGCCGGAGTTTTGTTTTACTCCTATACATATCTCAAAAATATGATATAAATTAGTATGTCAATATATTTATTGGCAATATGGTGGCTATAGTTTAGTGGTAAAACCTCGGTCTGTGGATCCGAAGTTGTGGGTTCGATTCCCACTAGCCACCCCAAAAATAGATTTTCCCAATTTAGCTTTTGCTAGCTTGGTAAAATCAGTTCCAATCTAAAATATGAATAAAGAAACATTCGATAAACTATCAGTAGATCATAAATGGACAGTTGTTCATGAATACACTGAATTATTAAAATCTGCTACACACAACAGGATGTCGTTGTTACCAGGGACTGCGGCTATTGCAGTAGGTCTATTGGTCATTACAACTTTTAGGCAGGACATATTGAGTCTAAGTTGGGATTATTTCTTTTTTCAGTCATTTTGATTTTTCATTTTTGGAAAATATGCTAAATATATGAATCTAATTCAGAAAATAAAGGCTTTAGATTTACCCATTGGCAAATATATTGTTTTCGGCAGCTCTGTTATGGAAGTTCATGGAATACGAAAAGCTAAAGATATTGATTTGATTGTTGATAAGGATGTATATAGAGAACTAAAAAATCGAGGCTGGAAAAGATATTGGTTTTTCAAAAGAGTTCTTACATGTAAGGCATTGAAGAAAGATGGGAATGAAGCATTCAGTCATATCAAATGGAAGACTTATCAAGTAGGAAATGATGAGCTGTTTAAAAAAGCAGAAATAATAGACGGGGTTCCATTTATGGAAATTAATGAATATTTAAGATACAAAAGATGCCTTCCTCGACCGAAAGACAAAGCAGATGTTAAATTAATTGAAGCTTACTTAGCGTCAGGGAAGACAGGAATGTGAATCATCGGATCATTTAATTTCTCAAACACAGTTCTAACTTCCTCTACGACAGCACCCATCAATATTTTTCTATATAACGCCCTTATTTCAAGGCCCATTTTCAGTTCCAGTTATCTATTGACTTTTGTATATATTATGTGCTATAATGCTACTGAATGAAAGCTTGTATTCGTTCTTCCAATGGTTCCGACGTACAGTCGGAAGTTATGTTAGCTCCAATCGACTCGAGAAGTATCCGCTTTGATAGGTGGCTACAAAGTCTCACTCCTGCACAACGTATTTTCGTCCACAGAGAAAATAGTTGTTCAGAAGGTGGGACCTATGGACCAGATGCGGATGACTTGCAGATTCCAGAGATTCCAGAATTGGAGTGAAAAACAATTAACAAAAAGGTGTCATATTTTATGAGTGTCTATCGTTAAACCACATTACCGCAAGGGATGTGGTTTCCTTTTTTATAGTGAATTGAGATATAGGGTAAAAATAGAAATGTAGATCGTCGCGTCATTCCTTTTCTCGAAAATAGTTCTAACCTGCTCCACAACAGTACCCACAGTTTGACTATTACAGTGTAAGTGTGGTAATATTTTTTTGGATTAAATTCATCTGAGATAGCTAATACTGCTAACTCTGGCGTAATTATAGGCACTCACAAAGGCGTACCGACAGTACGGAGTTAAATGAATTTATCAAACAGTACCATGAAAATAAACTTGTATTGCGACGTGTTGCTGGTACCTCCAGCTGTTCTAGTAAAAGCTGGAAAGGCGTGTGCTTACGTTGAACGTTTTATGAAAACGATCTCATTGCCGACACTCTTGGTTCCGGGTCAGACCTATTATATGAAATTTGATCTTGTAACTGGGGCTCCTGGCCCAACTGATTTTTCAGTCGTAGACTCGGGTGTTTTTGAAGATGGTGATAAACAGATCCCATATATAGTCTTGAAAGATGATTTTTGGCTGGCCTTCGACCCATGGTTTGAGTATGAGGCAACAATTGATCAGAAAAAGCGTTCTCAGGACGAACAGATTGCAATGTGGCGTAAGGAGGACGAAGCGGCACTTGAAAAGACGATACAGAGGTTTT
>JACCDG011843582.1_pt1 | contig 61550 bp, 59 predicted proteins | sample 7442471 | NCBI WGS metagenome assembly JACCDG01 (sample SAMN15323444, study PRJNA562643) | freshwater metagenome | isolation source: river surface water | place: USA:Blue River Watershed | collected 2017-08-17 | reverse complement strand
TTCGTGATAGTCATATTTTTCATAATCCTTCCAATTATTTTATGGTTAGATTTAAATATGATTCAACGTAGCTGTTTTTGCCTCATTATTTTTTGCCAAAGTGTGATTTAATATGATTCAACTCGCACAGTAAGATTAATGTAAAATTAATAGAAATTACAAGTTAATACAACTATATTAATATTAATTAGGTAAACGTTAATAAGCATCCTGGAGAGACATGAATATGTATAACACTAAAATTCTGACAATAGTTTCTATGGTTTCAATAGTTTTCATAATTCCAAAATCAGAAGCTTATGCTGCAACGTATAAGGACTCAAAATATGTCTGTGACCCAAATTATATGAGAGATGATAATGACCCTGGTTACAGTACATCAAAAGGGTGTACAGATAGGCCTTTTAAGGGTCTGCGTAGAGAGGATTGTGGTAAGACTTTTTATATGTGTAGTGGCGATGATAGCTGTCCTGGTAATTTGAAGACAACAGAAATAGAAAATGGTATGCCTTTAAGTGATAGCCAAACTGCAGTTAATTCCATAAAGGACGTAACTAGAAGTATAACTGGTTGGTTTGGTAAAAAACGTGATCCATTAGGTACAAAAGAATATGCAAAACATTGTTCAGTAGGGACGCCAATTATACCACCTAAAAAACATCCAACTAATGAATTACAAAAAAGGCAATCAATTAAACTAGGCCAGTATATATGTTCAACTAAAAAAAAATATAAATTAAAATTTCAAAAAGATGGAAATTTATGTTTTTATCAAGCTAGTGATACTAATAATGGTGAAAAATTCATTTGGTGTAATATGAAACATAATTTTGGACAAAACCCTAATAGCACTTTAATCATGCAAGATGATGGCAACTTAGTGATTTACAAAGACGGAAATAATAATCCCGTGTGGGCAACTAATACAAATGGATCTGGCGCTTATTATATGCAGGTTGTTGATACTGCTGGCTCAGTTATGGTATCGGATGGACAAAGAAATATTTGGAGTGCAGGTAAAGGTGATGAATCGATAAACTATACTTTCAAAGATTGCTAAAGTGATAAGTTACGATATCTCAGTGCTAATTGTTTTACCTAGAGAATTTCTTTTCTAGTTAGAATTTAAAGAATATTGAATTGAAACTGGCTAATTATTTTCCGGGCAAATCGATGAGGAGTTGATGCACTGTACGTGGTTTGCTTATTAGGAAGGTAATAGGCATGAGGTCAGATTGATGACAGCATGCCTAAAGTTATATTTGTAGTTAAAACGCCTCAGCCGCAAAATCTGCCAATCTTGATCGTTCGCCTTTCGTAAGAGTTATATGACCACTGTGCTCCCACGATTTAAAGCTGTCGACAACATAAGTTAAGCCGCAAGAAGTTTCAGTTAAATAAGGCGTATCAATTTGCACTAGATTACCTAAGCATACTATTTTGGTATTAGGGCCTGCGCGTGTGATTAAAGTTTGCATTTGTTTGGTCGAAAGATTTTGTGCTTCATCAATAATAATATATTTATTAATAAAAGTACGGCCGCGCATAAAGCTTAATGAGCGTATTTTAATTTTATTACATAATAAATCATGTGTGGCATTGCGTTCCCAGTCAGAATTGTTTTCAGACTGATGTAGTACCTCAAGGTTATCCATCAATGCACCCATCCATGGGGTCATTTTTTCTTCTTCCGTGCCAGGTAAAAAACCAATGTCATCACCAACCGGAACGGTGGCTCTCGTCATAATGATTTCACTATAAGTGTTATTTTCTAACACTTGTGCCAAGCCGGCCGCAAGTGTTAATAAAGTTTTGCCTGTACCAGCTGTGCCATGTATGGTGACAAAATCTATATCAGGATTCATTAATAAGTTTAAAGCAAAATTTTGTTCTAAATTTTTTGCTCTTATTCCCCACACTGTGCTGTGCGGTGTAGTATAATCTTTCAGATACTGAATAGTTGCTGTGTCGCCTTCAATTTTTTTTACAAGAGCTTGAAAGTTTGGTTCGCTACGACTGACTAAACATTGATTAGGTAACCATGTTTTTACCATAGGGCCACTTACACGATAATAAGTTTGACCTTTTTCATTCCAAGAAGTCATTTCTTTACCGTGAGTTTCCCAGAATTCAGGGGTGAGTTCATGGATGCCGCTGTACAATAAATCAAGGCTATCTAAAACTTTATCGTTATAATAATCTTCAGCATGAATTCCCAATAGAGCAGCTTTGATTCTAAGATTAATATCTTTCGAAACTAAAATTACAGTTCTATTTGGTTGCTGTTGTTGCAACGCATGCGCAGTCATCAAAATAGAATTATCAGCTTTTTTACCAGGTAACGAAGTAGGTAAGGTGTGTAATAAATCTTGTACTTGTAAAAATAAACGACCAGTTGGTTTATTTTCATTTTCTATATCATTTTTATTGAATGCCTGCATGATCAAACCATTAGCCAGATCACTTTGGCTTGCTTGAGTAATTAATTCATCAAGAAATCTTGTAATTTGACGGACGTTTCTTGCTTGTTCAGTCAGACCATTTTTGTTGTTGTCTAATTCTTCGATCACTAACATCGGTAAATAAATATCATGTTCTTGAAACTTAAAGATTGAAGCTGGATCATGCATGAGGACGTTGGTGTCGAGAACAAATAATTTTTTTTGATTAGGAAGTGGAATTGTTACTGCTGAGTGGTTAGAAGAAGAACTTAACCGGGTTCTTGTCATGTGTATGCCCCTCTAAATTGTATCTACAATTTTAAGTATAGGCGATAAATTTTTTTGGCGATGAGTATTTTTAAATTTTTTATGCTTAAATTAAATATTTTTTATTTTTTTAATTTAAATAGCTTTATGTGGAGTGAGTGAAGCATCTAGATTTTCATTGTAACAGAGCACATCAAACTGTTCTCTTAAACTTGGAATATGAATATCACTTGGCACTTTTATTTTGATATCTATCTCAGCTAGCTCTGCGCCATACTCAGCTGTGTAAGAACGAGCGGCTAAGTCTTGAATTGTGATTTCCTGTAAAACAAAGAACTCAGTAATTTTTTGTAACAACCCTGGTTCATCAAGATTATTGATAGAAATTCTATACGGAAGATAACTAAGTTCTTCGGTGTCTTTGTATTTAGCATCATTAGCCGATGAGCTGTAATCTTCAGGATAGCTTCTTTGACTGTGGATTTTCAATTTTAAACTAGATTCGAATTGGCCAAGAGATTGTTCAATTTTGGTAATAGTGTCCCAATGACCTTCTATAAGAAATGAGCCAACAAAATGACTGCCAAATTGGCTAATTTTGCTATTAGTTACATTCCCGTTAAAATCATTTATTAGTTTAAATAGAGGGAGTAAGCTGGTAAATTGATCACTTCCGATAATACTAATAATGAGATTTTGTATTTTAGGAGGATTTGTTATATTAGTTGCTATAGACATTGATACAGACATAGATACAACTGTCCCGAAAATTCTTTAAAAATACGTCTCGCTAGACCGATTTGGATAGATAAATTCTACACTATTTTTGTCTATTGTACAGAGTTTTAATGTGAATAAATCTTAAAGTCTTAACTTATTTTCAAATATAAGAACTTGATTTTAATGATAAAAAATATTTTTCAATAAGTTATTTTTTGACAGGAGGCTGTAATAATGAGTTTAATAGAGGGTAGCCTGGTAGCGTTAATTACCCCAATGGATGATCAGGGGGGAGTCCATTTTGCGGATCTGGATAGGTTAGTTGACCTGCATATTCAGAGCGAAACTAATGGACTAGTAGTGCTTGGAACAACAGGTGAGGCGGCGACAATTAATAGTAGTGAGCGGGAGATTATTATTAATCGAGTGGTGCAGCGTGTAGCTGGCGCTATGCCGGTTGTAGTAGGAACGGGGCACAATGACACAAAAGAGGCTATAAGGTTAACAGCAGAGGCCGCAAGGCTTGGCGCTGATGCCGCCCTAGTGGTAACGCCTTATTATAATAAACCTAGTCAGCAGGGCTTGATTGCTCATTACAGTGCTGTAGCTGGTGCTGTAGAGTTACCTATGATTCTATATAATGTCCCTGGCCGTACTGCTTGTGATATGCAGCCAGAAACGGTGGCGGAGTTAGCTAAAATTAAAAACATTATTGGTTTAAAAGAGGCTGTTGGTAGTCAAGACAGGATTAATCAATTAACAGCTCTTTGTCCGCAGGACTTTAAGCTTTTAAGTGGAGATGATGAGACTTATCTAAATTTATTAAAAGCAGGTGGCCATGGTACAATTTCAGTGACGGCTAATATTGCACCGAAAGTGCTTGCAGAGGTATGTCAATTAGCTAAGTCTGGTGAGTGGCAGAAGTGTGAGCAGTTGAATAATAAATTATTAAAGCTTCACAAAGATTTATTCGTGAGCGCTAACCCAATGCCGATTAAGTGGGCGATGTATTATATGGGATTAATTAGCTCGCCACAGTGCCGTTTACCCCTGTTACCTCTGGAATCTAAATTCCATGAGACTGTCATCGCAGCCCTTGGGCAAGCAGGTATGTTTAAATAAACAGTATATAAATTAGGAAGAACCATGAAATACAAAGCAAGTTTAATACTGACAGCGTTGATGCTTTCAGGGTGTTCAGCATATAAGTCGACTACAGCTAAATCAGATTTTGATACTAATCCTAATAATTACCAGGCAGCGCAAGTGACTAAAGATATAAATGTGCCTAAATACATTGCTAGTAACCTTGAGAGACAGCCTCTTTATCCGGTGCCTGCGGCAGATAACTTAAGTGGTGATTTGAATGTTTCTGCAGTGCCGCCAAATCTGAAAGGTAAAATTGCTGAATAACTTGACATAATATTGATATGTTACAGTTCATATCAGAGCCGCGACCGTCAGGGAGCGTTCGCCGAAGCATTGTCTAAGTATTCTATAAAATATTTAACTGAACTTTCAGTGAACGCTCCCTGACGGTCGCGGCTCTGATATATGTACATGGACATAGAGTTGATAAGCAGAATAAGGTTCTCCCCCCGAGAAAAAAGGGGAGAGATAATAACTCAATTAAACCATTTCTTTCAATTTTTTCAATGGTCTAATTTTGATAACATTGCGAGCTGGTTTAGCCTTAAACATAATTTCTTCGCCTGTAAATGGACTGATACCTTTACGAGCTTTAGTCGCTGGCTTACGCTTAGTTACAATCTTCATAACGCCCGCTAACGTGAACATACCAGCGCCTTTCATATGCTGAGCAATAATGCATTCTAGTTCAGTCATAACATTAGAAACATCTTTTCTAGTTAAACCAGTGTTATCTGATATACCAGTTAAGATTTCGCTTTTTGTCCAAGGAGTGCGGATAGGGTTACGAGAAGTAGTTTTTTTAGCAACAGTTTTTTTACTAGTCGCTGGTTTTCTTGTCGTAGCTTTTTTAGTTCTAGAAGATGAAGACTTTCTAGTCATTTTCCGTGCAGTCATGTAAATATCCTTATTAATTAATATTAACGTTAACTAAACAACTGTATACAGTAATACTATAGCCTATAGTTTATAAAAGTCTATAAAAGTCATGCGTGAGACTAATTTTAGTGAGTTTTTATAGCTCAAATACCTGTGCGAGATTGCATATTTAACTTAAATTCTCGCAAATTAACTGTGTTGGGTGTTTAATTGCTATTTTTAAGCCATAATTCTTTAGCAAAATATTTTGTAGATGCAGTGCACAGCCAATATTACTAGTGCAAATAATAGCGTTTTTAGAAAAAGTAGAGCTTTTAGCTATGTCTTTAAGTACTTCAAGAGCTAGTTTCTCTGCTGTTTGGGGGTGATCAAGCATATACCTGCCGGCAGCTCCACAACAACCAAAGCCTTTGGAAATGGCTTTGATAGTGCTACTGGGTAGGATAAACTTGAGTAGTTCTTTAGTTATATCAGGAGACTTTAATAGCTCGCGTTGGCTGCAAGGGTTGTAGATATATATATCCTGTTGGAAATTACTAGTTGTTACAGGCAGTATTGGGTGGGACTTTAGTAATTCTAGTAAATACACCTCAATATTTAATACAAAATTTTGCTCATTATTATTACGGCTAAGGGGTATAAATTGCTGGGCTATTTGCTGATGACAGCCGGTATCTATGGTTAGTACATGATCTATACTCTGTTTTTTTAATAGGTTTGAGAGTGTTTGTTGGTTTTTCTGGATAATATTATTAGCAGCGTTAGCTTTACCAGAATGGGTATATAATGCTGCGCAGCAGGTTAGAGAATGCTCGACAATAACATTTACACCTAATTTATTTAGTATTTTAATTATAGACTTAATAGTATTTTGAGCTGTTATGTTATTCGCGCAGCCAGTGAAGAGTAGGACGTTTTGCTGAGAATTTACAGCGCTTTTATGAAAAGTTTTAGCTCTAAAAGCAGGAATGGGGAAATTAATTTTAGCTAAAGAATTCAGTTGGGGTATAAGCTTTAAATTTAGCTGTTGATAGAAATATAAACTTAACGCAGCAAAGTTATTAAGATATTTGGAGCTTAAGATTGTAATTATAAAATTATTTAGTCTAGTGTATTTTTGAGGTTTTTCGGTAAAGTTATTGTTTAATAAGTAACTTTTGCCGGTATCTTGTAGCTCTAAGAATTTAACACCAGCAGGGCAGTTGTTTTCGCAGGCCCCACAGCTCAAACATTGATTAAGATAATCAAGAGCCTGTTTAGTGGGGGTTAATTGCTGTTTTGCTATGCTTTGCCACAGTGCTATCCTGCCGCGAGGAGAATGCCCCTCTAAGCTAGTTAAGTTATTAGTTGGACAGCTAGGAAGACACATGCCGCATTTGACACATTGTTCAGTTAACGTCAACATTTTTTGCTGGAGTTTTTGCATATCAAAAGAGGTTATGTTAGAATTTCAGGCTAGGTAAGCTCACTACAACAGCTGAAGTATCTTTTCGCTTATTTTAGGGTAAAGATACTGGTACAGCAATAAATAATTTAAGCTTTGGTATATACCTAAAGCACTTCAATAACGCTGAAAATTGAAAGGCGAAGGGTATAATAAATAGGGCGTGGGCAAGCCGGCATGATATCCATCATGTTATTTTTTACTTAATTTGGAGTCTAATAATGAAAACTTTTAGCGCAAAGTCTCATGAAGTTGAAAGAGGCTGGTATTTGCTAGATGCGACAAATAAAACCCTTGGTAGATTAGCAACCGAAGTTGCTAGACGCTTAAGAGGCAAACATAAACCTGAATTTACCCCGCATGTTGATACTGGCGATTTCATCGTAGTTATTAATGCTGAGAAATTAGTAGTAACTGGTCGTAAAGCGACACAGAAGATTTATTACAGACACACAGGTTACCCTGGTGGCTTAAAAGAAACTACTTTTGAAAAACTTATTCAAAAAAAGCCGGAATCAGTTCTTGAGCTAGCCGTAAAAGGTATGTTACCAAAGAACCCTCTTGGTCGTGCAATGTTTAAAAAGTTAAAAGTTTATGCTGGTACAGAGCATCCACATGCTGCTCAACAGCCAATAGTATTAGAACTTCAAGATTAATTTATAGGTAAACAGATATGGCAAGTAAGCAACAATATTATGGTACTGGTCGTCGTAAAACTTCCGTAGCAAGAGTATTTTTAAAGTCAGGCTCAGGTCAGATTAAAATTAATAATCGTACAGTAGAAGATTATTTCCCAAGAAGCACGCTGCAAATGGTTATCAGACAACCATTAGAGTTATTAGATGTAGTTAAAAACTTTGATTTATTAATCACAGTTAAAGGTGGTGGTTCTTCAGGTCAAGCTGGTGCAGTAACACACGGGATTACTAATGCCCTTATGGACTATGATGAAAAAACTACTACTCCAGTTAACAAAGTAGAACAAGAAGAAGGTAGCGACGCTGCTAACGATACAAGTTACCGCAGAAAGTTACGTCGTGCAGGCTTCGTAACTCGTGATGCTCGTAAAGTTGAACGTAAGAAAGTTGGTCTTCGTAAAGCTCGTAAAGCAGTTCAGTTCTCTAAGCGTTAATATTTATTATTGTAGTCTTTATGAAAAGCCACTGTTCCTGTTAGGGGCAGTGGCTTTTTAGATCATATTAAATTATAAAAGTCAGGTAATTGTTCACGCTCTTTAAGTTGTACGGATTAACTCTTGCCCTTTAGAGGAAGTACCTTTTGCGTAGCAAAAGGGGAAGGGGTAGCTGTGAACTTTGCACGAACTAAGAAAGTAAGGCTTGCATTAAACCAATCAGTTACATTCAACGTTGCCCGGCATAGGTGAGAGCTTGTGACCTCACGCAAAATTTTTAACCACACTCACTTAATATTTCCTTAAGGTAAATATTCTACAGTGTCAGAGTTCAATTAAACTTTATAAAAAGCAGGAGATTTCAATGCGATATTTAAATTCACACAGTATGTTACCATGGTTAAAAGACACCCTTAAGCCCTATGGAATGACTAGTTGGGGTTGTATGTCGTTTCCTTCATCTTTTAAGGAGGAATTAGGATTACCTCTAGAAGGACTTAAGAATATTGTATTGGGGCGTGAGGAGTGGGTGTATCTTCATGGTGACGGTGAACCACTAGTTCAGCGCAACCGCTCATTTGCAGCAGTTAAGGATGGTTTAGTGCAATTGTTGGGCAGTTTATTCTTAGTTGTAAGAATTCCTGTTAGATTAATGGTGACAATTGGCACAAAAGTTTCTATGTTTTTTAGTTCTGTATTTTCTAAAAAGCCCGGTTCTTATAGTGAATCTTTTGGAGAAGTCCATGGTGCATCATATGGTGAGCAACCTGCATTAATGGGCGGTGCTGTTCTGCGTCCTAGAGCAACTAGTCTTGGTGGTGTTGACAGGTGTGTGTACGCAGCAGGCTCAAGCTACATACCAGAAGGCATGTACGCTCAAGGCGGCGGTTGTTCAGCTGCAGAAGAACTAGTAGCTCGAGAGCAAAGATGGTATGCGCCGGGGTCTGCAGCTGGCAGCAGAGCGGTAAAAGGCCATTTGATAGATGATATATCAGATCAGAATCAGATTTAGAAGCAGAAAGAAAGCAACGACCTAGATCCTCATATTAGTAAATAGCATAAATGGCTGAGGCTGTGCCTCAGCGCATTTACTGATTAAACACTCCCACCAATCAAAATAGAATGTTTATTATCTTTATTATTAGTAACATTACCAATTAAATATAATTTGCCATCTAAATTTTTCATCTGCGAAATTTCACCGTTGAATTGTTGAATAAGATGGATAGTATTAGTTTCTGCATCTAAGTAAGAATAGTCAGTCACCAGTACGTTCACTGCAGGTTTATCTTTGCAGCCATCATGATCAACAGGATCGGTTGGAGGAGCAGGGCAGTCAGGTACAACATTATTATGATGAACTAGTAACATCTCGATGCGCTTATTAGCTGTGCTCAAGTCAGTAAGAGTCGCATCTTTTGGTAAGTCAAAGTTTTTCCAATTGGATAAATCATGAGTGAGCCATAGTTTATGATTGCCGTCTTTATCTAAAGTACTAACAGCCATTAAATTATGTTGAGTTTTAAAAACTTGTTGGATGGTTTCATGATTAAATGGCACTTCATCTTGATACCATTGATGATAATTACGAGAATGATATAAAACATTAGTATCTTCAAAGCCTTTAATAGTTTGGAGCAATACTAGCTTGTCTGCACCATCATCACCTAAGTATTTATTCTCAAAAGAGCATTCAGTGGCCTTACAATTGACTGGCAGGCTATCAGAATACCAATTCATGCTATCGTGAGAAAGTATATAAGAAGAGCGTTTGCTGGAATAAGCTAATACAGCATGCATGCCTGATGTAAAAGTTGAGCTTAAATGATCAAAATAAGGTTCAGCAACAAGTATGCGCTTGGTTTCCCAATCTTTGCCATCATTAGATACGGAAATTAATTGCCCATGCCCATCGACATGCGATAAAACAACTGTATAGTTGGCAGGCCCGTCAGTAACAGCAACAATGCGCTTTGAGTTAGTTGTATATGGCTCTAGAGGATGAAAATTATGTTTCGTCCACCCCAAAAAGTGAGATGATCTAAAATAGCCATTTACACTTTTGTCATCTTTTTTACCCGTAAAAAATAATAATTTATGTGAACTATTAGTATTTAAACCAAATGCTTTGCCATCTGTTAGATCAGGATATTGAATATAGCTTTTGAAATCACCTGCAGCCATTATTGAGGTATTACAGAGATTGAGTGTGAATAATGTTGTTAAAACTACTAATTTTTTAGTTGAAAAATTAAGACGAAATTTGTTCATGATATATTCCCTTATTGGTTTTACTTAATATACAATGCGTTCACCGTATAGGAATCTCCGCCTCTGTCATCCCGAGCTTTTGCGAGGGATCTCTGTAGCAGAAGATTAATTGAGATCCTTCGACTACGCTCAGGATGACAAATATTCGAATAGCTGAACGTTTGCAATACTACTTCAAGAGTCAATTGGATTGACTCTTGAAGATTCTATAAGATTCTATTATTCACCAATTCTTTCAAGAATACCAGAAGGTTTATTTGAAATTATAAATTACAGGGTACTGCTGGCTAATAAACTAGCTTTTTCTTCATCATTAATTTTAAAATTACCACTAATGTAGATCTTTTCGTCTACTAATTTTAAATTAGATACTTTGCCGCTAAAAGTATGTACTATATTAAATGATTTAGATTCAGTGTCTAATGTTACATAATCTGTTACTGGTAGTTTGCCAGAGTACGGATAATATAATAACAAATCAATCCTGTTTTTATTGTGCACTAATACATCAGTAACTATGGTGCCTTTAGGTAAATCAAAATCAACCCAACCATCAAAATCAGGAGTAAGCCATAGCTTGTCGTTACCAGCTGTATCAATAGCATGAATAAATACAGTATTAAATTTACCATTAAATGTTTTTATAATTTTACTATCAGCAAAAGGTACAGAGTCGATAGACCAATATTCTTGATCATGTGTAGAATAAAGAAGATTGGTTTGCACGTCATTAATCATGGTAGATTGGATCAAACGATAATTATTATCTTTTGATAAGTTAAAATAATGATTTTCATAAGTACAATATTCTTTATTAGTACAGCCAGAAGGTAAGGCCCACTGATACCAGCTATGAGTATTCGTAGAGGTGAAATAGGATAAGTCTTTCTTACCATAAGCTAAGATTTGAGAGTTATTATTAGCTACTACTAAGGTATCAAATTTAGTCGTGGATACTGGTCTTACTGTACGCCAATTGTTGCCATCAGCAGAATTAGAGATGAGCTGACCTATATCTTCAACAGTTGATAAAACGATTGTATTTTTATCCGGAGCGATAATAACTGACTCTATTTTTTTTTGCTGTGAAGCATTATAGTTAGCTAATGGTTGGAATTTATTATTAATCCAGCCTAAAAAGTCAGATGATTTGTAATAGCCAGCTACAAACTTACCATCTTGTTCGCCTGAATAAAAAAGCAAGTTATTGGGTAGTAAGCCAAAAACTTGTTCATTGAAAAGATTAGGGTTTACAATGTTGCTTTTGAAATCTGCAGCTTGCGCGTTGGTAACCAAGCCACTTGCACTAATAGTAAATAGTAACAGTAAATTTTTATAATTGATCATAATTAGTCCTCTATTCTTGGGTGCTTATTTTTGAATTGCGAAAATTGATGACAAGTAAGTATTGTCTACTTATAGTAATCTCGCCAGTGTTTGAACGGGAAAATATTTTAGTTAGAAGCAATTGTTAAGAGGGTTTTTAACTCATCTATGATCTTATGATTGGTAGTATTAGTATCAAAGTTAAAATGTTGTTCGATAGACTTTTGTGTCTGCTGAGTAAGAATTTTTAGTTCATTAGCCAGTGTTTCTTGAATAGCTATAGAAGCTGCATCATTTAGGTATAAATAATTAAAAACTACAGAATTGACCGCGATACCTTGACTTAGAAGTTTACTGCGAACATTGATGCTGTTAATATTTTTTAGAATAGACGTTATGATAGGTGATACAGGGGAATACTGTTGTAAGAAAGTGATGATGTTATTGTATAAAGGCCATTGTTTTTGTTCTATCAGGTCAACGATAGAATAAAGTTCTAGATTTTGATACTCACTTAATTTAGCTTCATAATAAGCTGTATTTTTAGTAGTAAGTGAGAACTGTTGTAAAATATTTTGATCAGTTAGCGCAGTGATTTGTTCAAAAGCAATAGTAAAAATTAGATCGCCTAATAATATTGCTTGCGCAAGGCTTAAATTATATATATTTGGCTTGTTTAAGCTGTCAATACTATCGTGGATTTTGTTTGCTATGTGTAGTAATTCAATAATGGCGCAGTAATCAATTAATTGTTCATCACGGCTAGCTTCGTTGTTATAGCTGGTGCTTTGTAGCATGCATACTAGTAAGTTACTGCGTAAAAACTTAGGTTTTATATGATATTTTGAAAATAATTTTAGACTCGTTGCTGGCATAGCAAGTTTATTAAAATTAGATTCTAATAGACTAAGTATCTTTTGTTGAATAATGATATTAAAATCATTTTTATTAACTATTTTTTTTCTAGCTGACAATGCAGAGAACATAAAAAACTACTTAATTATTCTAAGCTCACGATTTTATTTATAATTTTGTTATGATTTTGTTTTAGTCAATAACGGAGTTAGTTTTAAACTTGCATAAGATTCTTGCAAAATTTCTAGAGCTTTTGCTTCGGCTGGAGTATTTTCTAAATGTTCTAATATGTATCTTGCACGATTAGCTGCGGCTAAATAGGCTTTACGTTCGGTATAATGTTTAGCAATAGCTAGCTCATATTCAGCAATGATATTGCGCGCAAAGATCATGTGTTGTCTGGATGATTTAGCATATTTACTATTAGGGTATTGTCTTACGATGGTTTGGAAGTTTTGAAATGCTGTTTTGTAATTAGTGATATCCCGCAGGGCAGGGTTAGTAGGAATGATATTGGTGACCATAGTCATGCCTTGTTCAAAGTTGCTAAGACCTTTCATGTAATAGACATAATCAGCATTTTCACTCATTGGGTGTAGACGCAGGTAGCGTTCAGCGCTGGTAACAGCTTGGATGAAGTCTTGATTCTTATAATAAGCGTAAATCAATTCAAGTTGGCCTTTGGTCGTTGTTTCACCAAAAGGAAAATGAGTTTCTAATGCTTCATATGATTTGATTGCTAATTCATAACGGCCTTTGTTAAGGTGGGTGACAGCCTCGTTATAGATTTCGTCGCTACTGCGATCGGCATACTCGTCTTTATCCAAATTACTAGAACAGTCGGTTAGTAAAACCAAGCTAGCTAGGACAATAAAAGCAAGCTTAAAAAATTTAGGTAGTTTGTTGATTTTATTAGCTTTATTGAGTCTGTTCATTAGGTTGATTACCTGGCTGGTATCTGTTATTATCATAAAAAATTATACCATTAGCGGCAATAATTCTCAATTTACTTCTTTTCTTTACTTTTTTGATGTATATGGAAACTTTAATAATCTCAGACAGCCAAGCACAGAAACGATTAGATGTCGTTTTAGCTGAAGTTTATAGCGAATACTCCAGAAGTAAATTACAGACTCTACTGACTAAGGGTCTTGTTAGCGTGGATGGCAGCTTTAAAATTAAAGGCAATCTTAAAGTAAAGCTAGGCAATGTTATAGAGATTAATAAATCAGCTATTGATGGGCTCAAAGTTACTAATGAAAATTATCAACCAGAACCACAAGATTTAGATGTTGTTTATCAAGACGATGATGTCATTATTATTAACAAGCCAGCGAATCTTGTCGTTCATCCTGCGGCAGGCAATTGGACAGGTACGTTAGTTAATGGCTTATTATATAATTTCCCAGAGCTGGCTAAATTACCTCGAGCGGGAATCGTCCATCGTTTAGATAAAGATACTACTGGTTTAATGGTAGTGGCTCGTAACTTAATTGCTCATACTAAGTTGATTAAGCAATTACAGGCGCGTACGGTAACGAGAAAATACGTTGCATTGGTTAATGGCCATTTAATTACTGGCGGTGTTATCAATGCGAATATTAGCAGACATCCTCATAATCGTCTTAAGATGGCTGTTGTTGATCCTCATAAGTTCTGTGTGAAAGATGGTGTCGATGAAGAGGAGTCTATAACCTCTCATGGTAAAGAAGCAATCACGCAATATAAAGTTCTAAAAAAATACCCTAAGCATACTTTAATAGAATTAAAACTTGAAACAGGTCGAACCCACCAAATCAGAGTTCATATGGCCCATCTGGGTTATCCAGTGGTTGGTGATAGTTTGTATGGCCGAGCTTATGCTGCACCTAAAACTGAAACACAGGAAGAAGCCGCTACTTGGCAAGCTTTTAAGCGTCAAGCACTAACAGCAGTAGAATTAGGCTTTATTCATCCAAAAACTGGTGAATATGTTGCATGGAAAATAGATTTACCGCAAGATATGCAAGGTCTCTTAGCTATTTTAGATAAATTGATTTAGACAAACTGATATGATTATAAAAATTTTATTTGTCTGTTGTTTGATTTTATATTTAATCTGGCGAAGATTAGAAAAATACTCACATTTAGATTATGGTCACAGATGGCTAAATCGCTTGATGGGTTTGAATCAGGTGCTTTGTCGACATTATCATCGATTAGGAGATTTTTGGTTAGATATTCCAGATAGTGGCGGTGCCATTATAGCTGCTAATCACCAATCAGGCATGGATCCAGCTGTATTAATTGCAGCGAGTAAAAGAAAAATTAGATTCTTAACTACTAGTCAGTATTATGATATGCCTTTTGCCGGTTATATTTTACGCTGTGCTGGCTGTATACCGGTTTATCGTAATAAAGATAACAGTCTTGCTTTACAAAAGGCAATCGAGGCGCTCCAAAATGGTGAAGTGGTGGGTATCTTTCCATTTGGTGGAATTCACTTACCATATAAACCAGAGCCAAGAATACGTTCTGGAGTAGCTGTATTATCTCGACTTGCGCGTGTCAATATTTACCCTGTGTATATTTCTGGTGTAGCTAAGTTTAGTTACAATAAAGTTTTTACTAGTATGTTTTTTTTGCGTAGCAAATTAAAGTTAACACCTTATTCAAGCATAAAAAACGCTTCAGAAGATGATAGCGTTGTACTAGATCAATTATATACCCTTTTGAGTAATCATATATCTCGCGATACGGTTACAGATACAGACAAAAATATAGACAAAAATATAGACAGTGAGTCGGTACTTACGTAATTTTATCTGTAATTTATTATGTTATTTATTATATAATGACGGCAGTTATTTTAATTGTTTATATATAAATACATAATGAGCCAACATAATTCTGATTTAAAATCTAGTCCTGACTCTTGCCCTTGCTGCAGCGGAAAAACTTACATAGACTGCTGTGAACGTTATCTATCTGGAAATGCTTTTCCTAGCTCTGCCGTAGAACTCATGAGGTCTCGTTACACGGCCTATACTAAGGGCTATATAGATTATATTTTTGCAACTATGCGCGATAGTGCTTTAAAAAACTCTGATCGAGAAGCATCGCTGCAGTGGTCTAAAACTTCAAAATGGCTAGGGCTAGAAGTTTTTGATCATGAACAAATAAGTGAGGACGAAGCTACTGTAGTATTTCGAGCTCATTTTCAACAAAATACGGCAAAGCAAGAAGTAAACGAGAAAGCAGTATTTAAAAAATATGATAACAAATGGTACTATGTTGGTAACATACCTATAGATATAGACCGTCAGATTATTACTCCTGCTACTTCTAACAAAGTTGGAAGAAATGAACCATGTCCGTGCGGTAGTGGTAAAAAATATAAGAAGTGTTGTGTGTCAGTAATTAATTAAATCTTTTTGGGTGATTCTGTAACATAATAAAATTGTTTTATTTTTTAAGACTTTTATTTTTTCTATCAAGCCTTATATTAAGTAATAGATACAGCGTGTTTAACTTAATGGTTGAAGGGGTTAGAAATGAGACTAGATAAATTTACTAATAAATTCCAAGAAGCTATTGCTGATGCTCAGTCAATGGCTGTAGGCCGAGATAACCCTGCTATTGAGCCTGTGCACGTGATGAAGGCGTTGTTAGAACAACAGGGTGGTACGGTCAGGCCGTTACTAGTCAAAGCTGGTATCTCGTTACCGACTTTTCGTTCTTTATTAGACGAAAGTATTGATAAGTTGCCAAAATTAGGGAATGCTACAGGTGAAATAACTATTTCGCAAGAATTAAATAGTTTATTGAATTTAACTGATCGACTTGCCCAAAAACGTCATGACAGTTATATTTCATCTGAGTTATTTGTTTTAGCAGCAGTTGAAAATACTGCAAGTAAAAGCGAATTAACGTCTATTTTTGCCAAAGTTAAAGCAGATAAAAGTAAGATTGAAGCGGCTATTGACCAAATCAGAGGTGGTCAGCATGTCGATGATCAAAACGCTGAAGGCAACCGTCAAGCTCTAGAAAAATACACAGTTGATCTTACTGCTCGAGCAGAGCAAGGCAAACTAGATCCTGTCATTGGCCGCGATGATGAAATAAGACGAACCATTCAGGTATTGCAGCGTCGTACAAAAAATAATCCAGTTTTGATAGGTGAGCCAGGAGTGGGTAAAACAGCTATAGCCGAAGGACTTGCGCAACGAATCATCAATAATGAAGTACCAGAAGGTCTCAAGGGTAAGCGTTTATTATCATTAGATTTAGGTGCTTTAATCGCAGGTGCTAAGTTTCGCGGTGAATTTGAAGAGCGTCTCAAGGCTCTGTTAAATGACTTATCTAAGCAGCAAGGTCAAATTATTTTATTTATCGATGAGATCCACACAATGGTAGGTGCTGGTAAAGCAGAAGGCGCGATGGATGCTGGGAATATGCTAAAACCAGCTTTAGCACGTGGCGAGCTGCATTGTGTGGGTGCTACTACTTTAGATGAGTATAAAAAATATATTGAAAAAGATGCGGCTTTAGAGCGTCGGTTTCAAAAAGTCTTAGTTGATGAGCCGTCTGTTGAAGATACTATAGCAATATTACGTGGTTTATATGAACGTTATGAATTGCATCATGGTGTTGAGATTACTGATCCAGCGTTAGTTGCAGCAGCAGTGTTATCCCATCGTTATATCAGTGACCGTCAGCTTCCTGATAAAGCGATTGATTTAATCGATGAAGCTGCGAGTCAAATTCGTATTGAAATTGATTCTAAGCCTGAAGTCATGGATAAATTAGAACGACGTTTGATTCAGTATAAAATTGAGCGTGAAGCTTTGCGTCGAGAGAAAGACGAAGCGTCCCTAGGTCGTTTAAAGGTTCTTGAGGCTGAAATAAATAAATTAGAAGCTGAGTATTCTAATTTGAATGAAATCTGGAAAGGTGAAAAAGCTAAGTTACAGGGTACGCAGCACATCAAAGAAGAATTAGACAGGGCAAGAATCGAACTTGAGACTGCCAGAAGAGCAGGTGATTTAGCGCGGATGTCAGAATTACAATATGGCAGAATCCCGGAGTTGGAAAAACAGTTAAAAGAAGCTGGAGATTCAGCCGTTGAAGATGAAAAAAATAAAGATACTAAGCATAAATTAATTCGAAATAAAGTAACTGCCGATGAAATAGCTCAAGTAGTTTCACGTTGGACAGGGATACCTGTGGCTAAAATGCTAGAGGGTGAACGTGCTAAATTATTGCACATGGAAGATGATTTACACAAACAGGTCATTGGTCAAAATGAAGCTGTTGTTGCTGTTGCTAATGCTATCAGACGTTCACGTGCAGGTTTGTCTGATCCTAATCGACCGATAGGTTCTTTTTTATTTTTAGGGCCGACAGGTGTTGGAAAAACAGAGTTATGTAAAGCTCTGGCTAATTTCTTATTCGATACCCAAAGTGCTATGATTAGGATTGACATGTCGGAGTACATGGAGAAACATTCAGTAGCCAGATTAATTGGTGCACCTCCAGGTTATGTGGGTTATGAAGAGGGTGGCCAGCTTACCGAAGCGGTGCGTAGACGACCTTATTGTGTAATTTTATTCGATGAAATAGAAAAGGCTCATGGTGATGTGTTTAATATTTTATTACAAGTTTTAGATGATGGACGATTAACAACAGGACAGGGTGTTACTGTTGACTTTAAAAACACAGTAATTGTCATGACATCTAATCTTGGTTCTAGTCTTATTCAAGAAATGGCTGGTAAAGACGATTATGTTACTTTAAAACAAAAAGTATTAGAAATTGTTGCAACTAGTTTTAGACCAGAGTTTATTAATCGTATTGATGAAACTGTGGTCTTTCATCCGCTTGATCGTAACAATATAAAACAAATTGCAGATATTCAGATTAATAATTTACGGCAAAGATTAGCACAAAAAGAAATTAGCATAGAGTTATCAGAAAAAGCTTTAGATAAGTTATCAGAGGCTGGGTACGATCCAGTTTATGGTGCTCGGCCTCTTAAAAGAGCCATCCAAACTTATCTTGAAAATCCATTAGCGCAATATGTTTTAGCCGGTAAATTTGTGGCTAAAGATGTAATTAAAGTTGATGTTGATGCGAGTGGTGATTTGAAGTTTGGTTAAGTTGTAAATCGATCAAATTACCAGCACCCCGCTGGTAATTTATCCCCGGTTTGATCTAATGTTATACTCGTGCAACCAGTGTCACTAGCCTGAGAGCCTTGCGCTGTAGCTGTCAAAGTGTATGTCTCACCCGAAGCGGTGGCAGAAATACTGTAATAGCTACTGGTGCTATTAACACTTGTGCTAAGTCCTGCAGCGGCAGGAGCACCAGTGTAAGTGAAATTATTACCATAAAATTCTTCAAATTTCATAGCATAAGCTAACATGCTGCTATGCGCGTCCACACGTCTTGATTTCTGAATTTGTTTAGTATATGACGGGTAAGCTATGGTGCCTAAAATTCCTATAATAGCAACCACTATCATTAGCTCTATAAGACTAAAACCAGATTTATTTTTCTTTTGCATATTAGTATACCGTGCTTTGAATAACAGTTTCTTTTTGACCTTTTTGTCCTTTTGACTTACCTGTTATTCTGTAAATGGGTTTTTTAGAAAGATCTTTATTGCTACCATATTCAGAACCAACTGAAAGTGAGTCTTGATAGTATTTATCACCTACATATTCGATAAGATAAGAAGGTGTGCCAATAATTTTACCTTTGGTTTTTAGATTAGATTGCAGAGTTTTAGCATTAAGCCAAAGCGTAGGTGATTCCCAAACTTTTTCTACTTTTTGTTGTAAGCATAGCCCTGATGTACAATTTGTGGTGAATAGACTAGAACCTGGCTGTTGCTTAGTCAAAAATTCTTGGCCCTCCAGCACTGCTGCTTCGGCTGCTGCTTGTCCTTGTAAATTACTTTGGAAATTTGTGGCAATTCTTTGGTTGGTTTGAGTATTTTTTACAGTATTGATCGTTAAAACTAGAACAATAGTTAAAACAATAACACTGACTAAAAGTGTTATCCCTATTTGTTTATGGGGCAAGAGTGTCGTCATAAGATACCTCCTACATTTGGTAGATTTAGATTAAAATCAAATGTTTTTCTGAGATATTTATCGCTGGTGACATTAATAGTTGTCGTGGTCTGCATAGCAACGGGTGCGTTTAATATCTTAAATGAAGTATCGAGTTGTGATTGGGTGTGTTTATTGATTGATCGCATTAAAAAGCTGATAGTAAAATTAGTAATCGGAGAAGTACCTAGATTATTAGCAGTGTCATATCTGTCATTGATGCCATCTGAATCTGTATCTTGTCCGTATAAGATTTGCATGTTTTCAACATAGGGAACAACTAATTCTTCAACATTGTTTTTAACACGATATAAACCGGGTGTATTATTGACAGTTTTAACATAATAGCTATGGACATTTATTCTGTAGATTTCTGCCCCAGCATTTAAACTGCCGACTGATACAGTGGGTGTTATAGCATTATTTGAAACTGTTGCTACTTGAAAGACCACTGTTCGTTGGCAGTCTGAAACTAATAATATATCGCCAACGCTGACATTGTTTTGAATTCCATTGGCACTAAGTGTCGCACCAGTGGTATCACTAGAGAGTATGCCAGAAGCATTGGTATCTGAGAACCGAAGAGTGATCACGTCAGAGCCTGCGTTCGGTGTAAGTGTTGCCATTTGCCCTTGCAAAGCAGGTGTCCACCCCGCAGTAGGGCTATTTAAAGAAAATGTAGAATTAATTCCTGTGGAGTTAGCTTCAAATCCGCTTACGATGTTACTCAGAGTGTAATCAAATGTGGGGGTTATTTTGTATTCAAGTTCTGCAGCGCTTGAATTACAGCCGTAAAAGCCAGCTACTTGCATATCGTCATGTATGTAACTATAGGCGGTTCTGGCATTTTGATAAAGGTACAGTAAATCTGATTGGTAATTATAAGCAGTTTTATAATTAGCATATAGCCCCAAAACGGTGCTAATGACAATAGTCGCTAGGACTAAGTCTAATAATAATTCTACAATTGTTAAGCCAGAAATTTTTCTCTTCATATTTGACCCACCATTTGATAAGTGGTTACTACTGTTTTATATGTCCATTGGATTTGAATAGTATAAATAGCATTACTACCGCTTATTTCTTGTGTTATTTTAGCTTTGCCATTAGGGAAGTTGGTTTTAATATTATTCAACCAAATATTGAGATCATACACAGCAAGATTATCAGGCGTGCAGCTGCTGGTAATGCATATTGGTGAAGTTGCTATAGTTGATGGTGTATTAGTATAATCGCTTAATATATAAGGCGAGCCAGCTCTGCGTGCGACCGCAGGATTGCCAGACAGTCTTTGAATGTAATCATAGGCATATAAAGATGCTTTCATATTGAAAATACTATTATTTAAGTAAATGGTATTTTGCGTTTGCATCAGTGCAATCCCTACTAATCCAAAGCTTACGATAATAATAGTCGCTAAAGTTTCTATTAAGCCTAAGCCCTTTTGTTGGCTACGCTTTATTTTTACGGACATGTTAAACCTTCGGCGGTTACCTGCCCGTTACTTGTTAATACAATACGGTGACCACCGTTACCTGCACATTTTTTTGGTCTGAATTCAAAAGTACCAGAGCCGCGCGTTACCAGGTTTGCTTCATTAATAGTGACACTGGTGGTCGGGGCCGTTATATTTAATCCTGCGTTACTTGGATTTGCTTTTACTTTTAGAAGGGTATCAGTACCGGCATCATAAACGCCATTACTCGAAGCATCTGTAAATAACAACCACCCGTTAGCCCACACGTCAGTGGCTGGATTGGTTGTGTAATTTACGCATGTATTATTCGTAGAGTTCTTCGCGCAGATCGAAACTGAGCCATCAGTAGTTTCAGCTTCACTAATGGCAAGCTGAATGGCATTGACAAAATCATGTGAATCTTGCGTAGCTTGATTACCTTGGAATACACTGGACATATTAGGTACAGCTAAAACTAAAGCTATTCCCAAAATGCTTACAGCAATAATCAGCTCTATTAAAGTAAAAGCTTTTTGTAAATTAATTTTATTAATGCTGCTATATTTATACATTTTATAAGTAATATAAGAAAATTTAATTTTTGATAATAATAGAAGACGTATTACTATCTAGCCTTCCAATTTTATTTATCTTTATATCAAAATTATAGTACAAATTATCGTAGAAGATTGTTGTGTTGAGAGGGGAGGAAAAGCTACTGTCTTGATGATTAAAAGAAATTATTGGTTGATTGGAAAAATGTTTAATGGTTATATTTTCATTTTTATTAATTATGGGATCAAATCGATAAATGATTTTCGATAAATTTTTATCATTACTGCCATAAAAAATAATTATACTGTTATGCCAATTGCCGCTGCATTGTTTTAGGGCCTGATCATAAGCGCAAATACTAACAGTTTTTTTGCTGATTAATGCTGTAGTTTGCGCTAGCGTAAAAAGATGATTCAGTCTGTTTTGTAATATTTGGGTTTTACGCTGATAAAAATATTTATGAACGTAAGTAATGCTAATATAAGTTAAATAAGATATTAAACCTATGGTGATTAATAGTTCTATTATGGTAAAACCAGTTGTGTTTTTATTTTTTCGAATATCTCGCGGGCAGTTTTTGCCAGCATCGATAATAATCTTTTTGCCTATACGATGAGTTAAGCGCATATTCTGTTACATCCCAGGCTAGATTACTTTCAAGCATAAAAGCTAAAGTGTTATGGTAGTATTCTGGTTTAAGATCAACTTGTTCAGCCGCTAGAGTGCTATTACAATCAGGGCCATGTGGTGTCATTCTATTGTGTAGCGAATAGCCACCTGGTAGAAAACCATCTGGCTTTGCATCATAAACACCTCTGATTAAACCCATAAACTCGCTCATAATATTACGATGGAAGTATGGTAGTCGGAAAGTCTCTGTAGCTACCATCCAGCGTGGAGGGAATATAACAAAATCTAAATTAGCTACTCCTGCGACAACAGATGGTGACGTAAGCACGGTAAATATAGAGGGGTCTGGATGGTCAAAGCTAACTGTATTGAGCGTATTATAGAGATCTAAATTATATTTATAAGGTGCATAGTTGCCATGCCAGGCTACAACATTGCAAGGCGAATTGTTAAGAGTAGTTTCAAAAAAAGATCCTTGATACTTACATACCCATGTGCAAGATTTATTATCAGCATTTTCAAAAGCAGCTGTAGGGTATAAAAAGTGTCGAGGATTGGCTAAGCAATTGGCACCTATTACTCCTAACTCTGGTAATTCAAATGGCGAGCCAAAATTTTCGGCTATATAACCTCGGATAGTTTCTGAAATTAGATCGACTTTAAATCTTATTCCGCGTGGGATAACTATAATCTCTGATTGGCTATCGTCTGCAGAAACAATAAGCTCGCCGAATTCCGTTGTAAATAGGGCTTTGCCTGCTTGCATAACGATTAACAATTCTGCATCGTGATTAGAAAAATAGAGTCGGTCTGAACTCATGCTGCGATTAGCAAAAAATAAGTTTGCACAAGCGCCAGTTAACGCTTTAGGGTCGCCAAAACCAGCAAGAGATTTCACACCCATCAGAAAATTGATGTTATTTTTTGCATCAGGGTATATTTCCGGCGACCAGCGGTATTGATTGGGAGTTTGAATGTCTTGGTTATACGGAGGGCTTTGCCATGAAGGATGTTGAAATTTCTCAAAGGGTTCATGTACTACAGAAGGTTGCACTCGGTAGCACCAACTAAGCTTGGTATGTTGACGTGCTGCTGTAAAAGCACTACCGCTTAATTGCTCTGCATAAAGTCCTAGAGGAGCCTGTTGTGGTGAGCATTTATTAGTTGGCAAACTTGATGGTATTGCTTCTGATTGATGATAATTGTTGAATCCTGCTAGGTATTTTAAATTTCTTTCCATGTTATTCATTTTGTCTGTCTTATCTATTTTATCGATGAGATTAAGAGATTATAATATTGAAAAATAAGTATATTAGATCATAACTTTTATAATAAAAAAATTCACTACCTATGTTATAATATGTGATTAATTATCAGGGTATTATATATGTCAGAAACTGTACAGCGTTCTACTAGTAGTATTATTCCAGTCAATATCGAAGATGAGCTTAAACAATCTTATCTAGACTATGCGATGAGTGTAATAGTCGGTCGAGCTCTGCCAGATGTTCGTGACGGCTTAAAGCCTGTTCATAGGCGAGTACTCTTTGCAATGCGTGAGCTAAGCAATGATTGGAATAAGCCCTATAAAAAGTCTGCTCGCGTGGTCGGTGATGTTATCGGTAAATACCATCCTCACGGTGACACTGCCGTTTATGACACGATTGTACGCATGGCGCAACCATTTTCCATGCGCTATCTATTAGTTGATGGTCAAGGTAACTTTGGTTCTGTTGATGGTGATCCACCAGCTGCTATGCGTTATACCGAAGTACGTATGTCTAAGTTATCTCATAGCTTATTAGCTGATTTAGATAAAGAAACTGTTGATTTTGCGCCTAACTATGATGAAACTGAGTTTTGCCCGACAGTTTTACCTACAAAAATTCCTAACTTATTAGTTAACGGTTCTTCCGGTATCGCCGTTGGTATGGCAACCAATATTCCTACGCATAATTTAGGCGAGGTTATTGATGGCTGTCGTGCTTTATTAGCAAATCCTAGTATTAATCTTGAGCAGTTAATGGGCTATATCAAGGGCCCTGATTTTCCAACAGCGGGGATTATTAATGGCCGTGATGGCATTATTTCTGCTTACAGTACAGGCCGTGGTCGTATTTATGTACGGGCTCGGACAGAGATAGAAGAAAATGAGCGTAGTAGTAAGCAATCTATTATTGTAACTGAGTTACCATATCAAGTTAATAAAGCCAGATTAATCGAGAAAATTGCAGAATTAGTCAAAGAAAAGCGTATTGAAGGCATTACCGCTTTACGTGATGAGTCAAATAAAGAAGGTATGCGTGTAGTAATAGAAGTACGCAAAGGCGAGTCTGCAGATATTATTCTGAATAAGCTTTATTCTTATACTCAAATGCAGACAGTGTACGGTATAAACATGGTTGCTTTAATAGACGGGCAGCCAAAAGTATTTAGTTTAAAACAATTATTAGAAGCATTTTTAAGACATCGCCGCGAAGTTGTTACCAGAAGAAGTATTTTTGAACTACGCAAAGCACGTGAACGTGCTCATATATTAGAAGGCTTAGCGATAGCTTTAGCGAATATTGATAATATTATTAATCTAATTAAGACTTCGCAAAGCCCACAAGATGCCAAAGAAAAATTATTGACGCAAAACTGGCCAGCGATGCAATTGCACGCCATGCTTGCCAAAATTAGTGAAGAAGATTTAAATAATTCTAGACCAGGCGACCTGCCGGCAGGTTTTGGTTTATTAGACAATCAACACTACAAGCTATCTCCCGTACAAGCGCAGGCAATCTTAGATTTAAGATTACATCGACTCACAGGTCTAGAAAAAGATAAAATTATTAGTGAATATGAGAATTTATTATTACTCATAAAAGATCTTCTAGATATTCTCAATAATAAAGAACGATTACTAAAAGTTATAGATCAAGAGCTACTAGAAGTCAAAGAAGAGTTTGCTGATGTGCGTCGCACAGAAATCCAAAATAGTCAGGACGATATAGTTTTAGAGGATCTTATTGAAGAAGAGGATGTAGTAGTAACGCTTTCACACAAAGGCTATGTTAAATATCAATCTTTGAGTATTTATCAAACTCAAAAACGTGGTGGCCGTGGTAAAGCAGCAACCACTAAAAATGACGAAGATTTTGTTGATAAATTATTAATTGCGAACACTCATGACACTATTTTATGTTTCTCGAGTAAGGGCAAAGTGTATTGGTTAAAAGTGTATCAATTACCTCAGGCAACTCGTACAGCTCGTGGGCGTCCTATTATCAACCTGTTACCACTTGATAAAGATGAAAAAGTAAATGCTATTTTACCATTGAGTGCAAAACATATTGAAAATGGTAATGGTCACTTTGTTGTTATGGCAACTTCTTCAGGGTTAATTAAAAAAACCAGCCTGGAAGAATTCTCTAGACCAAGGGCAAGCGGTATTATAGCTATTGATCTTTTAGAAAATGATAAATTAGTTGATGTCAGTTTAACCGATGGAAAATATGACATTATGTTGTTTTCTAATTCGGGCAAGGCTATAAGATTTTCAGAAGATGCTGTGCGTCCTATGGGGCGAACTGCAAGGGGAGTAAGAGGAATAAAGATATCAGAAGATCAAGAGTTAATCGCTTTGATTACCTTATCAGAAAAACTTTGCAAAAACCCTGATTCTGAAGAAAATAACTATACTATATTAACAGCTACTGAAAATGGCTTTGGTAAACGTACAGCTATATCTGAATATCCAACCCATAATAGAGGTGGGCAGGGTGTCATTGCTATAGCAACTTCAGTAAGAAATGGTAAAGCTGTTAGCGCCATTAAGGTATCAGCAAGTGATGAATTAATGTTAATTAGTGATGGTGGAACTTTAGTTCGCACAGGTGTAGATGGTATTTCTCAGGTTGGCCGAAATGCACAAGGTGTCAGACTTATTAATTTATCCAATAGCGAAAAACTGGTAAGTGTGGCAAGAGTAGAAGATTAACTTGAGCAGCGAGATAAGCGTGCCACAACGCTGCAAAATGAAAGGCGAAGGGTATAGTGCAAAAAACATTCAATTTCTCTGCTGGGCCAGCTATGCTACCTATAGAGGTGATGCAGCAAGCTCAAGCAGAATTTCTTGATTTCTATCACGGCATGTCAGCGATGGAGATAAACCATCGTCACAATAGATTTAGCGAATTAATAGAAGAATTAAATAGCAATCTGATAAAGTTACTAAATATTCCTAGAAACTATAGGGTACTTTGGACGACAGGTGGCGGCACGTTACAGTTTTCGGCGATACCACTTAACTTATCCGGTGGTGGTTTTGATACTCAAAATAAAAATAAATATACAGCTGATTATTTATGCACCGGCCATTGGTCAAGGCGATCGGCAGAAGCTGCGCATAGATACATTCAAGTTAACAGTGTTATTAATCCAGAAGATAATACAGTATTTAACCAGAAAAACTATCAAGATTATTTATCTAAAGCGCCGTTATATTTATACTATACACCTAATGAGACTATTAGTGGTTTAAAGTTTCACTATATTCCTGATACATCTGGCTATACTAATAATCCACCACTGATTGCTGATATGACTTCTTGTATCTTATCAGAACCGATAGATGTCAATAAATTTGGCATTATTTTTGCTTCCACGCAAAAAAACATGGGTCACAGCGGTTTAACCTTAATTATTATTCGAGAAGATTTATTACAAGATAATCAATATATACCTGATGTTATTAATTATAAATTACTAGAAGAGCATAAATCTATTTTAAACACTCCGCCTACTTATAATTTTTATACAACTAATTTAGTTTTAAAATGGTTGCTATCTAAAGGCGGTCTGTCTGAAATAGGTAGGCTAAATATTAAAAAAGCACAAAAGCTCTATAATTTTATTGATAATAGCGAGCATTATAATAATAATATTAACTCTGATAATCGATCGTTGATGAATGTTGTATTTTCTTTCAGAAATCTTCCTGCAAATAAAAACCTAAGCCAAGTTGAGCCGGCCTTTATTTCTGAGGCAGAGAATAATTTTTTATTCAATCTGGCAGGTCATCGGTCTGTTGGTGGTTTCAGAGCTAGTATTTATAATGCTATGCCAGAAGCAGGAGTAGATAGACTAATTGAATTCATGACAGCATTCTCTGCATTTTTAGACAAATGATATAACCTCAAGACTTATGATAAATTCGACGCAAAAGACCACAGATATTCCTATTATAACTATTGATGGCCCGGTGGGGTCTGGCAAAGGTAGTTTGGCCGTAATGTTGGCCAAGCATCTTAATTTTCATTTATTAGATAGTGGGGCTTTGTATAGGGTGTTAGCGTTAGCTATTTCCAAACAAGGGGTTGCAGTTGATGATGAGCAGGCTATTCAGAAAATGGCTGTGAATTTGAAGATAAGCTTTCGCGAGAAGAGAGTAGGTGAGCCCGCAGCGATAATATTAGACAATCAAGATGTTAGCGATGAAATTAGGCAGGAGCAGTGCGGCAGCTTAGCATCTGTGATTTCAGCCTACCTACCAGTGAGAGTTGCACTTATGGGGCGACAGCGAGAATTTCTAAAAAAACCTGGTTTAGTTGCCGATGGTCGCGACATGGGTACAGTAGTTTTTCCAGACGCTCATATTAAGTTTTTCCTGACCGCAAGCCAGGAAATAAGGGCGCAGCGCAGATTGCGGCAGTTGCAAGATAAGCCTTGTTCTGTTAATCTTACAAGTCTATTAGAGGAAATAAAAAGAAGGGATGAGCGCGATATTAATCGCTCCATTGCTCCTTTAAAGCCTGCAAATGATGCTATTGTTATAGACAGCTCTGATATGACCATTAATCAAGTCTTTAATAAGATGGTAGAAGTTATTAATAGTTCTGCTATATCTTCTTCTAATAGAACAGAGTAAATAAGCGCAGTATAACTCTTTGTTTTTACTGCATAATATCAACAACCGAAAAAAGAAATAAGGCTGTAGTATGCTAGTTTCAGCCCAGGAAAGACGTATGAGCGATAGTTTCGCAAAGTTATTTGAAGAGAGTTTATCACAAGTTAACATGAAACCCGGTGCAATTATCAAAGGTAAGGTTATAGCCGTTACTGATGATTTTGTTACTATGAACGTAGGTTTAAAGTCAGAAGGGATTATCCCGGTCGAACAATTTAAAGATGATCGCGGCACCATTGAAATTAATATTGGTGATATCGTAGACGTGGCTTTAGATGCAATTGAAGATGGGTTTGGTGAAACTCGTTTATCTCGCGAAAAAGCTAAGCGTTTTGAAGCATGGCAAGAGCTTGAAAAAGCATATGAAGAGAAGAAAACTGTTACTGGTATTATCAGTGGCCGCGTAAAAGGTGGTTTCACCGTTGAAATCGATACAGTACGCGCTTTCTTACCTGGTTCTTTAATCGATGTTCGCCCTGTCAAAGACAGCACGCCGTATGAAGGCAAAGAATTAGAATTCAAAATTATTAAAGTTGACCAAAAACGCAATAACATCGTCGTGTCTAGACGTTCACTAAATGAACCAGACAACAGCGAAGCACGTGAAAAGTTATTGAGTGAATTAGAAGAAGGTCAAAGAGTTAAAGGCGTTATCAAAAATCTTACTGATTACGGTGCGTTCGTTGACTTAGGTGGATTAGACGGTTTATTACATATCACTGATATGTCTTGGAAACGTATTAAACACCCTAGCGAAGTTATCAATGTTGGTGATGAAGTTGAAGTTAAAGTCTTAAAGTTTGATAAAGAGAAGAGCCGTGTATCATTAGGCTTAAAACAATTATCTAATGATCCGTGGAGCGTTATCCAAACTACTTATCCTTTAGAATCAAAAGTACAAGGTGTGGTAACAAATGTAACTGATTATGGTTGCTTTGTAGAGTTACAACCAGGCGTTGAAGGTCTAGTACACGTATCTGAAATGGATTGGACTAACAAAAATGTTCATCCTAGTAAGATTGTTTCTCCAGGTCAAAAAGTTGAAGTTATCGTATTAGAAATCGATGAAGAACGTCGTCGTATTTCTTTAGGTATTAAACAATGCGCTGCTAATCCATGGCAAGCATTCGATGCTAAGCATCAAAAGGGCGAAGTTATCACTGGTCGTATTAAATCGATTACAGATTTTGGTATCTTTGTTGGTTTAGATGGTGATATCGACGGTTTAGTACATTTATCGGACATTTCTTGGAATTCTGCTGATGAAGAATTGATTCGCGATTTCAAAAAAGGTCAAGAAATCAAAACAGTATTGCTTTCTGTAGATCCTGAACGTGAAAGAATTTCATTAGGTATTAAGCAATTAGAGCAAGATAAATTTAGCACTTATGCTAATGATTTTACTAAAGGTACAATCGTTAAGGGTAAAGTTACTGAAGTAACAGCTAAACTTGTTAAATTACAGTTAGCTGATGGTGTTGAAGGTACTATTAAAGCTGGTGAGCTTGCAAGAGAACGTGTAGAAGATGCGCGTAATCATGTGCAAGAAGGTGATGAAATTGAAGCGAAAATAGTAAATGTTGATCGTAAAACAAGAGCTATTTCTTTATCAGTTAAAGCTAAAGAAACGCAAGATGAAGCACAAGCGGTTAAAGACTTTAATAGTAATCAATCAGGTAATGTATCTGTAACTTCTTCTTTAGGTGATTTACTTAAAGAAAAAATGAGAAATACAAAAACTGAAGACTAAGATCCAGATTTTTTGGGATGGGATCTTCCCTTTCGGGGGAGGTTCCACACCAAAAATATCCTCTAAAATCATTAAGGAAAAGGAATTCATGACCAATTACATATCCCTTATTTGTTGTTCTTTTTTAGTTTTACTAAATTTTAACTCCTATGCTGCAGGTTCTGTATCCCACTCAAGTCCAACAGAAATTACAAGTAAAATATATACCTTGAGTAATGCTCCCAAAACTAATTCAGCTGAGGCTACAGAAGTTGGTACTATAACCTTTAAGGATGCCCCTAATAACGAGGGTCTAAGCATTCAAACTAAATTAAAATTACCGAAAGTTAAAGCTGGAACATATGGTTTTCATATTCATAATAATCCTAGCTGCGAGCCAGATTTAAAAAACGGTAAGATGACTGCGGGCATGGCAGCAGGCGATCATCTTGATCCAAAGCATACTACAAAGCACCTTGGTCCTTATAGTAAAGAAGGGCATCTTGGTGACCTCCCTTTATTGCTGGTAGATAAGAATGGTGAAGCAAACAGACTGCTAGTAGCACCTAATCTTAAGTTATCTGACGTAATTAACCGTTCGGTTATGATACATGCGGGTAGTGATAATTATTCGGATAAACCAGCACCTTTAGGTGGTGGCGGTGCAAGAAGGTTCTGTGGCGTGATAAAAACGAATTAAATCACCTAAAATGTATTAGAATTGGTAAATATGATAATAAATCAATTGCTTGTTGTTGAATTATTGCTATATTTTATATATAACAATTTATACTTTCATTTATAGAAGATATTGCCACGAAGGATGGGATATGACTAAATCAGAGCTTATAGAACAATTAGCCAATACATACACGCAGATTAGCTATCGTGACGTGGAGTATGCAGTTAAGTCTAGTTTAGAGTATTTAACCAATTCTATGTCTATTGGTCGCAGAATCGAAATTCGTGGCTTTGGCAGCTTTTCTTTACATTACAGAGAGCCTAGAACAGGTCGTAACCCTAAAACAGGTGATTCGGTAAAGTTACAAGGTAAGCATGTCCCACACTTTAAGCCAGGCAAGGAAATGCGTGAGCGTGTTAACCTGAGCCTTGCGGAAGGTAAGCCAATCAAGCTAGCTAAAGATGAAGCTGAGTAATCTTCAGTAATTCTTAGCAATCGATAGTAACAATACAGCACTAGTAATAAAAAGCTATCTATATTATATTCTTAATATTATCTAACCCATTACTGTCTATATAGGATTGTTATGCGCGCTATTTATAATATAGTTATAATTCTTACGGTTATTCTGGTAGCAAGTTTTGCTGTGGCTAATGCAGACGAAGTAGATTTGTTTTATTACTTTGGTCGAGTTTCTATACCCTTGTCTTTAGCTTTGGGAATTTTCTTGGCGGCAGGTTGTTTGTTAGGGGCAGCTGTTTGTTTAAAAAGTATAGTAAGTGCAAAATACCAAATTAGAATATTAAAACAAGAGATTAAATTAGCAAATAAAGAAATTTCTAATCTGCGTGCTATACCCATCAAGGATCAGCATTAATGTTAGAACTGTTTTGGTTGCTTTTGCCTGTAGCTGCTTGTTCTGGGTGGATTGCAGGTTCTAAAAACAAGCTTAAATTATCAAGTAGCAGACAGTTCAAAGATAATACCTTCAATCAAAAATATATCAAAGGACTTAATTTAATTTTAAATGAACAAACTGATAAAGCAGTAGATGTATTTATTGATTTGTTCTCTGTTGATAATGATACCGTTGAAACTCACTTGGCATTAGGCAGTCTTTTTCGTAGACGGGGTGAAGTTGAGCGAGCTATAAGAATTCACCAAAACGTTATTGCTAGACCCAATCTTTGTGCGCAGCAACGACTAAATGGCATGCTTGAGCTGGGTTACGACTTCTTATTTGCCGGCGTGTTGGATCGTGCTGAAAATATATTCAATGATATCTTAAAGCAATATCCAAACAACATTATTGCTTTGCAATATTTATTAGATATCTATCAACAGCAGCGTGATTGGCAAGCAGCAATTAATATAGCTTTGTTATTAAAGAAACATTCTTTCGGTAGTTATCCTGATAAATACACTAAAAATGTTGTTCATTATTATTGTGAGCTTACAGTTAGCGCGATGGAAAAGTGTGACTATAATAATGCATCTGTGTATAATCATCAGGCTTTGAAAATTAAAGATAAAAATGTTCGTGCTAATCTTATCTTGGCTGAGATATGTTTAATAACCGATCAACCAGCTCAAGGTCTCAGTATTTATTTTGATACCGCAAGATCTCATAAAAATTATTTAGATATTATTCTACCAGTTTTGATTACTGCTCACTTAAAATACTCAGATAAGATTGAGGACTTAATTATTTTTATTGAGCAATTGATTACTAAAGTTCCTCAGGTTTTGATTATAAAAGACGTAGTTAATTTATTAGTCGAATATAAAGGTCATGAAGATGCATTTAATTTAATTGCAGATGCTGCAGTGACAACACCAAGGTTGCGCATGATGTCGAATTTATTAGAGCTGATTGGCGAAAGGGGCTTTAAAAGTATTGACTATTATAATAAGATCTGCGAGGGCTTGCAAAAACTCTTGAGTGATCAAAAAAATTATAATTGTAATAATTGTGGTTTTACATGTCGAGAGTTACTATGGCTTTGTCCAAGTTGTAAGAACTGGGATACTATTACAAATTTAGACTTCGTTGATTAATAGATGTAATATTTTTAAACTATGCACTCTACCAAATATACTAAATATAAAAAGAACATTATTATTGCTTTAGATTATTTAAATGCAGCAGAAGCAAAAAACATTGTAGAAAGGTTGGATCCTAATCTGTGCCGTGTAAAAGTAGGTAAAGCTTTATTTACAGCAGCTGGGCCTGATTTAATAAAATGGCTGCAGGATAAAGGCTTTGATGTTTTTTTAGATCTTAAATACCATGATATTCCCAATACTGTATTTAATGCATGTTTAGTAGCCGCTAATCTTAATATATGGATGTTAACTGTGCATACTTTTGGTGGCCTAGATATGTTAAAAGCTGCTAGAGAAGGCGTTATGACAAGTAATAGTGCTCGTAAGCCGATTATCATGGGTGTGACATTGTTAACAAGTTTTGATGGCAATGTATTAAAAAGCTTAGGATTAAACACAGATATTAATGCGCAAGTTTTAAAATTAGCTGGTCTAGCAGTGCAAGCACAAATTGATGGCGTGGTTTGTTCAGGTTTAGAAGCAAGAATGCTTAAAGAAAAATTCAGTAATTTAAAACTGGTTACACCGGGTATAAGATTGACAGCTGCTTTAGATGATCAAAAAAGAGTGATGACACCAATCGAGGCTCTAACTGCGGGTAGTGATTACTTAGTCATTGGTCGAGAAATTACTGGTTCACCTAATCCTACAGAAACTTTAGAAAACATTATTGCGAGTATTTCTTGAATCCGAAGCTGTTTATCAAAATATTGATATCGCTAAGTTTATTTTGCTTAGCGACTATGATTTACCCCTCTGATCCTAATAAATTTATTAATATAAGTGAAAGAAAATTAATAAAATCTATTATAGTTTCAAAAGAAATAAACATTAATACTGCAACGGTGTCAGAATTGATATTATTAAATGGCATAGGAGAGAAAAAAGCTAAAGCAATTATTGCTTATAGAGCAGAACATGGGCCGTTTAAAAATATAAAAGAGATCAAAAACGTCAACGGCATTAGTCAATCTGTTTATGCAAGGATTAAGGGGCTGATTGTTGTGTGAGTTGTAATTGTTCACGCCATTTAAGTTGAACAATTACTGTGAGTTTAAGTATGAGCGTGCGCTTCGCTCAGGTACTGTCCCAAAGCGAAGATGTAATCCTTGCAACTTAATGAGCGTAAAAAACAGACGTAGTAAGATTTAATCAACTCTGGCCATTGCTATCTCAAATTTATGCATAACATTAGCTGAACTACGGCAAATATAAGCTAGATAAAGAATCACTAAACTAAAAATAAAAATAACAAAAAAGTCCTGGCCAAAAGTAATAACATTCTTACCTTCAAAAGCTCCTAAATAAGATATTAATCCTAGACCTAACAAATATGGGATTATCCATAAAGCTGATTGTAATTCTAAATTAGCAACGGTAATTTTGCCTCGTATATAGCCAATCATAAATATTACTAAGCCGATAAGAATAGCAACCTCGAGTTTCCATATGGTTTGCCAGCCGGTCCAGTAGCTGATGAGATTACAAAAATAAAAGGCTAGCAGACAAAAAGTATTAGCAAACGGCAAGCGAAATAATCTTTTTTCTGATTTCAATTCGCTACGCAAGCATAATAAAGCTATTGGACCCATCGCATAAGATAAGACCATACCCGAGACTAAAAACTCCACCATTGACTGCCAGCCAGGCAATGGCAAAAATAAAAACATGCCAATACAAAAATTAACCATAATAGCCACGATAGGGAAATTTTGTTTATTTAACTTAGTCAAAGCACTCGGAAAAATGTTTAATTTACTCATGGCGTATAGAATGCGCGAAGTAGAAGTAACATAAATCAAGCCAGCACCTAAGGGTGAAACTGCAGCATCGACATATAGTAAAGACAGCAGCCACATGATCCCTAGGCTGGCAGCAAGACCAGCAAATGGCCCAACATCGCCGATAAAAGTTAAATTGCTCCAGCCATTATTAAGAGACTTGGGATCCAAAGCTAATATAAAAGCAATTTGTAAGCCTAAATATAATATTAAGCAGCCTACTATTGATCCTAGGATGGCCACAGGAATAGCAGTTTTAGAGTTTTTAGCTTCCCCAGCTAGTTCAACGCCGTGTTTAAAACCAGTAAAAGCAAAAGCAACCCCAGCGCTAGCTACTGCTGATAAGATACTACGCCAACTGTCACCAGTTAAAAGATTTGAATCTAAGCTAAAATTTTCGGGATGATAGCTGGTATTAATAAGTGTTCCAATCGCTAATATAATTACTAAAGTTTTGAAAGAAAATAAAGCAAAATTAAATCTCACTAAACCTTTAAAACTTATAATATTCATTATGCTCAAAAATAACATTAAAATAGTTGCCCAAAAAAGCCCCAAAATTGTCAGTACTGGTACCCCATTGGATGTATAGATTAAAGAGCCAAAATAAGTAGAGGCGTATTGCAATACGGCTTGTACCTCTATGGGTGCCATAGTGAGTGCGGATAACCAGGCAATCCAACTGAAAATAAAACTCGTAAAAGTCCCATGACTTATCTCTGGGATTTGAGCTGTCCCTCCGGCAACAGGCATAAGAACAGATAGTTCTGCAAAGGTTAAAGCGATTACAGCTGTTGCAAAGCCACCTATAAGCCAGGAGATAATAGATCCTACACCTGCTATCTTTGCAGCGTACAGAGGCGCAAAGAGCCACGCTGAACCTAGCATGCCATTGATGCTTATTAATAATAAAGTGAGCGGCGAAAAGCGGCGGCTTAATTGCATGAGGAATCTTAGAAAATAAAAATTATTGTTTAATATTATGTTTTATTAGTAAAAAAAACAATAGAATAGATTACTATGTATGCTCTAGAGTTGTTAGTGCATGTACCATTTATGCTACATACGTAAAAGAGATAACAACAGGTAATAAGATAAAGGATTCAATCTTCACGATAAGGATCAAATGTTGATAACTTTCTTGCTGCTTTGATCTTTATTATCCTATTGCTAGTCAATGCAATAGGATAACATAAATTTAACGTGCTAACTGCTCATAATACGACCCTGCCCTAAAAGAGAAGATCATTCTTCTTCTGTGGACGCGAATCTGCAATCTGCAGGTAAATATTTAGTAGCAACACCATCTTCACCAGAAACAGGGCCGCATGTCCAGACAATTGGGCCACCAGATGTTGGCTGAGTTGCAATCAATTGAAGCTGTTTACCTTGAATAACGCTCGGAACATCAGAACCTGAACCAAAAGTTACTACCATGGTGCCAGTAGATGATGTACCGGTGACTACAATAGAACTGACATATTTACCAGCGAATTCAGTACCCGTTTCTGTATAGCCCATTGCAGCATTTGTTGCAGGGAATGTACTTTGTGTTAGGAAGTAATCTGCCACTGCTGTCTTTAAGCCGCCACCCATGATGATACCTTCAGAGACTTTGGCTCTTACTGTATAATCCTGATAGGATGGAATAGCGAGTGCAGCCAAGATCCCAACGATGGCTACCACTATCATTAATTCGATTAAGGTAAAACCTTGCTGTAGCTTGGAATTTTTAATTAATTTAAACTTATTCATAAATTGATTTCCTGATGTCACCATGTTGATTTTATCTGCACAACTATTAACTGTATATTGTATTTATAGCATTCAATAGAAAAATAACAATGAATAGCTACTATTATTCTGAATTACTTGATAAATTCTAAAGCATTTGTTTTTTTACTTCAATAGAAATTGTTAAAATTAATAAAAATTGTGTAAACTCGTAATAATTTTTATAGTAATTTTATAGCGGTTATAAATTATATCTATGGGCAATAACCCTCAAATGTCTCACCCAGGAAAAACTACAGGTTTAAGACATGTAGCTTTATTTTGTGTTAATTTAGAAAGCTGCGTTCGGTTTTATACTGAGTTATTAGCTATGGAAATAGAGTGGCAGCCAGATCCAGATAACTATTACTTAACTTCTGGGAATGATAATTTGGCGCTTCATCGTGCGCCTAACAATTTTGCTGTGGGTCAACATCAGTTTCTCGACCATATAGGTTTTATTCTAAATGAAATTGAATCAGTAGATAAATGGTATGAATATTTAGCTCAGCCTGAATTACAGATTGAGATACTTACTAAGCCTCGTACACATCGGGATGGGGCTCGCAGTTTTTATTGTAAAGATCCAGATGGTCGTTCGGTACAGATGATCTACCACCCGCCTTTGGTAGATAAATAAGGCCAAGCATGTATTTATTGCATACTAGCTAAAAAATCTCTTATACTGGATAAAATCAAACTTGGATTAGAATAAACAAGCTCTGAGTTTATCGGCAATTTAAATTATTTTATATCCCATAAATATTATGAATCGAGTTCAGAATAAAATTGCATTAATAACAGGTGCTAGTCGTGGTATCGGTGCAGCTACAGCTAGGCTCCTAGCTGATGAAGGTGCTTTAGTTATTCTTACTGATATTTTAGATGAAGTTGGTGCAGAGCTTGCCTCTCAAATCGGTAGCCGAGCCGTTTATTATCATTTGGATGTCTCTTGCGAGGATCATTGGCAAAAAGTTGTGGGTGATATAAAAAGTAAATATGGCAGGCTAGATATTTTATTTAATAATGCAGGAATTATTGGCTTTGAAGAACGCTTTGGGCCGCAAGATCCAGAGAATGCATCACTTGCAAGTTGGCATGAGATTCATAATGTTAATCTTGATAGTGTGTTTCTAGGCTGTAAATACGGAATTTATTTGATGAAGGGGCATGGCGGATCTATAATCAATATGTCGTCAAGATCGGGATTGGTAGGTATTCCATCTTCTTGTGCGTATGCATCAAGTAAAGCTGCCATACGTAATCACACTAAAACTGTTGCAATATATTGCGCTCAACAAAAATATAATATTCGTTGTAATTCACTTCACCCGGGCGCAATTTTAACACCGCTTTGGGATTCAATGCTGAGCAACCATCCGGAGGAACGATCAAACGCGATCGCTCATATTTCTTCGGGCATACCTTTGGGTAAAATGGGTGAGCCGATGGATGTTGCATATGCTGTTCTGTATCTAGGTTCAGATGAGGCAAAATATATTACAGGTGCTGAACTTGTTCTAGATGGAGGTATTCTAGCTGGAAGTACAGCTTCACCAAGGCGTTAATATCAATATAATTATATTTTGATTACTCAGATGACCAATAAAAAAAACCAAACGTTAAAATTACGTAAACTTGGGATCGACACATACAAAGAGTCAGTTATTTATATGCGGTCTGATTGTCATGTATGTATCTCAGAAGGTTTTCAAGCGCATGCTAGGGTAAAAGTTAAATTAAATAATAATAGTATCGTTGCTACAGTAAATATAGTAACTTCAGAGCTTTTGGGTTCTGGAGAAGTATCTCTTTCTGATTATGCTTGGAAATTACTAGGCGCGAAAAATGGCGATGAAGTTGTAATTACTCATGCGCGACATGTGGAGTCGACCAAGTACCTGCGTGCAAAAATTTATGGCAAGGATTTAGAACAAAATGAAATTCAAGCGATTATTAATGATATAGCCCTTGGAAGATATTCAGACATTTATATTTCATCTTTTATCACTGCATGCGCAGGTGGCAGAATGACAATTGATGAAATTGCATATATGACCCAAGCTATGATTTCAGCAGGCGAAACATTATATTGGGATGCTGATTTAGTCGTAGATAAGCATTGTGTGGGAGGCTTGCCAGGTAATCGTACAACACCAATTATTGTGTCTATCATCACTGCTTTTGGTTTACACATGCCTAAAACATCATCTCGAGCTATTACTTCGCCAGCAGGTACTGCAGATACAATGGAGGTTTTAGCGCCAGTTGAACTTACAGCTGCTGAAATAAAAGATATCGTAAAAAAAGAGAATGGTTGTATTGTATGGGGCGGCTCAATATCTTTGAGTCCTGCTGATGACATTATGATAGGTGTTGAAAGATCACTTAATTTAGATAGTCAGGCTCAATTAGTAGCATCTATTTTATCAAAAAAAATTTCAGCTGGTTCAACGCACGTACTTATAGATATACCTGTCGGAGATACAGCCAAAGTACGCTCGTTAGAAGAAGCTCATAAATTAAAAAACTATTTGACAATAATAGGAGAAAAATTAGGTATAGTTGTTAAGGTACTTATAACTGATGGGCAGCAACCTGTTGGTAGAGGTATTGGTCCAGCGTTAGAGGCCAGGGATGTGTTATTAGTTTTAAAAAACGATAAAAATGCACCTATTGATCTTAGATTAAGAGCTTTAACCTTAGCAGGACTAATACTTGAGTTTTCTCCCATCGTAAAGCAAGGTACAGGACTTGAACTGGCTACATCTATTTTAGATAGTGGGCAAGCATGGAATAAGTTTCAAAGCATTTGCCAAGCTCAAGGTGGCATGAGAAACATTCCTATCGCTGAGCATACTCATGATTATTTGTCTCACAGGAGTGGAATAGTAACAGGTATCGATAACCGTCGATTAGCACTCATTGCGACTTTGGCAGGTGCCCCTGCAGATAAAGTCGCAGGGGTTGATCTTCATGTGAAGATTGGCGATAAAATAAAAATTAATGATGCGCTTTTTACTATATATGCACATTCTACTGGTAACTTAGAATATGCCTTACGTTATATAGCAGAAGGTAACGAAATTATTCAGATAAAGGCTTAGTATGACTATATTTATTGCATTTCCAGGTTATGAGGAACTATGTCATAAAATTTATAATCAATTTAAAAATACTGGATCTACTGCTATATTAGGTGAGTTAATAATAAGAAACTTTCCCGATGGTGAAACCTTCGTCAGATTAAACACTGAAGTAAAAAATAGTGATGTAATCCTAATATGTGGTTTAGATAATCCTGATCAAAAAGCAATAGCTTTGATGTTTATTGCTAATTTTGTAAAGGAACAAGGTTGCATCCGAATAGGTATAGTGGCCCCGTACTTGGGTTACATGAGGCAAGATAAAAGTTTTAATCCTGGTGAGGTTGTGACTTCTAAAATATTCGCAAAATTTTTGTCAGAGCATTTTGATTGGCTAGTGACTATAGATCCACATCTGCATCGTTACAATACACTAAGTGATATATATTCTATACCTGCTAAAGCTTTACATGCTGCGGGTTCAATCGCGACATGGGTAGTTAATAATGTTAGTAATCCTATATTAATCGGCCCGGACAGCGAGAGTAACCAATGGGTTAGTGAGATTGCTGGTCTGTCAGGGTTACCCTATATCATAATGGAAAAAAAACGTTACAGTGATGTAGATGTTAGTATCTCTTCTCCCGATTTAGACAGTTATAAAAATTGCTCGCCAGTGATCTTGGATGATATTATTTCAACAGGCCGAACTATGATAGAAGTTATTAAGCATTTAAAGCAAGTTAGGATGGCTGATCCTATATGTATAGGTGTACACGCAATTTTTTCTGCTGATAGCTATGAAGAGCTATTAAAAGCTGGCGCGAAACGCGTTATCACTTGTAATACTATCAAGCATATTTCGAATGAGATTGATATCAGTAATCTTATAGTAGAGAATATCTTATAATACTGTTTAGATATAATAAGCTACGGTCGTCATAATTTTACCACTTAATTTCATTGAATATTTTATTAGTGGGTGAAGATTATAAGCACCAGCTTCAATAGCCGTATGCGCATGTGCTTGTTCGTCTTTATACATTTGTTCAATAATTACTCGACTCGCATGGTCATTGACAGGGAGCTTCTGTAAATGAGATGCTAGGTGTTTGCTCACCTGTTTTTCAGTCTCAGCAAGAAAGCCTAGATTATAACGATCACCGGCTAGACCAGCAAAAATTCCAATAGATAAAGATCCTATATACCATAATGGATTTAGGTAGCTTGTATGGCTATTAAGTTGTGTCAAGCGAGTCTGACACCAATCAAGATGGTCATTTTCTTCTAGGGCGGCTGTTTGCAGTTTTATTTTAATAACAGGATCACGGGCGGTTAAGGCTTGTCCCTGATATAAAGCTTGAGCACAAACCTCGCCGCAATGATTGACCCGCATAAAGCCTCTAGATTTTTGTAAATCTAGTTCAGACTCAGACGCAGGCTCAGATTTAGATTCAGGTATTTGAGAGTTTTTACTTGGATTTAGTCTATCAGTAGTGATGGGGCTCCCAAAAAGAGTTCTTAGCCCGGTATCTAAAAAATTTACCAGGCTATCGGTCAAGTTAGTATTATTAGTTATTTGCATGGTAAATTGTTTAGGCTGTAAGATAAACTGAATTTTAGAAGATTTAACCATGTTTTAACCATGCAGACAAGGGCAGACAAGGATCAAGTAACATGAACATCGATCAAAATATATTAAGTCTTATTGGCAACACGCCCATTATTAAAGTAAGTAAATTTGATACAGGTCTTTGTGAACTGTATTTAAAACTAGAGAATCAAAACCCTGGTGGGTCTATTAAAGATCGTATTGCTGTTTACATGGTCAATGATGCAGAAAAGCGTGGGCAATTAAAGTCTGGAGGCACTATAGTTGAAGCCACCGCAGGTAATACTGGTCTAGCGCTAGCTTTAGTAGCGATTAGTCGAGGTTATAAATTATTATTTGTGATCCCTGATAAGATGAGTGCTGCTAAGATAAACCATTTAAAAGCAATGGGTGCAGAAATTGTATTAACTCGATCAGATGTCGAAAAAGGGCACCCTGAATATTATCAGGATTTAGCTGAAAATCTGGCTAAAGATATACCCAACAGTGTCTATATTAATCAATTTGGCAATGACATCAACAGTAAAGCACATTATGAATGGACTGGCCCTGAGATTTGGCAACAAATGGATCATAATTTAGATGCTATTATTTGTGGTGTAGGCACTGGTGGGACGTTAACGGGGATAGGACGTTATATGCGCGAACATGCACCTAATCTTGAAATGGTATTAGCAGATCCTGTTGGTTCTATTCTGGCGCCGTTGATTAATACAGGGGAGAGAATTAAACCAGGAAAATGGTTGGTAGAGGGCATAGGTGAGGATTATATTCCAAAAATTTGTGATATAAGTCTGGCTAAAAAAGCTTATAGTATTTCTGATAAACAAGCTTTTGATACAGCAAGATTATTATTAAAAACAGAGGGTATTTACGGTGGTTCATCGTGCGGAGTGTTAGTAGCTGCAGCATTAAAATATTGCTTAGAACAAGAAAAACCAAAAAGAGTGCTGACTTTTGTTTGTGATGGGGGTGCTAAATACCAAGACAAAATGTACAATGATGAGTGGCTGAAAGAAAAAAAACAGCAAGGATTGTTACAATAGCGTAGGTATAGGTACAAATGTTAACAAAAAATTTAAATATTGCTACTAGAGTCATCCATGGCGGTCAGGAGGTTGATCCATCAACTGGTGCTGTGATGCCGCCAATTTATACAACGTCTACCTATAAACAAGCTTCACCCGGCGAGCATCAAGGATTTGAATATTCACGCAGTCAAAACCCGACAAGATTTGCTTATGAGCGTTGCTTGGCTGATCTAGAATCAGGTACCCGTGGCTATGCTTTTGCGTCAGGGCTAGCAGCAGAAAATACAGTTATGGGTTTATTAAAGCCTGGTGATCATGTTATTTCAATGAATGATATCTATGGTGGCAGTTATCGTTTGTTTACAAAAGTTACTAGTAAATCTAGCGGTGTTGACTTTAGCTTTGTAGATTTAACTAATCCTGAAAATTTACTTTCTAGCATCACTTCTAAAACCAAACTAATCTGGGTAGAAACCCCAACTAATCCGTTATTAAAATTAGTAGATTTACGTAAAATTGCTGAAATAGCAAAAAAACACAATATTTTAACTTTAGCTGATAACACTTTTGCTACGCCCATGATCCAACGGCCCTTAGAATATGGCTTTGATCTGGTTTTGCATTCTGCGACTAAGTACTTAAATGGCCACTCAGATATGATTGGCGGTGTGGTCGTGGTCGGGGATAATAAAGATCTAGCGGATGAATTAGCTTTTTTACAAAACTCTATGGGTGCAATACAGGGGCCATTTGATAGTTATTTGGCACTAAGAGGTTTAAAAACTTTGGCTTTAAGAATGCGCGCTCACTGTGATAATAGCATGGAGCTTGCAAGTTTTTTGGAACAAAATTATTTACAGAAGAAAAATTATATTAATAAAATTTATTATCCAGGATTATCCTCACACCAACAGCATCAATTAGCAACTAGTCAAATGAGCTATGGTTATGGTGGAATTATTAGTATAGAGTTCAAAAATTATGAGACCACGTCAAAATTTTTACGTCATTTAAAATTATTTACTTTAGCAGAAAGCTTGGGTGGTGTAGAAAGCTTGGTTAATCATCCTGCCAAAATGACACATGCTAGCATACCAGTTGAGATTAGAAAGAACTTAGGGATAACTGATGGTTTGATTAGATTGTCAGTGGGTATAGAAAACTTAGATGATCTTAAGCAAGATTTAGTAACCGCTTTTAGTCAATTGTAAAAGATAAAATTATAAGATAAGAACGCAAGAATATATAAGAAGTCTATAGTGCAGCAGTATAATATTCACAATCATCCGGTAAGTTTAAGAGCATTTATGGCGTGGTTTATGGCTAGCTCTTTTACATGCTTTCAATTTTGCACACAGGTAATTTTAGGGCCTATGGCCGTTGAACTGATGCAAGCCTTTTCTTTAGATGCTGTGAGTGTGAGCTATGTAGTTTCTTCTTTCTTTTATGTATATTTGCTCATGCAATTACCTGCAGGGATATTATTAGATCGCTATCCAGCAAAATATATCATGCCGATTACCTGTTCTATTTGTGCCATTGGCGCTGTTTTAATGGGGTTGGCTTCTACTGTTTATTTATTTGTTTTTGCTAGAATGCTGTGTGGTTTTGGTTCGGCTTTTGGTTTTATAGGCACTATGCGGGTGTTGAGAAATTATTTCAGTTTAAAATATATGGCTTTATTTATCGGCTTTACTGAAATGATGGGCTTTATTTTAACTGCAGTTTGTGAGCAGGCGGTTAGTTTTTATTTACCCGTATATGGTTATAAATCAGTGTTGTTTTATTTTGGTTTGATTGGTCTTGCCATAGCAATTTTTATGTATATATCTAGTTTATCCAGATTTGCACCAGAACATGAATTTGCACCGCCACGAAAACATGATATAAAAGTCATTGCGCATGATTTCAAAGAGTTGGTTACAGATAAGCAAATGCTTATTCTCGGTGTTATATCATTTAGTTTTTTTGCTTTGGTTACTTCCTATGCTGCACTTTGGGGCGTGCCGTCATTAGTTAATATAAATCAATTATCTTTTGAGGATGCTACTCAGGCTATGTCGTATATTTTCTTAGGAATTGCGACCGGTGGACCTCTAGCAGGGGTTTTAACAACCAAATTGCGTGATCTTAATAAACTTATTTTTTGGTCTGGTCTAATTAACGCAGGATTATTTTTGATTTTATTGTACAGTAATCTTGATGTAATAATAATTAATATGCTGTTATATCTTACAGGTGTTTTTGGTTGTTGTTATCTATTATGTTTTACAATTGCTAATAATTTAGTTGCAGCAAGATTAAGTGGAACATGTATGGGCTTAATCAATATGATTACGATGACTTCTGCACTAGTATTACAGCCTATAATGGGGTATCTGGTAGCATTAGATGGCCAGGCAGGGATGCTTAACGGTGCTCCAGTGTATCTAGTGTCAGGTTACAAAAGAGCTTGTTGGGTGTTGATTGTTTTATTTCTATTTGCGAGCTTTTTGAGTACGAGATTAAAAAGCTCTTCCAATCGGTCATAATACGTCATTTGGTCAATGTTTCTGCTTAAATAGCGTGAACAATTTACAATGCATGATTGTAGAACATAGCATATGTCGGTAAAAATTAACCTGATATCTCCACTATGGCGGTAAAAATGGAGATTTCAAGTAAATATTTGCCTGTGCTTTCCTAGCCTAACAGAATAAAATAAAACCCAATAATTTATTGGGTTTTATTGAACGTTAATAAAAATGTAAAGGTCTATTTAGCTGCTTCTACAGCTTTATTGGCTTCTTCGACAGCTTTAGTTGCTTCTTGGAGTTTAGTTTCTGCAGTGGTTTGAGCTGTTTTAGCAGTTTCTGCAGCTTTTTGAGCCATATCATTGGCTTTAGTTAAGCTAGCTACTTTTGATTTTAGAGCGTTAGCAGCATTAGCATCTTTGCTAGCTTGCACTCGATCAATATCTGCTTGTACTTTAGACTTTTCCATCTGTTCTTTAGAAGCCTTGGCTGTAGCAGCAGCGTTGTCCGCATCTTTTTGTGCTTGTTCTAAATCGCCCTTAGCTTTTTCAGCTTTATCACTGGCGGCTTTAGCTGCAGTTGTTTTATCTTCAGCTAGTTTTTTTGCAGCAGCTTCTTTATCTTTGGCCAATTTTAAATTATTAGCAGCTTGTAGAGCTTTTTTGCGTTTGTCTGCTTCGTTTACTGGGTTTTTAGCTTCAGATGATTTATCTGCTGCAACCTGATCTTCAGCTGGTTGTGCTGCTGTACCGGGCAGAGCGTCTCTAACTCTTTCTAGGAGGCTTTTTTCTGGTTCTGGAGCTGTTTTTTGATCTTCTGTTTGAGCTAGTAACGCCAAAGGGGTACACAAAGCTAAAGTGAGGATTGGTTTAATTAATGAGATACGTGACATATCTTCTCCTGTAAATTTGGGTTTAATAGTAGTTATGCGAATTCTTAGACTGGCGCTATGTAAAAAAGTTCCATCTAATACACAAAATAAATTGTATTACAAATTATGAAAAGATTATATAGGTAGAGGATTTTAATAAAGACACAACAGGGCGAGAAATAAGAACCATGATCTTATCTCTCGCAATGTTAGCTATATTTATTCTTTAGCCCCAGATTTTACTTCAGATTCCATTTCTGGTTTTTTATCTTCCATTTTTGCTTTGGCTTCAGCTTTTTTAGCTTCCATTTCAGCTTTGCGTTTGGCTTTAGCTTCCATTTCAGCTTTGCGTTTGGCTTCTTTTTCTGCCTTACGTTTAGCTTTAGCATCCATATCGGGTTTAGCTTTGTTTTCTTTATCCATCATTCCTGTTTTTGCTTGATCAGAACTAACTGCAGCAGCATCTTTAGCATCAACTGCTACCGGAGTAGTTGCGCCACCATCCATTGTTTCGTCTAAGGCGAAAGCAGAACTACTTAGTAAAAAGCCAACTACCATACATAAATGACTTATTTTAAATGATTTCATAATATTTCCTTTATTAACTTTATTGCTAAACTATTTTTATAAAATGTACCTGATTAACGTAACCAACGTCACTAATATAATAGCAACTCAAAAGATGATTTACAGTAAAATTAGCAAAAAATTAAACAAAATATTTTAATTCTAATAGGTTGAGCTCTTTATTATCAGTGTATTCTATGTAATAGGCTCCGTCAGCATGCCAATCACCTAACACGTAACGATATTGCTTTACATTATTATGTTCATAAGTATGAACTTTAGGTCGGTGAGTGTGTCCGTGAATCATAATATTAGTATGAGTTTTTTGGAATATGTCATCGACTGCTTTTAATACGACATCATATTTTTCTGGTTGAGTAAAATAGTCTGTTCTATTAGTACTACGTTTTTTTATATTTCGAGCTAAAGCAGTTCTTAAACTTAAAGGTAGCACTAGGTATATTTTTTTTATTAGGGGGTTGCGCACAAACGCTCTAAATTTTTGATAGGACTTATCGAGTGTACAAAGTGTGTCGCCATGCAGAATAGTAATTTTACAGCTAAGATTAATAACTCTGTAATCTTCAGGGATTAGATTGAAATTAAGCATTTTAGCAGTCGATTGATCTATTAAAAAGTCGCGGTTGCCTACTAGAAAAAAAATTTTTGTAGTTAAACTCAGTTTTTTAAGTGCTGCCATGATGGGCTGGTGCCAGGCTTCTATACTGTCATTGCCAATCCAATAATTAAAAAAGTCACCCAGAATATATAAAGCTTCTATATTCTGTTGTATACAGTTGTCGATAAATCTTAAAAAAAGATTGATGACTTCTGGTTCTTGGGGAGATAAATGTAAGTCGGATATAAAGAAAGTTTTAGCCATAAGTTAAATTTTATACTAAAAAAAATTAAACTTAAATGATATACTTGAGTTTTATTAAAACTTTAAGATTTACTACCTACTATGACATTCAAAACAAGATTTGCCCCAAGTCCGACGGGCGAGATGCACTTTGGCAATGTACGTACAGCTTTATTTAATGGATTAGCAGCAATTGCTCAAAAAGGAGATTTTTTATTACGAGTCGAAGATACAGATGAAGAGCGTTCAAGCTTGGAATTTGAACAATTGCTTTATACAGATCTCAAGTGGCTCGGTATAGATTGGCAAGAAGGTCCGGACCACACCGGCAATAGGGGTAAGAATGGTCCTTACCGTCAATCGGAACGTAAAGAGCTTTACAAAAAATACTATGAACAAATGCTGGCTAATGATCAGGCTTATTACTGTTTTTGCAGTGAAGAACAGCTAGCATTAAGCAGAAAGTTACAGCGTTCTCAGCATTTACCGCCAAGATATATGGGTACTTGCAGTAAGCTATCAAAAGAAGAAGTAGCTAAGAGAATCAATAACGGTGAGAAGCCTACAGTTAGATTTCGTATTCCAAAAAACCAATTAATTGAATTTAATGATCTGGTCAAAGGCCCGCAGAGCTTTAAAAGCGATGATATCGGGGATTTTATTATTATCAGAGGTTGCGGGACGGCTTCCTTCATGTTTTGTAATGCTATTGATGACGCGCTTATGGGCGTGACGCATGCTTTACGTGGCGAAGATCATCTTACCAATACGCCAAGGCAATTAATGATTGCACAAACTTTAGGGCTAAAACACCCAGAATACGGGCACATATCATTAATAGTTGGGCATGATGGCAGTCCGTTATCCAAACGGCACGGTAGTAAAAGTATTAAATCATTACGGGAAGAAGGGTATCTACCTGAGGCGATTGTTAATTACTTAGCCAGATTAGGGCACCAATATGAAAACCTCAAGTTCAGCGACATAAATACCCTGGGGCAAAAGTTTTCATTGGCCTCGTTAGGTAGATCACCTGCGCATTATGATGAACAGCATCTTAATCACTGGCAAAAAGAAGCTGTGTTGAATATTAGTCTTGAACAATTTGAGGCGTGGCTTGAAAGTAACGAAGCAAGTGCTAAAGGATTAGCTTATTGTCCTGCAGATAAAAAACAAGATTTTCTGGTGTTAATGAAAGAGAATATTAGTTTCCCCAAAGAAGTGTTAGAGTGGGCTGAAATTTTGTTTACTGATCAAAAAGATTATAGTGTTGAGCAGATAGAGCTGCTTAAACAAACTGATAAAGATTTCTTCAAAAAAGCCGCAGATTATTCAAAAGATAATTCAGATGGAGTGTTGGACATTAAAGCCTTAAGTAATTATCTAAAAGATAGTTTTAACTTAACTGGCAAGAAGTTATTTCAGCCATTAAGAATCTGCTTATCGCTTAACGAAAATGGTCCAGAGCTGCAAAAGTTGATAAACCTTATGGGTGTTACCAAAGTCAAAGAACGTTTTAATAAAGTATATGGATTGCTCTAGTGTTAAAAATTTACGATAGCTTATCACGCACCAAAAAGGAATTTATCCCGCTGGATAAAAACCGCAAAAAAGTGAATATGTATGTCTGTGGTGTTACTGTTTATGATTATTGTCATATCGGTCATGCGCGGACATACATTGCTTTTGATGTGATTTATAAATACTTGGAATTTATAGGTTATAAAGTTCATTATGTGCGAAATGTTACTGATATAGATGACAAGATAATTACCCGAGCTAATGAGCGTCATGAGCTTGCTAGCGATGTTGCTGTGCAATTTACCAACATCATGCACGAAGACTTTAAGAAATTAGGTTTGGCAAGACCTAAAGATGAGCCTAAAGCTACAGAAACCATTCCTGAGATTATAGCTTTCATTCAAGATCTATTAGATCAAAAACATGCTTATGTCGGTAAAAATGGTGATGTGTTTTTTGCGGTGCGAGATTACAAAGATTACGGGCAGCTTACACAACAATCTTTAGACAGTCTACTGTCAGGTGTGCGTGTAGAAAAAAATGATGCTAAACGTGATCCTTTGGATTTTGTTCTCTGGAAAATGGCTAAGCCCGGTGAACCATCTTGGTCATCACCATGGGGTGAGGGTAGACCAGGCTGGCATATCGAATGCTCTGCTATGGCGCAAAAAATGCTTGGCGATACTATAGACATTCACGGAGGAGGTTTTGATTTAAAATTCCCTCATCATGAAAATGAGCGGGCGCAATCAGAAGCAAAGACAGGCAAGATTTTTGTTAACTTTTGGATGCATGCTGGGTTTCTACGTATTGATAATGAAAAAATGTCTAAGTCATTAAAGAATTTTTTGACAATACGAGATGTGTTAGCTCAATACCAGCCTGAAGTATTACGCTGCTTTTTAGTTATGAATCACTATAGAAGTGAAGTGCATTATTCTGACGTTTCGATTAATCAAGCAAAAAGTGCCTTAGATAGATTGTATAATACATTAAGAGGATTAAAGATTGATAGCTTTGATCTTAATAATCATCATGATCAAGATGTGGCGCGTTATGTGGCTGAATTTCATGCAGCGATGGAGGATGACTTTAATGCTCCGCAAGCGTTTGCAGTATTATTTGATCTCGCAAAAGAAATCAATAAACAAGTTAACATAAGTAAGATTAAAGCAGGTGTGCTTGGTTATTTATTGAAAACTTTAGCAAGTATCTTTGGCATTTTGCAACAAGATCCTGAGCTGTACATGCAGTCATCCTATGAAGATAAGCCCGGTGATCAGCAATTAACAGCTGCTGAGATCGAAGGTTTGATAAAACAACGTGAGCAGGCCAGGATAGAAAAAGACTTCAAAAAAGCAGACGTTATTAGACAGGAATTGTTGGAAAACAATATAATTTTAGAAGATGGTGCAAGTGGTACCATTTGGCGTAGATTATAAGAGGCTGATATAAAGAGTGTCAAAATTAATCTTATTTAATGATAATCAAGTTATCTTAACTGATGACAATGACTTTATTGCGGCTGATTTATTAAGCCAAGATGTTGTTATTGAACAGCTTAATTTGACTAATTTGATTTTCGATTCAGAGGTTTTGACTAATTATTCTACAGCCCATGTGCCTTCCGAATTAGTTCCGGATTTACTAGCGAGTTATAATTTTAAGTTAAGGACAATAAGATCGTTATTATTAACTACAGAATTACATAATGATCAGGGTAAATTAAAATTAATTACTAGGGCTAAACAATTAGCTCATTGGGCAGATGATCATAAATTTTGTGGTCGATGTGGTGCGCAAACTATTAGTAGTCCGAGAGAACACGCTAAGATTTGCCAGCAATGTGGCGCGCAATATTACCCAAGATTAAGCCCTTGTATTCTAGTTGCAATCACCAATGGTCCTAATATTTTATTGGGACGATCCGCTCATTTTCCGGCTGGGGTTTATAGCTTATTAGCAGGATTTGTCGAAGTAGGAGAATCTGCTGAAGATACTGTACATCGGGAAGTTTTTGAAGAAGTAAAGGTTAATATCAAAAATCTTAAATACTTTGGTAGTCAATCTTGGCCTTTCCCTCATTCATTAATGCTAGCTTATACAGCGGAATATGATTCTGGCGAAATAGTTGTCGACACTAATGAACTAGAAGATGCGAGATGGTTTAACCTAAAAACGCTCAAAACATGTCCAGAGTTGTTGCCAGCTAAAGGTAGTTTATCGCGAATGGTATTAGACAATTTGATATATCATGATTAAGCCTTATTTTAACCTAATAAAGACAGTTTGGCATAACGGTAGAACGTGGCATAGGTCTATAGTAGGTTATTACATCGCTTACATTATAGCGCAAGGTTGCTTGAGTCTTAGTCCTTATGCTTTTGGCCGTACTATTGATGTTCTACAAAATTTTACGAGTGACAAATTATCTGATGTAATTTATTGGTTGGCATTTGGTGTTGGGGCACTGATAACTTTTTGGGTATTTCATGGTCCTGCTCGTATTCAAGAACGATATGTTGCTTTACGTATCCAGCAAGGCTATAAAATAAATTTTTATGATCAGATCACCCGCATGCCACTCAAATGGCATCAAGATCATCACTCCGGCAATATTATTACGAGACTCAATCGTGCCTCGCAAGCTTTATTAAAATTTGCCGGTGATCAGTTTATGTATATTGAAACAATTATAAAGTTACTTGTTTCATTAGGATTTCTACTTTGGATTTCACTGCCTGTTGGTTTATTAAATGTATTTACCTGTGTTTTAGCAGCAACTACGGTGCATCTTTATGATCGTAAATTAATCCCTCTGTACAATAGTCAAAACGAGATAGATAATCACGTGGGCGCAGTAATCTATGATTATATTAGCAATATGACCACTGTTTTAACTTTACGTTTGGGCGAATTAACGCGCTCAAACTTGTTTCAGCGGATGCTATCCGTTTGGCCTTATTATCGCCGCGAAGTCTTAATTAATGAGTTTAAATGGTTTAGCGTGGGCTTGGTTTTATCAGCCATGCAATCTTTGATATTGGTTACTTATATTATTTATACTCTCCATACTACTGGTACAATTATGATTGGCCTGGTGGTGATGATGTTTCGCTATCAAACTGATCTTAATGAAGTGTTTTATATGATAAGTTCTTTTTACAGTGAGCTTGTGCGTATGGATACTGACATTAAAGGGTTAGATCCTGTATGGAAAGAAATGGAACAGTTAGCTCATGTACCATTAGGGGAGCGCACGGCAAGGAACTGGCATGAGTTTAATATAGAGCATCTTAATTTCAATCACGTTTCTAAACATACAGATAAACATGGTAAAACTGAGTATAAATATAAACAGGTTTTTCAAGATCTTAATTTAAGCTTTAAACGCGGTGAAAAGATAGCGCTGATTGGATCTAGTGGTGGTGGTAAAAGTACGTTGTTAAATTTATTAGCGGGTTCATATTCTGCAGATAAAGTTAAATTAACCATAGATGGTTTTTCTTTTGATTCTCTAGAGCCTCTGCAGGCTATTACAACTCTTATCCCGCAAGATGCTGAGTTATTCGAAAACACAGTTGAGTTTAACGTTAGTCTGGATCTGCAGGTTGAACGATCTGAAATTGATCAAGCTATAAAATTAGCAAAATTTGATGAAGTACTAGAGACTTTGCCTCTGGGTTTACAGACAGATATTAGAGAGAAGGGCTTGAATTTTTCTGGTGGACAAAAACAGAGATTGGCATTGGCAAGAGGTTTATTTGCCGCACGTTATAGCTCTCTTATTTTAATGGATGAACCAACTTCGAGTATTGATCTGCAAACAGAGAAACAAATCCTCAATGGCATACTCGAGGCTTTTTCAGATGCAACGATGCTGGTGTCATTGCATCGCCTACATTTGCTGTCAAAATTTGATAAAATTATTATGCTAAAACACGGCAAGGTAATTGCTTATGGAACAGCCCAAGAGTTATTAACTAACCCTGGGCCGGTGCGTGATTTGTGGCAGTCGTATAAAGATTAAGCGTAATTATTCACGCTCTTTAAGTTGCACGGATTAACTCTTCTCCTTGGGAAGTACCTGAGCGAAGCGAAAGGGATGGCGTAAATCTTGAAGTAATTGTTCACGCCCTTTAAGTTGCATGGATTACTTCTTCCCCTTGGGGAAGTACTTGAGCGAAGCGAAGGGGATGGGGTAAATCTTGAATACCTCTACGGACTTGAAAATATATATCCTCCAACACACAGTCTAATCTTTCATTGATTTCATTATTCATGATTAAGTTTATCAAGTTTATTTTATCCATTCAGATAAATTTAGATTATAACATTCAAGTGTATTCTCTAATAACATAGCAACTGTCATCGGTCCAACTCCACCTGGAACAGGTGTAATATAACTCGCAATCTCTTTTATATGGTCGAAATCAACGTCACCACAAATAGTTCCGTTAGGTAATCGGGTGATCCCTATATCTATAACAATAGCGCCAGTTTTGATGTAGTCTTTTTTAATTAAGCCAGGTTTGCCCACAGCCGAACAGATTATATCTGCATTTATACAATGTTGTTTTAGATCAGCTGTTAATTTGTGACAAACTGTTACCGTCGCGCCTGCTGCCAGCATTTCGAGTGCTAATGGTCGGCCGACAATGTTTGATGCACCAATTATAGTTACATTTTTCGCCGCCACACTAATTTTATAATGCTCTAGCAACTTCATAATACCTTTAGGGGTGCACGGTCTTATTGTTGGAAATTTTTGAGCTAGACGGCCTAAATTATAAGGGTTAAAACCATCTACGTCTTTATTTGTATGGATAGACGAGAGTATTTTGCTTAATGTTTCATTTTGGGATAAATGTTTAGGTAAAGGCAGTTGTAACAAAATCCCATGAATTTTTCGATCTTTATTAAGTTCATCGATAAGATCTAGTAATTTTTGTTCATTGATGCTTTCTGGTAAAAAGTATTCAATAGCATTGATAGACACGTTTTTACAAGCTATTTGTTTATTTTGTACATAGATTTTAGACGCTGGGTCGTTACCAATCAAAATAACAGCTAAATTAATTTTATTTTCTAGATTATTGGTTACAATATATTCTTTAATTTTATTTTGGTAGCTAGTAGCTAGTGCTTTGCCGTCTAGTATAGTTGCCGACATAGGAGTTCTCAGATTCAATTGTAATTAGTCAATTTTAGCATATAAGCTAATTTTGTGACACTAATTTGCCTAATTTGCTCAACAGAGTTATATATAGTTGCTTAGTTGCAATAAATTATTATAATAATTCGATACTTACATAATATAAGCTTAAGACGTCTTTGGAGCACACATGGAAAAAGTCTGGTTAAAAAGTTATCCAACCTGGGTACCAGCAGAGATCAATTTTCAGGAGTATAGTTCATTAGCTGATTTGCTATTACAAAGCTGTAAAAAATATGAGAATAACCCAGCTTATGAGTGCTTTGGTGTACAAATTACTTACAGTCAATTACACAATCAAGCAAAGGCTTTTGCCGCGTATTTACAAAATGTGTTAGGTATGCAAAAGGGAGAGCGCATCGCCATTATGATGCCCAATTTATTGCAATACCCCATTGCCTTAATGGGCGCTTTTATGGCTGGGCTTGTAGTGGTCAATGTTAATCCGCTATATACCGCTCGAGAATTAGAGCTGCAATTAAAAGACTGCGGGGCAACATGTATTGTTATTGTAGAAAATTTTGCCAATGTACTAGAAAAAGTTATTAATAACACAGAATTAAAACATGTTATAACTACCAAAATGGGTGATTGTTTAGGATTCTTAAAAGGATCTATAATCAATTTAGTAGTTAAGCATGTAAAAAAATTAGTACCAAAGTGGAGTGTACCGGGTGCTATATCATTTAAAACCGTTATTAATAGCGGGGCTCAGTTACCCTATAATCCAGTTAATCTAAGTTTAGAAGATATTGCTTTTCTGCAATATACTGGTGGTACCACAGGTGTTGCCAAAGGTGCTATGTTGACGCACGCTAATATGGTGGCTAATGTTTGCCAGGCTAGAGCATGGATCGGGCATGATCTTAAATTAGGCGCAGAAATTATTATTACTGCGCTACCGCTATATCATATTTTTTCACTTACTGCCAATTGTTTGACATTTTCGTCTATAGGTGGCCTAAACGTCTTAATTACTAACCCGCGTGACATGCCACGATTTGTACAGACGTTGAGTAAAATAAAATTTACAGCGATTACAGGTGTGAATACTTTATTCAATGGTTTGTTAAATAATCCTAAATTTAAAGATATTGATTTTAGCCATCTAAAGTTTGTTTTAGGCGGTGGTACTGCTATCCAATCACATGTGGCTGAAAAATGGCACGAAGTTACTGGTGTGCCTTTGCTAGAAGCTTATGGGCTTACAGAGACATCTCCCGCTGCGTGTATTAATCCTATTAATATGAAAAATTATACAGGTAGTATCGGCTTACCAATTAGTAATACAGATATAGTAATATTAGGCGATAACGATGTGGAGCTAGGGTTTAATCAGCCTGGTGAATTATGTATTAAAGGTCCTCAGGTAATGTCTGGATATTGGCAAAAGCCAGATGAAACTGCTAAAGCTTTTACTAAAGATGGTTGGTTCCGTACAGGCGACATTGCGACTATAGACGAGTCTGGATTTGTAAAAATAGTCGATCGTAAAAAAGATATGATTATTGTTTCAGGCTTCAATGTTTATCCTAATGAAATTGAAGAAATCGTAGCGGGTCATCCTGGTGTATTAGAGGCTGCAGCAATAGGTGTGCCAAGTGAACAAACAGGAGAGATTGTTAAAATATTTGTTGTTAAAAAAGATCCTAATTTAACATCAGAAGATTTAATCACTTATTGTCGTCAGTACTTAACGCCTTATAAAGTACCAAAGCAGGTTGAGTTCAGGGATGAATTGCCGAAGTCGAATGTGGGTAAGATTTTGCGTAAGGACTTAAGGGCTCTGGCATAGGCTTGGATAACTAGATTTTTTGACAGATGTTAATTTGCATATTTCTATCTTTTCTTAGTGAATATTATTAAGAAAAGATAGGATCATGAATCAAAGACTTGGCACATTTGTGGTTAAAATATACCAGGAGAATCTTATAAGGCTTAGGTGCCCCCGTGCCAATCAACTTCCAGTCTTTTCTAAATCTTCAATAGATAGTGGTTTCAATTTAAACGGAAGCTCGAATTGGCCAGAAGAAATGTCAGTAAACACATTGGTCTTTGGATCCCATTCAGAAATAGTATTGGTATTAAATTCAAAAAACCAGCCGTGAATTGTCAAAAGATTCTGTTGCAGTCTTTCTTGTACTATAGGATAGCTTGATAAATTTTTGATCTGATTAATAACGTTTAATCTGGCGATTTCATCTAACGGCAAATCTAGAGAAATTTGTAATTGCTCTTTCATTTTGTCTATCCATATTTGTGACTGGGCAGATAAATGATTCACTGCTGGGTAAGCACAGATACGAATAGCGCCACAGTTGGCATGACCACAGACTACGATGTCAGTAATATTAAGCGCTCCTAATGCAAATTCAATTGCGGCTACTTCGCTACAGGGGATAAAATGACTATGCGCAGGGATATAATTGCCGACGTTTCTCATAATAAATAATTCACCAGGCTCAGAGGAGGTGATAAGTGTAGGATCGATCCTGCTGTCTGAGCATGTAATAAATAAAGTATGTGGTTCTTGTTTGGTTGCCATAAAGTCAAATAATTTACGGTCATAGTATTTTCGTTCAGCATAAAACTTTTGAACACCATGCACTAGTCGGCTATATGAAGAGACTCCATTAGTTGAAAGAGATTTCTTTTTAAGTTCTGTTTCAGAGAAAAGATAATAATGATCAATGATTTTACCGCCGCCCCAAATTTTGAATAATGGTTCAAAACGGGTAGGCAGGCCCTTGATGTAAAAATTAATTTTTTGTGAGAGGCAATAATTAAATAAATCAATAATAGCATTGGCCCCTGAGCTGTCTAAATTGGTAACCTGAGATAGATCGAGTACCACGGTTTGGCCACTTTGAGCTATATTTAAATGTCCTTCAAAGTTGGTGATCTCTTTAGCAGATAAAAATGTTAATGAGCCAGTTATAGAAACGCGTATAGTATTGTCATAAGAGCTGGTAGAGACATGCAATTGAGTTTTAGTGGCTTTGATGAGAATAATTATACTGGCTGCAATAATACCAGCTTGTATGCCGACAAGTAGATCGGTGAAAATGATGGTTATGAAAGTTATAAGGTAGATAAGCCCTTCCGATCGCGAGGTTTTCCATAATCCAAAGAACTCTTTATGATTTATCATAGAAAAAGCAACAGAAAATAGAACCCCAGCTAGAGCTGCGATTGGTATTAAGCTAATTACAGGTGCTAAGAAAAAAACTGTGACTAGAATAATTAATGAATGAAAAACACTTGCTCGGCGTGTTTTAGCGCCAGCTTTTAAATTAGTCAATGAACGCGCTATGACGCTGGTTACGGGTATACCTGAAAATACTGCTGCCGTGATATTGCCTAAACCTAGACCAATTAATTCTTGATCAGCATCATGTTTTTTTCCTTTGGTTAATTTATCAAGTACTGAGCATGATAATAATGTTTCTAGTGAGGCTAACATAAATACAGCTAATGCACTCATAAACATTTCATTGAGTGGACCAGGGATGGTTGATGGTAATCTCGGATAAGGAAGAGTGCGAGGTATTTCGCCAATAACGGGTATATTAGCAAAACCAAGTGCATAGCCAATTAAACTTGCAATTGTTACAGCTGGTAAAATTGCGGGTAATTTGGGCATTAATTTAGGTAATACACGAATAAGGATTATTGTGTTGACAACAATAAAAAAACAGCCAAAATTTGCTTGATGAAAATATTCACGAAGATGAATAAAGACATCTATAGTGTTAGATTCTTGTGGCGGTAAAAGTCCGAATGCCCGAGGTAGCTGATTAATAATGATAATAGCGCCTATACCCGCCGTGAAGCCGGCTATAACTGGTACGGGCACATAGCGTGCTAGTTTACCAAAGCCCATTACACCGCTAAAGACGTGCATTAAACCAGCCATTAAACCGACAATCATTAAACCATCAAAACCAAATTTTTCAATGGTATCTCCCATTAGTACTGCCATTGCGACAGTAGGACCACTTACAGCTAATGGTGTGCCGCCGAAGAGAGCGCAAACAATACCTGCTACAATAGAAGTAATAATCCCTGCACCCGGAGAAGCCCCAGAAGCTAAAGCAATAGCCATGGATAACGGAATTGCAACAAATGCAACCGTGCTTCCAGCAAGAAAGTCTGCACCTAAATGTTTAGGTGAGAACATTGCTTTCCATTCTTTTATTAAGCTGGGGATGCCAAGATTATAGTTTATAGAGTTAAGCATATAGATGCTCCATGATATTTATACTTCTTACATCAAGGGTATCTGATTTTGGCTTATTTTAATAGATTATAAATAATAAATTTATGTGAGAATTTATTTATTTTTTAGTGTGCTCGATCATAGCGTAGGCAGAATGATTATGAATAGATTCAAAATTTTCTGATTCGACTTTATAAGAACTGATTCTAGGGTCGTTGTTCAAACAAGCCGCGATATCACGAACCATGTCTTCAACAAATTTGGGGTTGTCATATGCTTTTTCAGTAACATATTTTTCATCAGGGCGTTTTAATAAACCATATAATTCACAAGAGGCTTGGCTTTCTACTAATTCAATAATTTCTTCTAGCCAAATAAAGTCATTAATTAATGCTGTAACAGTAACATGTGAACGCTGATTATGTGCACCATAATTTGATATTTTCTTAGAACAAGGGCAAAGACTTGTTACTGGTACAATAACTTTGATCCACATGTTAATTTTGTCATCAATAAAATCTGCTAAGAAAGCCACATCGTAATCTAATAAACTTTCGACTTGAGTAACGGGAGCTTTTTTATTAATGAAGTAAGGAAAATGCATTTCTATATGACCGGCTGCAGCTTCTAATTTAGCAGTCATATTTTTTAAAATTTCTTTAAAAGAAGCGACGCTAATAGCGCGTTCGTAATTATTTAAAATCTCGACAAAACGCGACATATGCGTACCTTTAAAGTTATGCGGTAAATTTACCGTCATATTAAAAGTAGCAATTGTGCTTTGTGTTCCACCGCTACGATCTCGAACGATGATAGGGTGTCGAATGTTTTTTATACCGACTTTATCAATCGGTAATTGTCTTAGGTCTGTACTGTTTTGTACATCAGCAATGGTAACAGTAGAACTAGTAGGGATTTCATGAGCACAGTTTTCAGTCATATTACCGTCCGTATGTTACATAATTATGATCGGTTTCCCAAATCGTGATGGTTTCTAATGTGACTCGCGAGTTATTGATGTCTGTGGATATGTTGTTATATAACCAGGCTGCGACATTCTCGGCTGTAGGATTTAGCTCTTTATCAAAAGGGGGGATATTATTCAAATACTGATGATCTAAAATATTTATGTATTTGTAAGCAATTTCTTGTATATCAGCATAATCCATGACCATACCTAGTTTATCTAAACTAGATGCTCCCACTGTGATGACTACTTTATAGTTGTGACCATGCAAACGCTCACAGGCTGCTGGATACTCACGTAAGACATGAGCAGCACTAAAATAACAGATTTGATTAACAGTATACTTCGCCATAAACTCAACCGGACTCCCATAGGAGCCGTGACACGCAATAAATAGCTTGTATTATATGCTTACTCGTCACTTTGGTAAATAGCTAGTAACAAATCAGCTAAGAATGAGTTATCAGTGTCTAAAAAACTTAATAAACTCATAGTTTCTTTAATCAGATCCTCCAGAATGCTCTCAGTCTTTTTGATACCCAAAGAGTAAATATAGTTGCGGGAGGTTTGGGTGAAATCATTATCAATATTAGAGTTAAAATCTTGATTATAATCAGAAATATCATCTTTAATTTGATAGATTAGACCAATCTTTTCACCAAGTTTGGTAATTACTTCGTAATGAATGCCATCACAATCGGTAATTACAGCAGCCATCTGTAAGGCAGCAGCGATAAGTTTGCCTGTTTTTAACAAATGAATCTGATCCAAGCATTGCTTATGTTGAGCCAAGTATTGGGTTAAATTTTCTTTTTTACTAGATTGAGTTAAAAACTTTTGGTTTAGTTCTAAACTTTGTCCACCAACCATACCATTGGGACCACTTGCTTGGCTTAAAATATTAATGACTTTAAGTTGTTTGGCTAAAATTGAGCTGTCTTGTGAAATCTCTTGAGATAATAGTTCAAAAGCCATTGTTTGTAATCCATCGCCAACCAGTAGAGCAGTGGCTTCATCAAATTTTTTATGACAGCTGGGCTGGTTTCGGCGAAAATCATCATTATCAATACAGGGCAGATCGTCATGAACCAAAGAATAGGTGTGTATCAGCTCAATGCTACAGGCTGCATGTAATAATAAAGTATCAATATTAGTATTCAATAAATAATTGTTTAATACTGGCTCAGAAGAGGGTTTATTATTAATAAGTAAATCAGCTGTGGCAAACAGAAATAGGGCTCGTAACCGCTTGCCGCTACTAAGGGTGCTATATTCCAAGGCTGCCTGAAGGGTAGAGCAAGGGCTTTCTTCTAGTCGTAGTACTTCACTTAATTTGGCGTTAACTTTAGACTTAGTCAGAGAGACAAAATTTTCTAAATCTCGGTGGTGTTCGCTGAACTGCTTTAATAACTCTAAATCGTCAGAACGCTGTAAATTTACTGCCATAGTCAATACTCTATACTCTATAGATTGATAGATTGCTGTTAATTGCTGTTAATTTCTAGTTAGAATCAAGGTTGATCTCAAAATCTTTGAAAGTTTTTGCTTGCGCATCCATCAAGATCTTAACTTTTTGTTCTGCATTACTAAGTAAACTTTGGCAGTGATTAGTGAGTGCAATTCCCATTTCAAATGATTTTAAATTTTCTTCTAGAGATAACTTTCCCGTTTCCATTTTGGTAATAATTTTCTCTAAGTCCTTGATTGCACTCTCGAAATCTACAGAGTCAAATTTAGAGGTATTCTGTTTTTTTGCCATATGCAGCACCCTGATAGTTTATTTTGTATTGTAACTAAAAAAAGCGTAAATATAAATATTAGATTATCATAAATGTTTAGTTATATCTTGTAGGCCTAATTTATTTCTGGCCCATACTCGCATTCTATCAAAGTAAGAGAAAGCAGCAGGGATAACTACTAAAGTTAAAACGGTAGAACTAATAAGGCCGCCTATAATGGCAATACCCATGCTGGTTCGTTGTTTTGATGCTTCGTTGATACCAACAGCAACTGGTATCATGCCAGAAATAAGGGCCACTGTGGTCATCAAAATAGGTCTTAATCGGGTTCTACCAGCCTCAATGATAGCATCTCGACGGTTGTAACCTAGACGTAGTTTTTGATTAGCGTAGTCTACTAATAATATAGAATTCTTAGTGGCTAATCCCAATAACATGATACAACCGATCATTGAAAATAAATCTAAAGAGTGATTAGTAATTAATAAGCTAATAAATGCACCGACTATCGCTAAAGGTATAACTAGCATGATAGTAATCGGAATTATGAACGATTCATAAAGACTCGCTAGTACTAAGTAAATAAATAATACCCCTAACAAGAGAGCTATTATCATATTATTAATCAATTCACCAAATGATTCTGATTGCCCCATAAAGTCATAGCTAAATTCAGGCGGAAGTTTGACTGTATTGGTAAAGTAATTTTCAATATCTTTTATTACTCTCGCCATACCTGGGCCTTCAGGATTTAGGTCGGCAGAGATTTGAATATATCTTTCTTTATTTTGGCGATTGATAGACGCAGGTCCCGTTGTTTTATATAACGTCGCAAAATCAGCAAGTTTTAATAAAGTGTTATTAATATTTGGAATGTAAATATTTTCAAAATTTTTAGCCAAGTCTCTTTGTTCGTCTTTAACTCGAACACGGATATCTGTTTCTTCGCCATTGTTTCTTAACACAGATGGAATACTACCATCGATTTGTGTGCGCAGTTCTTGTCCTAAAAGTTTGCTAGAGATCCCTAGTTGTTCTGCTTTTTCTTGATTGAGGCGCACTTGTGTTTCAGGTTTACCTAAACTGCTGCTGCTATCAACGCTGTTT
>JACCDG012068804.1_pt1 | contig 61606 bp, 95 predicted proteins | sample 7442471 | NCBI WGS metagenome assembly JACCDG01 (sample SAMN15323444, study PRJNA562643) | freshwater metagenome | isolation source: river surface water | place: USA:Blue River Watershed | collected 2017-08-17 | reverse complement strand
TCGACCCCAACGAGCCTCCATACGTGTGGACAGAAGCCTACACACCTAAGTTCACTGTGCCTAAGGCGCTCGGCCCTCACATCGTCAAGGAACGCTTGACAGCTGGCGAGTATGTCCGTGGGCAGTACGTTCACCGCGACTACCCACCTAAGCGCTATGGTGGCCGCATTACAACTAAGTACACCCAGACATCTCAGGATATGGATGTCGAGACAATCGCCTGGACTGCCACAGGAACAGCTCTAGAGACCATCAATGTTGTCGACCAGCGAACAGAGAGTTGGCGCAGTAGTGGGGCCGGTGGTTACTGGGTAGGCAACCTGGGCTATGATACTGGATCGCTACACCCGCTCGGCATTGATACATACTCTGCTGCGAACTATTACAACGCTCGTGCCAACTATAACTTCCCAACATTCGGGCAAACCTATTTCGTGCTGCAGATAGGTTCACGCAATGACTATGTGCGTCAGGTTCAGAATCTTCTGAACTTCCTTGTGTATGCTGGTTACATGGGGGGCAACATCCTAGTAGCCGATGGCTACTACGGCCCAGCTACACGTGATCAAATCTACAACTTCCAGTATACCTTCAGCGCCATTGACAAGGATGGCGTGGTAGACTGTGAGACGTTATCTCTTCTCGGCTACCAAGTGCTGCGCCTAAGTCAGAATGGCGTTACAATGGCTGGCATTGCCGAGCTTGGACAAATTTGGACCACTGTGTTGTTCGACATGAACCGTGCAGGTATGTCCGACCACAACGACCAGTTCAGCTACTCGAAGCGCTCATATATCGCCGGACCTGTGTACCCAGACTATATCTGGGACATCTTCCAGGTGAAGATCAACCGTGTGGCCAAGATCACAGGTGCTACGATCATTCCTCACGTAGAGAAGGGTCCAGGTCAGTTTGGTGGCACCATGAACATCGAGTATATGGATGTGTTCAACACCAACACGCTTGCAGGTCAGTCTATCAATGGTCAGCCTGGCTACAACCCATGGATCCAGAGCATCATGGCCAACTTCCCATGGAACATGCGCGTTCACGTGGGTGCAGTTGTGAACCACGGTGACCGTGTCTACACGCCTCTAGGCCCATACTACGGCGACACCTTCGTTGTGAAGCTGTCACAGAACATCAAGACCAACGTCGGTGGCTCTCTACAGTTCGGTGTCAAAGACATCTTGATCCACACTGATCAGTCGTTCTTCTCACAGAACACCATCAATCTCACCGACACAGGCACAGTCGTTGTCAAGACTGGCTCAGACAAGACAGTACGAGCTCAGCTCCGCTATGGAGGTACAGGCAATATCTCCAACATCGTGTGGAACAACGTGACGTTCACCTCTAACCAGAGCCCAACGTCAGTGACCAAGCACATCGACTCCAGTGGTGTGATGACCTTCCGTAACTTGCAGGCTGACAACAACAAGATCACCAACTACACTACTGGCCCATACATCGGTGGACCTAAGCGTGGCGATAACCTAGTGTCGTTCCCACCAGCTATGACCAACAACTCCGCTTGGTACAACCCAGACCACACCTTCTACTCAATGAACGAGTACGGAGACATAGCTCCATTCCCTGAGACGGGCTGGATCAACAAGGTCGATGGCGTCAAGCTGTTCGTCGACGCCGATGGCAAGCCATACGGTTTCCCAGATATGCCAACCAACGTCGGTGCCAACGAAGCGCAGCGCCACTACTCAACCATCACCCTAGAGATCAACGACACCGATCCTGAGGTTATGATGGGCTTCTACGACAACAAGGAGAAGGAGTTCATCATCACAGAAGAGGGCATCCCTGAGATGACCTTCATTGAGTGGATCACACGTGGCCCTGAGAATGTGTTCATCGCAGCCATCACTGACTACGAAGTCTCAAAGAAGGTCGACATCCCAACAGATGGAGCTCCTCTACTGCCATACCGTCTAGCTATGCCAGTGTACGGCCTGTGTACCAAGCCAGGATCTCATATCAAGGTGGAGCCACTGTCTCCAAACCTAGGCCCACACGACATCTGGTCAATCCCAGTGCGTACTGGCCAGTTCGTGCGTCATCTAGCACTGCCAGAGACACTCGAGAACCCCATCACCAACGTGTGGCTACGCGACTACGCAGGCACCACAGTCAAGGCATTCTATGGCGTGCCTGAGGCTGAGGTCGGTGGCTGGTCAGTAGTGCACGGTCGTCCGTTCACAGACATCGTGGATGAGACACCTATCCTACTGTCTGACAACAAGATCCAGCTACGCAACCCACCAATTCACATGGTGACAGTACCTACCGTGACCTCCTCTTTGGGCACAGGGGCTGACCCACGACGTCCAGTGTTCACTGTATCGACCCGAGCAAGCGTCGAGAGCAACTGGGTAGAGCTAGGCTGGCCAGACATTGCAGACTACAACGTTTCTAACGGTGAGATCACCCTCAAGGCGCCACTAGCGACGTCAGACGCCAACCTGGTGAAGGTGGACTACACCACATCACGCACAACATATGACCTACGTCAGGCTAACGGCCTATCTCTCAACCTGAACCCCTACCCAGGCTACAGCCGAGAGCTAATCGGTAAGGCTATCTACGTCTACGTCCTACCTGAGTACGTGAAGGACAGCGAGAACAACATCATTGCTGACTCAGTGCGTGAGAACACCCTGCACTGGACTCTAGATCCAGCAATCTTCAACCCAACCGACCCAGCATATGACACTCTAGCGGTACAGCTGGCCGTGGTGTACATCACGCCAGGTCTAGACATTGCTGACCTGACCATGCTCGACACGCGTCGTCGTGGAGGCGGTGCCCGCGATTCAGCTACCGTCAAGGAGCTGCGTGAGCTCGTTTCAGAGACAATCAACTACTGGGATGTTGCACATGCTCAGGGTGATACCTACCAGAAGGGTGGATTCATCCTCATTCGACTACCTAGCGGACTACAGGATACATGGTTAGAGCAGGAGATTCATGATACTATTGTACGTAACATCACAGCTGGTGTGCAGTACAAGTTTGAGTGGATGGAGGTAGCGGGCTACACCATTGCTACAGAAGGAGCCAACAGCGGTGCGTCCACATATGGATTCGATATTGAGAATGAGGGCCTAAGAATTACAGGCTTTACGATCTCTTTCGCTGATGCACCTGGTGAGGTCGACGGTGATGCAGAGCTTCTACTGTATGTGAATGGAGAACTTGTATATGAACTCTCTTCTACCCCAGACAATACACCATTGTCAGTAGCGCTAGACATCCCACTGGAGATAGGAGACTATCTACACTTCCAGGCTGGCTATCCAGCAGCTGCTGGCTACATAACTGTGTCAGGACTAGATCAGAATTACATCCTACCATGGATTCCAGGAGCATAGCATGAAATACTTTCTCGATGACTTCATCTCAACGCTAACACCACAAGGCGCCAAGCAGGCGGCCTTTATGTTGAGTGATGCCAAAATCGAGAAGGAGCAGTTTAAGGCTCTGGAGGCCAAGCTAGCCAAGAACATGTCGCTGGGCAAGATTCAGCTGCCTCAGATGTACACCACAGAGATCGTTTCAGGGGCTCAGATCTCTGAAATCTTCATGCAAATGGGCATCTCTGTCTCGGAGATCTTCAATCGCTCCAACAACATCTCTCTATTGCTAGACAACTACATTGGGGTGCTTGGCACAGACATCAAGGCCCTAGAGAACGAGCTCAACGTCCTCGAGAAGTCGATTGACAACTACGCCTTCCTCATTGCCGACAATGGGGCATATGACTACGCCTATCTAGAGTCATTCTCTGACGAACGAGGTCGGGATGTAGAGCTAGAGACCATTCCCGATCGTGCAGGCCAGGAGTTTGATCCTAGCGACAATGCTACAGTGGACATGGCTACCGGTACTTTGGTCAGCACAGCTGACTACTCACAGGATTGGCCTATTTCAACGGTCAATATCAGCGCCACCAACGTGGCAACGCTGCTGTCAGAGACTGAGCTAGAGACTCTCAACAACCTGATCAAGCCCTCGCTAGATAACGGTTGGAAGGTGTCAGTCAAGAGCCCTAGCCTACTTAAGGGTAGGCTACAGGGCTTCCAGGATCCAGAAGCCACGACGACAGGGGCTCAGTTCATCCTGGAGTTCGTCCTAGCATCTCCAGCGCCTGCCGACACTATCAAGATCGTGCCTTTCTCAGACTGGGGACTGACTCTAACTGAGGTAAGGACCTACAAAGACGCTGACGACTCGGTGTATGACCGTGTATGGTCCGACAATGTGTCTATCACACAGCCATACAACGTGCACTTTGCGCGCTCGGTTGTGTCACGGTTTCGTCTGTACCTAAAGCAGCCATTCTACCGTCGTGGCATCGATCGTCCCGCAGCTGCTGAGGATCGCAATAAGAAGATCTTCGACGAGCTAGCCGGTAAGAACATTGCCCTACCAGAGAACCCCTCGACCAACAAGAACACACCTATGAGTGGCTCTCGTTCGTCTGCTGGCTGGTGGGACCAGCGTATGATCATGTACCTAGACAACAAGGTGCGCACCAAGCGTGAGGATACTCCCTTCACTGCTAGCATTCCACGTTCTGACTTCCGTAAGAACTGGGGAGCGTTCTCTTACCGCTCTAACAGCCTAGAGCGCAAGACCTTCGTTGACAACAAGAAGATCTGGTCGGATCAGGACTGGACAGCGCGCCTAGTCGCTGACGTTGTGCGGAACATCGCTGACTCAGAGGCTGTCTGGGGTCATGCATTCAACTCACCACGCCAGGTCAAGCCAGCATGGGCCAACTCATCTAACAACCTACGCCCTGACCGAGACCACACCATTGCACACACGTCAGCATCTGATGAGCCACAGCTCACTCAGGGTAAGGGTGAGGGGGATGTATCTCTCCCATATACCTACAAGCTGGGCATGCGTAGTGTTTCTATAGGTCTCGCCAGCCCACAGGATCGCTCAGTATACCTGTCACGTCGCCTCGATGCTCCAGGCAGTGTCGGTGCTGTGCGCCTCAAGTCAGATTTCGTAGACCTAGACCTACTAGACACAGACAAGGACTCACCACGCATCACATCGGTAGAGTTCAGCGTGTCCAACCTTTCAAAGCCTATTCGTGAGATCGATTGGACCCCAATCGTACCTATCGGGACCGCCACTATCGTCGGTGAGCGTCTGTTCCCTGACGTCACAGGCATGTGCAAGCTGCGATTCACTGCCAAGATTGATGCTGACATCAAGATCTACATCAACGGCTACCACCAGAAGGACTACGACATCAAGAGCATTGCTCGTCGTCTAGGTGACTCAAATGGCCTAGCGTACGACGCTATCAACATCCCACTGAACCAGTTCACCTCTACAGACGTGCTGACAGTGGACTATACACCGTCGCACGACTTTACAACCATCGAATTCCCCCCTGCTGATCCTACAGCGGCCCCTCCTCTGGTGTCTGCATACGATGAGGGCGGTGCTGGTGAGGGGTTTGTGGACTCTGGCAACCAGCTGGTCATCACCACACAGCAGAACCCCTACATCGACTACCGACAGGTGGCAACAGCTACCTACAACCCAATTGGTGGCCTAAGTGGCTACAGCCCCATCACGGTACGCTTTACAGACGGCACTGTGGCCATCAACCTGACCAACTACAAGGATGGTAGCCAGTCTGTCCTTGATCCTGATGCAGAAAACTACCAGTACATTCAGTCTGGCAAGACGCTAATGTTCAATCGGGTGGTTACTAAACCATTCAGAGTGTTTTATCAGTTCCAGCCAAGTGATATACGTGTACGTGTAGTGTTGAGGTGTAACCACTCAGAGTTCGTGACGCCACGCGTTGACTTCTTCCAGCTCAAGGCGAAGACAGTCAAGGCAGACGCAAAGAGGAAGTTGTAGATGACACAGTTAGCGCCAACCACCATGGTACAGTCACAGGCTGTCGCCCTGGTCCAGGAGATGCAGAAGCGATATCTAGCCAAGGAACTGAAGTCACCTGAAGAGGTGTCTAAGGACCTTCAGGGCATGCTGTCTAACTTCCTGGAGACGATTGGTCAGCCTATGTTCAAGTACGATCCCCTTGTGTTGGGTGAGCCCGTACTGAGTGAGAAATTCAACCGCTACTTCCAGGCGCTACAGAACGACATCAACATCCTAGCTGAGCAGTCAGACTACGCCCGTGCAGGTACCGTATTCCTGTTCAACTACATCAACACAGAGATCCTCAAGGCTCAGCAGCAGAATGCCCAGGCATCCAACAAGCTGCGTACGCTACAGCTGTACTCCAGCGCCCAGGATAGTGACGTCATCGTCTTCGGTGACTACTTCCTCAATGGTGACCAGATTGACGAAGGCAAGATGAGCGCTCAGCAGCAGGCAATCATCCAGTTCCCTGGCTATTTGACCCTAGGTAAGGTCACAGGAGACGCTACCAGCATTCTAAACAAGGCAGTAGTAAAGGTCCTTGACTCCTCAAATGGCTTCATAGGCAACAACCAGGAGATTGACCCACGTAGTCTGTCAGACAACCTTCGCTACACAGATGACGAGAACAGGCAGGTTGACTACCTCTTTATGGGGGAGAAGGACAACCACTCCAAGCTGACAGACACCACAGACCAGCTGCCTACTACCTGGATTGAATATGAGCACTACATGGTGACTACAGCTGATCGTCTTAAGGCTAAGGGATTCAACTTCACCTACCGCAAGACCGACGTTGAGGATACATCTCGAGACAATCTAGTGGATTGGGCGACTGGTCCAGGGTACACCGTCTCTAAGGTGACCGGTGTAGAGGCTATCCTCAACTCTATTGGCTCACAGCCCTTTATTGTCGAAGAAGGCTTCATATACAACCCCGGCGCAGACGCTGGTGTGCTGAAGCTAGACCTACAGATCGACCTACCCACAACCCGTCGTATCAACACCATCTCACTCATCCCATATGGTCTCAAGAACAACACTAACTACCCTATCTTAGTAGAGAAAGTAGAGACCTCAGAAGATGGCAGCACCTGGGTTGGCGTACAGCCCGGTAGCGTGTGGATTTCAAACGAGAAGAACCTAACAACCGCTCGTATCGCTGACAACTCGGTGGTAGGTAGTGGTGTGTGGGTGTTTTCACAGCGCTCTGTGAAGTACATCCGCTTCCAGATCCGCCAGAAGAACCCAGTCGATGCCAAGGTAGGACACGTATACTGGGAGACAAAGAAGGGTACTGGCAAGCAGGTTTACGACCCAAACCAGCTGAACACTGAAGGTGGAGAGGGCAGGTTCCTCAACCTAACCAACATCGAGAAGAAGAACGTAGGCGGAGAGCGCAAGGAAGGGCCTATCCCTCCCATTGGTGATCCCGGCATGTACAACGACCCACGCTTCTCTGTCAGTGGTGACCTCATCAAGAAGACAGAGGTCTTCAACGGCAAGCGCTGGGCTATTGGCATTCGTGACATCGTGCTGGATGAGGTACTCTACAAGCCCTCAGGTGTCATCGTGTCAGAACCATTCAGGATCAATGGAGTGATCGATCGCGTCTCTCTAGAGGCTGACATCGACATCCCATCCTCGTTCCCAAGTGACGATGGTCAGCTGTGGGTCAAGTTCTTCGTCTCTCCAGACGACGGCATCAACTGGTTCCCAATCTCTCGTATCCAGGACGACTACCTGGGTATCCCAGAGATCCTAGCGTTCAACGACCCATTGCCAGCAGAGTTCCGTGAGAGTGGTGTCGGCTACCACACGGTCAGTGGTGTGGTAAACTCGGTAAGAGTGAAGGTCGAGCTCACCCGCCCATCTAAGGCTGGCGACACTTCTGCGAAGAACACCGCAAGCAGGAAAGACCTAAATGTATCGTCAACACCCGTGGTTAAGTGGTATCAGTTGAAAGTGAGCCGTAGGTAATGAGCATCTCTGGAATCCAAAGACGCAGACTATTTGAAGAGATGACTAGGACCTTCTATGCCTCAGGTGAGAAGCCTCGCCTCGCTGATATCTTGGTTGAGGTGTCGAAGTACTTCTCCAACCACCCAGCTGGCACACCCCTAAAGCCCCTACAGGGCTTCGCTCGTCGTGGGCAGAAGTCGAACATCGACTACATGAACCACGCATTCTATTCGATGCAGCACAACCTCTCAGTGGCCTATGAGGCGTCACTTGAACAGGTTCAGGACATCATGATGATCACATCGGTCCTTCAGGCCAACCTTGAGAGCCTTCGTATCCGTCGTAAGGCGTTGATATCCAAGATCGATGACTACCTTTTCACCCTCTTCAATGCTGACGGGTACTTCATGTCCCTATCAGACAGCTTTGACGACCTGTCTCTGACAGATCTGTCGATGACCAATGCCTTTGTGGATACGTCCATGGGTAAGGTGTCGCTCCCAGCTGTTAGCACCCTAACTAGGGCTATTCCGCTCACTCAGATTGGCAACAACCCATCTATCTCCGTGCTAGCCAATGGTACAAGCGTTTCGTATCGCACCATGTCACCATTCGCCAACGCTCTAGACGGTCTAGCCAACACTATCTGGGGTATCGAGGTGGAGACAGACTCTGCAACAGAGGTAATCGCCTCTATCACGGTGCCTGTAGGCGGCGCTAACGCTCCAGCTGAGATCTCTCGTATCGAGTTCGACCCATGGGGCATCGAGCCAGTGCAGCTGATGGTGCGTACTACCACTAACTCTAACGTGTCAGCTAATGCCGATCAGAGGCGTAGCCAGAGCATCCCACTGCCATCAGAGTATCAGAATGTCGACCTAGAGGCCATGGGCTTTCGTGGTGTTGACTTCGATACGCGTATCATCACCTCTGCAAACAAGATCATCTTGGCAGACAACCTGCGTAGGGCTGACAACGTTCACTTCCTACTGCGTAAGGCCAAGCCGGACTACACCAAGCAGACAGCTTCGGGTACCACAAAGTACTACTACATCTTCGGCGCTAAGGACATCACCTTCACCGAGCATGTGTATGACTCGTCTGCAGTCTATGTATCTAAGCCGTTGTCTATCCCCTCAGACCTAGGTGACGACCACGTTATTGACGCTGTCACCCTACTGGTCCAGGGCTCAGCCCCAACCAACACAGAGCTAGCCTACTGGGTGGCCGCGGATGTCGACGGCGCTACCGAGATTGGTGAGTTTGAGTGGAAGAGAATCAACCCTCTAGACCGCATCGACCGTGGCCCCGAGGGCATCGTGCGCTTTGCTGGTGCAGCTAACGTTAGTGTCGACATCCGCAAGAACCCAGACGGTGGAGACCTACAGCTACTAGAGCAAAAGATCGCTGCAGGCACTCCACCTGTTGAGCTCAACCCTTCTCCAGACATCATCCCAGGTGTAGACATCTGGCGCATTGCAGAGTTCGACGACTCCCTACTGTCATCGTCAGCCAAGCTGGAAGAGGGCGTCAACACGGTCCGTATCCTCCACACGGAGGCATCTGACTCGGTAGACAACGACCTAGCCTTCTGGGCAGACTACATCAGCGGTGCACGTGGCGCTTCTGAGGTGTACTCACGCATCGACAAGGGCCTAGGCTTCTTTGATGGTGGCGCTATCGGAGAGAGTGGGCGCTTTGTGTACGTCGAGACGTACCTAGAGGCACCTGTGGCTTCGGAGCTGTTCATTCGTAACCTCCGTAAGAACGACGCCAACTCCAAGAACTGGGGCATCACAGCCTATCTAAATGGTGTCGAGGTTGGCACCCTAGACGTGGGCCTAGACTTCTTGGCAGTGCCATGGAAGTTCAAAGAGGGCCTGAACCACGTGATCCTACTGATCACTATCCCCGCAACTACCTCAGATGCTCCCCGTGTCTACGATGGTAAGATCACACTGATGGAGGATGCCAACCTAAACGAGTTCGGCACTGTCAAGCTAGCTACATGGAACTACGTAGACTTCTTCACCATGCAGTATAATGAAGTAGACGCTCCATTCAGCTTTACTATTAGGGAGACATCGACTTCGAAGAAGGAGATCATCTCGAGGCGTCAGCCTACAGACAATCTCCGCTTTAGATACGCCAAGGACACAGGCAAGGGTCCTGACGCGGTGAGGGTCAAGGTTGACCTGAAGCGTTCGACCGACAACCCAAGCGTCACCCCTTCATTGGACCTATATAGGCTCCGATTCCTTTACGCCTAGACTGAGAGAGATATATGACTGAACCCCTATATTCCAAGCGAGAGCATGCTCAGTGGCGTGGTCCTTCTACTAGCGACAAGTACAATGAGCGCCAGGAGAACCTATATAAAGACCTGACTACCCTCCTAAACCGTATAGGTTTGACCGAGGAGAACGTCCGTCTTATCATCCGACAGGTGCTTAAGAGCCAGTTTGCGCTCACACATACACTGTTGGACCTAGAGGAACGTGTAAACCTGCTAGAAGCAGGCGATACAGCACTCACTTTTGGTAACCCCGAGTACATCGACAATGACACCTTCAACTCGACAGACTATGCTGTCCCTGACAGCGCACGCCTAACCTGGGATGGTATACACAGCCTATTGACCCTACCACGTAACGATGAGTCTTCGTTCTCGAAGCTCAAGATGGTCAACACCGATGGCTCATCAGTTATCCCCTCCTCATTCGAGGCTCTTGCTCAGGGCGTGAGCGGCACAGCTGACACAGTCGCTGCCACTCTTGATACTTCGGACATATACAATGCTGTCCTACAGGAGATCGGGCTTGTCTGGGAGCGTAACGTCATCGTTAACTCTCCTGACGTAGATGGCGCTACAGTAGTGCTATATATCCGATTCCCTACTGATCTCGTAGTCACAGAGGACACCAACGCTATCGTGCTACACCCATACCCAGCTACAGGCTGTGACATTGTGAGTGTAGAGTACACCACAGACCCTGACGTGGCTATGAACGCCTCAGACGGATACCTGCCAGTCAACGGCGATGCCATGTACGACAGCGTTACTGACGCTATTGGTTGGGTCCCACCAGGTGGTTGGGCAGGAGACACAGAGGTGGCAGCAGGTCCTAGGATCTACCACTTCAATCCAGGCCCTATCACTGGTATCCGTATCACACTACACCAGGATAGTTACTACACTGAGAACAACAAGTACGTCTACACCTACGGTCTGTCGTCGGTGGACGCACGCTTCGAGAAGTTCTCAGATGTGGGCCGTACGATCATCCGGTTCGACGCACCTACTGGTGAGACTATCTCGAACGTAACCAACATTCTCCCAAGCATCTACAACGTGCTCGAGTCAGAGGTCCCAGACATCTTTGACTACCGCATCATTTGGGAGACAGCAGATGGGTCTGGAGTATACACCGAGACACCCGTGCCACTATCTCAGCGTGTCTGGATTGAAGTAACCCTACGAAAGACGCTCGGCAAGGGCACGCCAGCTCTCTCTAAGCTTATCGTGGAATACAACTAGGAAGTCATTACTATATGCCTAGAGGGCGCGAGACCGGGACATTGGAAGCTAACATCGCCTTTGTTCTACCTTAGGACCATAGTTACGTCCGCCCTCACCCCACTCAAACAGGAGAGTATCACACATGGCAGTTTTCTATACGGGCACCCGTCCAGTAACTAAGGGTCGCAACATCAATGATAGCGCTCATCCGTATAAGGGTGTCGGTGTCTACTCAAACTGGGCACTACACAACACTAGCCACGTCCTAGACGGCGCACCTAACAACAACCACGTTCCAGGTGAAGGCTATCACCCACACGACATCGCGCTAACACGTCGTTACCGTGGTCTAGAGACTCACGGCACACAGGTTGAGGAACTACGCTCACCTGGTGGCGGCACACGTCTTGACTACCACCGCTGGCACCCAAATGAGAACAAGGCTGCTGGCAACAACCTAGCATTCAGATTCGGGTATGGTCACATCCCTCGTACGGTTGACTATTCTCGCTGGGACGCGTATGATGATACCTATCGTCAGCGTCGTCTGAACGATCCAGGTCACGCTATTCGTTACAACGGTGACGAAGGTGTGGTTGAGGGTATGGGAGCATACGCTCCACATATCAACAAGGGCGTTACAGAGACACCACTAGACGATACATCGCAGACCTACCCAGCAGCAGGTGTATATGACAACGAGTACGGCCGCAACAAGATCAACGAGTGGCGTGGCGCTACTTCATCGAAGGCGCTTAACGTCTACCTGCCTCTTAACGTCTAAGAGGCAGGCTGCAGGCTATGCTTGGATAGGTTTGGCTCTTGGCATCTTCGTTGTAGATGTTTGGTTACTCTTGACTGGTCGTAAGACCATGACAGAGGTTTGGGAAGACGCAATGCGACACCCAGGCAAGAGATGGCTTATCATTCTGGCTTGGGGTTTTACAACCAAGCACCTGTTCTTCCGGTGGTTGGTTCCTTGGCTAGACCCCTTCGGGGCTATAGCGGGGACAGCAATCCTCATAAAGAAGATTACACCTATAGGAGACAAGAATGATACTAGATCTGAGCTGGCTAACCTTGCTCGTTTCAACACTGCTCCCTTTCCTAGTGGCGATAGTGACCCATCGGGTCACTGATTCTACTGTTAAGGGTATTCTGCTAGCGGTCTGTGCTACCGCCACTGCCGCAGCGCAGCAGGCAATCAACGGACACGGCGTAGTCGATGAGGCTACAGCTGTTCTCGCAGTTGAGGTCTTCTTCGTATCGGTTGGTTCATACTTCGGTCTGACCAAGGAAGTTGTCAAGAAGGTCGGCGCCAAGACAGACGATGCTGGCGTTGGTGTGACGATTGCCCCTAAGGACGAAGTACAGTAGTAGCTAGACAACGACAAACACTCGTGGTATAGTAGATTCATGAGTCAGAGAGTTTCTTAACAGGTCCCGCCCTCAGCAGGGGGTGGGATTTGTCATCTCTGGGAACGCAATACCGAGACACATTAGAGAGTATCGTGAAGACAAAAGACGCAGCGAAATACCTGAGCCTGTATGTCGGGCCGGACGATTGGGAGAAGCACATTAGCCGTCTCTACACTCGTCTCAACAAGAACGCAACGCCGGAGGAAGCCGGAGCTAAGCTACGCAAGATCGTCGCATGTACCGTGTTGCTTCCCGTGTATGAGAACCAGAAGGTTCCCGATCCACCCAACAATCTGCTGTACTGGTGCTCTTCGTACCACCAGTTCAACGATAGGGATTGGGAGAAGATCCTCAACGAAACTATGGAGCGCGATGCTGACATAGGTAAGTGGAGAAATCAGTGTCAAAGTTTGGGAATCATCGATCCAATCGACTACTCCCCGATTACTAGACAAGCATTCAATTGGCTGTTCAACTCCGCTAAGGAAGCGGGTGCAGTTAATGATGACAACGCTGCCAGACTAGAAGAATCCTTCAAGCGTCTGGTGTATGCTTACGGTGGCGCTGTGATCTGCGCCATCTTCCAACAGGAAGCAAATCAGATCAAGCGGAAGGTGAAGAACTGGCAGTCCAACTACTTCTTCGAGCGCCTGATCTTCGATATCTATTCCGTCGAAGAGGTCGTCAAGATCAAACGAGCGGAACTCAAGAAAGCCAACCCCAAACTAGTCAAGCAACTCAGGAAGGTATAGTTACACTTATGGAGCTCACGGCCCAAACTATCTCTAAGCACGATTCTAACCCCGCATATATCAACGATTTCAGCTCAGCTCTGTTGGACGGCTTCTATCTTAGAGATGGTGAGACCTTCAACGATGCTATTGCCCGAGCCTCAGAGGCATTCTGTTTTGGTGACTATGAACTAGCGCAGCGTGTGTACGAAGCAGCCTATAAGGGCTGGTTTATGTTCGCTTCTCCTATCCTATCCAACGCCCCTAAGGGTCATTGGGATCCTATCCCTAACGAGGAATGGCAGAGGAATGTCAAGAACCTGACGTCATGGTACTGGAAGGGCGAGACAGCTCGCTCCATGCCCATCAGCTGCTACGCACTGTTCGTTCCCGACACTATCGAGGGACAGATCTCAACCTCAGCAGAGGTCGCAGCACTAAGCGTTTCAGGTGGTGGAGTAGGACTCCACAATGGCATTCGTGCTATCTCCAAGAAAGCACCTGGTCCTATCCCCTACATGAAGACCGTCGATGCCCTGATCGGCTACTACCAGCAGTCTGGTAACCGCCGTGGCGCATGTGCATGGTACATGGATGTCTCTCACCCAGACATCATGGAGCACATCAAGTTCCGCATTCCATCAGGTGGTGACGCAGCACGCAAGGCAGACAACCGAAAGCAGTTCAATTGTGGTGTCAACGTCACTGACGAGTTCATTGAAGCAGTGAACAAGGGCACCACCTTTGATTTGGTGGACCCTCACTCAGGTGAAGTACGTGAGACAGTAGAAGCACGTGAGCTATGGGAGACAATCCTAGAGACACGTGCCCTAACAGGTGAGCCATACATCTTCAAGACAGACACAGTCAACCGTGCCCTACCACAGGCGCAGAAGGACCTTGGTCTGTTCGTTGCAGGCTCTAACCTATGCTCAGAGATCACTCTTCCAGCTAATGGGGAGCGCACATTCGTATGCTGCCTGTCTTCTCTTAACGTTGAGAAGTACGATGAGTGGAAGGACACCTCACTGGTGGCTGACCTGATTACGTATCTAGACAACGTGTCACAGTTCTTCATTGAGAACGCTCCACCAGCACTAGCTAAGGCAGTGTTCTCGGCTAAGAGCGAACGTGCTCTTGGCCTAGGTACTATGGGATGGCACTACTACCTGCAGTCTAAGAGTATCCCTTTTGAGGGTGGCGGTTTGGGTTCTGCTATGCAGGAGACTCACAAGATGTACTCCAACATCCAGAAGCAAGCCATCACACAGTCGATGAAGCTTGGCGCTGAGCGTGGAGAGCCAGCGGACATGGTAGGTACAGGACGTCGTAACTCTCACGTACTGGCCATAGCCCCCAACTCCAACAACTCAATCATTGCTGGTACTTCACCAGCTATTGAGCCCGTCTCTGGCAATGCCTACTCTCAGTCAACCCGTGCGGGCACCTTCCTGGTGAAGAACCCTCATCTCGAGAAGGTTCTACGTCAGCGCACCATCGACATGAACATGAATGGTGACAGCGAGAAGTGGATCGAGGCTCAGTGGTCTAGTATCGTAGGTGCAGGTGGCTCAGTACAGCACCTAGACTACCTGTCAGAGCACGAGAAGAACGTGTTTAAGACAGCATTTGAGATGGATCAGCACTGGCTAGTAGAGCAGGCTGACGCACGCCAGCAGTACATCTGCCAGGCTCAGTCCCTTAACTTGTTCTTCTCTTCTGGTGCGGACCGCGCCTACTTCAATTCGGTCCACCTTAAGGCGCTCAACGCACCTTACCTAAAGACTCTGTACTACTCCCGCATGGAGCGTGGCATCAATGCTGATGTCGTCAAGGAAATCGAACGCAAGGCCATCACTGACTGGTCTTCTGATGAGTGCATGAGCTGCAGTGGGTAGACGTAAGGCGGGCATCACTGCCCTTGATAGGTTTGAAGAGAAGTACGTCAAGACCGATTCGTGCTGGTTGTGGACGGCTGGCACGACTGGTCGCTATGGATGGTTCCATTTCACGGAGTATCCTGGCGAGTGTGGTTCTGGCGTAGGCGCTCACAAGGCTAGTCTGTACTTCTACAGGGGCATTGTCTGCGCCGAGGGTGACGAGGTGCTACACTCGTGTGATAATGGCATGTGTGTGAACCCAGATCACCTTCGAATTGGGACACACCAAGACAACATGATAGACATGGTACAAAAGGGTCGTCATGTAATGTCGTGGAAAAAGATGGATGAAGATATGAAACTTCGAGCGAGAGAAATGAGATCCCAAGGGATGCAAGTCAAAGACATAGCCGAGCACTTCGAGATGTCTCCGTCAACAATGAGCAGAATCACCGCAGGGGTCTACTAATGCTAACTGAATACTCCAAGGTCTACAGCCCTGTCTACCACGACCTGGTAGAGATTACCAAGGACCACGAACGCGTACACTGGACCGAATCTGAGGTCAAGATGGGCGCTGACGTAGAGCAGTGGAAGCAGGGCAAGATCACGCCCAAGGAAAAGGACCTGATCAGCAACATCCTGAGGCTCTTCACGGCCTCAGACGTAGCGGTTGGCTCCAACTACTACGACCGCATCATCCCTGTCATCAAGAACAACGAGGCTCGCAACATGCTTGGCTCGTTTGCTGGCAGGGAGGGCACCCACCAGCGTGCCTATGCCCTACTGTCTGACACTCTAGGCTTCGGTGAGGACTTCCATTGGGAGTTCTTCCAGTACTACGAGATGGTGGAGAAGTACGAGTACATGGTGTCACAGACAGACGACACCCACGCAGGCTTCGCCAGCTTCCTGGCCAAGCAGACGCTAGTGGAGGGTGTGAACCTGTTCGCATCGTTTGCTATCCTCCTAAACTTCGACCGCCTAGGCAAGCTACCAGGCATGTGTGACGTCGTACGTTGGTCTCAGATCGACGAAGGCATTCACCTACAGGGTAATACGACCCTGTTCCGGATCTTCCTGGACGAGCATCCAGAGATCGTCACCGAGGACTTCAAGCGTGAGATCTACCTGTGTGCTCAGCGTCTGGTAGACTTAGAGGACGCCTTCATCGACAAGGCGTTTGAGATGGGCGGCATGGACAACCTGTCCAAGGACGACATCAAGCAATACGTACGCTACGTTACTGACTACCGCATGAATCAGCTCGGTTTCAAGAAGAATTGGAACATCACAGAGCACCCTATCCCTTGGATTGATGCACTTATGGGTAAGACTTTCGGCTCGTTCTTCGAGCGAGAGATCTCAGAGTACGCGAAAGACAATCTATCTGGCTCATTCGCCGGAGCATACAACCAAGAAGGATAAGCAATGCTATACGGACAGACTGCATACCAGTGTGTGAAGGAATTCCACGAGGTCTTTGGTCAGCCAGCACCAGTCAGTGAGGAATGGGTCTCAGATGACCGAGTTGACCTACGATTTGAGCTGATCCGAGAAGAGCTGGAAGAACTACGAGAGTCCTATGATGAGGGCGACTTTCTCAACACTGTCAAGGAACTAGCAGACCTACTATACGTGGTCAATGGCCTCGCAGTAGAGATGGGACTAGATGGTGACGAGATTGTACAGCTGGTACACTACTCCAACATGACTAAGCTGGGTGAAGATGGCAAGCCCGTCTACCGAGAGGACGGAAAGGTCCTTAAGGGTCCCAACTATAAGCCTGTTACTAGAGAAGGTATCCAGCGCTATCTAGACTCCTAGGAGAGCAGTGTCAGACAACATCGATCAACAGTTTGACGCAATCATCAAAGAGAATGACATGGGTGACTGGCAGCCGATCAGCCTGGACGAGCTCGCCATCATCCTCTCTTCGATAACTGCGGCCGCTAGCCACCTGACCAACTTCCTGTTGGAAGGTTTCGATGCATCTGACCCCGAGAACTTGCTCATACCCATAGATATTGTTAGACTGTTACGTATGGTCTACCGTTGCAGCGAAGATGCGCAGGACCAGATAGTCGAACACCTCTATACGAACGCAGTAGAAGAATTTGAGGACGAAGCAGATGAATACGACGACGAAGAGGACCTTTAGTCTCTGGAGTCGAAATGATTAGGGCGACTGTCATTGCTGACAGTATCAGCGCCGAAGGTGTACGGCTAACCACGGTAGAGGTGCAGATCCATAGGTTCATCCACGCAGAGTTGATGACACACAGGGTCTTCTCCCGTAACTCAGCCTCATCTAGGGCCATCCCTATCCTTAAGCAGTTGGAGAAGATCGCTAACGATCTGGCTATGCCTATTGAGTTTGGTACTAACCAGCCAGGCATGCAGGCAGGACCACCTCTTACTGGCTACAAGCTGCGTAGGGCACAGAAGGAATGGCGCAAGGCTTCTAAGTCTGCCATGAAGCACGCCAAGAAGCTGTTGAAGCTAGGTGTGCACAAGCAGGTAGTGAACCGCATTCTAGAGCCCTTCATGTGGCACACAGTGATCATCACTGCCACCGATTGGGACAACTTCTTCGCCCAGCGCATCCATCCAGACACTCAGCCTGAGCTACGAGCAGCAGCTGAGCACATCTATGCTGCAATGGACGACTCTCGCCCCCGCCTAGTGCGTGCTGGCGAGTGGCACATGCCCTACATCCAAGAGGACGATTACGTCTTCAACAACATGAGCCTACTGATCAAGGTATCAGCTGCTCGCTGCGCTCGAGTGTCCTATCTGACACACGATGGCACCCGTGACCTCTCTAAGGACATGGATCTGTTCACGAAGCTCACTGGCGCAGCTCCCCCTCACTGGTCTCCGCTAGAGCATGTGGCCACGCCCGTGATCAGTGGTATAGTAGAGGAAGGAAACCTTCGAGGCTGGGGACAGCTACGACATAACCTCCCTCAGCTAACCTACATTGAGGTAAAGGAAGCCAAAAGATGATAATCGCAGCCATCACATCTCTCTGGCAGTTCTTTGCAATAGCTGCACTGGCAGTGCTATTCGCATGGTCAGTCAACCTACTGCAAAGAGCCAGAGAGTCGTTCTCCACTAGTCAGATGGTCGTGGGCTACTTGCTCATGGCTGTCCTGATAGGATCCCTCGTTGCTATCGCATAAGGACGACAATGCCAGCAGTTAAGACCAACTACCTAGTGCTATATGGGCACGATCCACAGGTATATGGCTCAGGATCAAAGGACGTGGCGCTATCTAGCCCACCCCCAGCAGGCTTCACTATCGAAGAGAAGCGTGTATACTTTGTGACAGTACAGCCAGATGAAGAAACCCTAGTGTGGCACCGAGTACCTCAAGACGAGGTCGAGGCCGCAGAGATCGTATACCCTAAGACCAAGAAGAAGAAAGAAGAGACAGATGAGCAAGACCAAGGCTAAGATCTCCCTGAGTAGGGGAGAAGCCTATGTCATCCAAGACGCAGACACCTGGAACTACATCGCCAACACGTTCGTGACCCTAGGTTATGAGTATCCTGAGGGCTCAGATGAGCGTGACGGATGGTTCTTCCTAGCCGACGACATCCAGGCCCAAGCACGTGCTCATTCCACCTCTATCGACGACGAAGATGAGTGGTAACGAGATAGTCAAACTCTACGTATACCAAGAGACCCCCGAGGAAACCATCATCGATAGCTTCGATGCTGAGGACTTCGGGGATTTCCGTTTGATCTACGTGGACGCTGACATCACCGACCAAGAGATGCGTATCCTCCAAGAGGGTCTCGCTGACGCAACAGAGAAGAAAACACTAGTGATCCCTAGAGGATTCAACCTCAAGTTCTACGGAGTGAGACCCGCAAATGATTGACACTAAGCTAGCTTATCTTGCTGGTCTAATAGATTCAGATGGTCATATCACAGTAGCTAAATCAGAACCTTCTCAGAGGGATCGTGCTAGGTCGACTATACACTATCCCATAGTGGGCATTACAAACACAGACAAGCGGATGATGGAATGGGTGTTAGAGAATTTCGGTGGTAGTTATGGGTCGAGAATGGGTCAGAAGATGAAGGCCAAAAGCCTTGAAAGAGGCTGGAAAGAGCGTTATGATTGGCGAATGACTGGCAAGAAATCGCTTACTCTCCTGGAAGATATACTGCCGTATCTAGTAGTCAAGAGAGATAGGGCGGAGTTGGTACTACAATTTCGAGAGCACGAAGAAGTAGTCAATGCACTAAGCACTAGGCAGGGAGATGTTCTCCCTAGCTACATCATACAAGATAGAGAGAAGATTCGAGCCGCCGTGATGCTACTCAACAAGAGGGGCACAAAGTAATGATAGACCTCTGTACCGTAAACTACAACACCAAGGCTCTGCTAGACCGTCAGATCAAGACGCTTGTTAGCGATTGGGGTCCATATCAGGGGCCTAACTGGCAGCTACACATCGCAGACAACGGGTCTAGCGAGGATAACTCCCGCATGTACCTCGAGCGTGCCATGGTGCCAGAGAACGTGTTCCTCAACCAGAACATCGGCTACGCCCGTGCATGCAACCAGCTTGCAGCGGTGGGTGAAGGTGACATCATTGGTCTGTTGAACTCAGACATCTGGCTGACCACAGCCCAGGTGGACAACATCCAGTGGACCTTCGACAACCACCCTGAGGTGGACATCTTAGGCCCTAAGCAGCGCAACGAGCTAGGTAAGGTGGTGCACGGAGGTATCTTCGGGTCTAACACCAAGCCACAGTTCCGTGGTTGGCGTGATGACGACCCCAATGACGTGCTGTATCGTGACCTAGTAGAAGCTGTGACAGTCTCAGGGTCAGCCTATTTTATTCGTCGCAGTGTATGGGACGCCCTTACCAATGACGAAGAGTATCAGGCTGTGATCCGACAGCTAATGACAGAGGGCCTCATCAAGGCCGACGCACTGCGCTATCCAGGCGCCTTTCTACCCACCATGCACTACTACGAAGAGACGTTCTGTTCTTACTTCGCACGTCACCGTGGCTATGGTGTATACTACGAGGGTAGAGTATCAATCGGCCACAGTTGGCACGCCTCTCATGAGGTCGGCAGTCCACAAGATCAGCTCTTTCTAGAGAGCCAGAGGGCCTTCCGTAGAGCATGTGACATGTTAGGCATTCCTAGGGATTAGAATGCTAAAATGTAGAGTTTGTAATCAGCTTAAGTCAGTCGAGTCTTTCTCAAAAATGAGCAAGGCAGCCTCGGGACGTCAATCAGAATGTAAGGCCTGCGCTTCAGTTAGAATGACTAAGTGGTATAACAGCCTGACCGAAGAACAGAAGACTGTGCGCAAAGTAAGAACACGAACTCATCGACAAGCTAACCCTGAAAGCTATTATTGGAACAGGATTAAGAGACAGTACGGGCTGACTAAAGATCAGTTCAACGAACTGCTCGAGTCTCGAGGGTACAAATGTGCCATCTGTGGTACACTAGACCCACAAGGTGTTGGGCGATGGTGTGTTGATCACAACCACATATGTTGTCCGGGAATCGGATCTTGTGGCAAGTGCATTCGAGGCCTTTTGTGTAATGGATGTAATCACGGATTAGGTAATTTCAGAGACTCAAAAGAGAGTCTACTGGCCGCAATCAACTACCTAGAACAGAGAGACTAATGAAACTAGTAGCCCAGATGGTGGGTCGCAACGAAGAGGGTCGCTATCTAGAGCGCGTCCTCAAGCACCTAAACACAGTCGTAGATGAGGTCGTTTTTACCGACGACTGCTCCACTGACCGCACAGCAGAGATTGCTGCAGACATGGGTGCACACGTGTATCAGATGCCTGAGCAGACCTTCAACAAGCATGAGGGCATCCTGCGTAACTCGGCGTGGCGCAACCTAGAGAACCATGCACAGATCGGGGACTGGATCCTCGCTATTGACTGTGATGAGATGCTCTTCGGTGACCGCCCCGACGTTGACATCCGTAAGATGATGTCACGCCCTGACGTAGACGTCATCGGTATCAAGTTCTACCATATGTGGAACGAGACTCAGTTCCGTGTCGACAAGGCATGGGCACCCAACGTGAGCTCTCGTATGTTCCGCTTCTTCCTTGGTGGTCAGTTCGCTGACCGTCGCCTAGCGTGTGGCTCTGAGCCTGCCTACGTGCAGACACTCATTCGCCGCCACCGCTTCCTGATTGACTCTGATCTAGTCATGTGCCATCTAGGCTATGTGCGAGACGAAGACAAGCAGGCCAAGTACGAGCGCTACATGGAGCTGGATGGTGGTGACTTCCATGCTAAGGCTCACATCGAGTCGATTGTGGATCCGGAGCCAACTCTCCTCAACTGGGGAGGTAGTCCCCTTGCTTAAGGTATTGTGTCCCTGTGGTGCCGAGTTCTCGATAGCTCAGTGGCGCATGGATCGTGGCGTAAAATACTGTAGCAGACCTTGCTTGTATGAGTTCAGGCCAAGGGTATCTAACTCAGGACAGTTCAAAAAGGGACAGAGAGCGTCGGTTAATACGGAATTCAAGGCAGGTATTAGAAATAATCCTGATGGCGAGATAAAGAAAGGTCAGCGACTTTCACCTAGCACAGAGTTTGGACAGGATGAAAACCATCCAGGCTGGAAGGGTGATCAAGTAGGATACCTTTCACTTCACAAGTGGGTCTACAAACATAAAGGTAAAGCTGCTACTTGCGAAGAATGTGGTCGCACAGAACGGGTTCAGTGGGCCAACAAAAGCTTCGAATACAAAAGAGAGCTTGATGATTGGTTAGAGTTGTGCTATTGGTGCCATCGCGAGTATGATAAGACTTATGGTTGGGGTGTAGCCGCCTGCCTGTTTGAGTCTAATGCAGGTGGCTACGGGAAACGGAAAGTATCTCTATGAAATGTTTAGTCCTAGGTGCCGGTGGCATCATCGGTCAGCACATGCTAGTCAGTGAACCTGAGGGTGTTGACGGTGTGTATATGAGACGCGGTTCTGACTCCAAGCACTTCACAAGCTGGGATCTACTAGAGGCTGGCATGATGAACAGCGAGCTTACAGACCCAGAGCCTAACGGGTATGGACCAGATGTAGTTGTGTATCTTGCTGGTGAGAACAGGGTAGACGTTGTAGAGGCCACACCTGAGGCCTATGAGACCATCAACTACCACATGCCAAGAGACTTGGCTAGAGCGTGCGAGCGTAAGGGTGTTCGGTTCATCTATGGCAGCTCTCAGGCTGTGTTTAGTGGAGAAGACGCCCCCTACAAGGCGCGAGATGCTCATAGTCCTATCAACCAGTATGGTCTGCAGAAGTCTAAGGCAGAAGAGGCTGTACTGATGGCCAGTGGTACAGTAGCAAGGTTTACCTTCGTGCTAGGTGTGCGTCCATTCCAAGAGATCGGCCGACGCAACCCACTAGAGGACATGCTAGAGAAGCCCAAGCAGCTGCAGGTAGATGACCGCTGGTTCTCTGTCTGTTTCGCACATGATGCGGCTCAAGTGCTATGGCAAGAGATTCTCAACCCTAAGGATGAGCCTGTCTTTAACGTCGGACACCCCTTTGGTAGGAGTCGTTACGACGTAGCTAGAGATCTCGTTGTAGGGCTGCATGGCGCAATCCAAACAGAGATCACACCCATAGGTCACGAGTACTTCTCTGGCCTAGCGCCTCGTGCGCACAACACAAAGTGGGCAGAGGGCTCACGGTTCTTTGAGGACTATGAGAGTTCTCTAGTCACATCCTTCATACAATGGAAGAAGTATACGAATGCCTGAACTAGACGATAGAGCAGCAGAGATTGCTGAGTACCTCGGTGTAGACTACCACGAGGCACGAGGTCGTCTCTCCGGTGGCTTCCACCACAACCATGCGCTGGTCGCAGCTGACTTCAATGAGGCTGGCACCAACGTAGACGATCCAGACTCCCTCCTAAACTGGTACCGTAACACTACAGCCTACATCTATGAGCTGTCGGCGTACCATCTGGACGAGGGCTTCAACTACAAGGGCATGTGTGCTGGCGTAGTTGAGTACACCAAGGCCCACAACAAGCCTAAGGTTCTGTGTCTAGGCGATGGTATCGGAGACCTGTCTCTAGACCTTGCCAAGGCTGGGCTTAAGCCCACCTACCATGACCTAAAAGACTCAAAGACAGCTGGTTATGCACAGTTCCGCTTCGAAAGGGCAGGCTATGACATTGCTACTCGCTTTACTGATTCTTTTGATCCTACTCTTGGTTCTCGACTTTTTGACGGAGTAGTGGCACTCGACTTCCTAGAGCATGTGGTCAACGTCCCTGAGTGGGTCGGCCACATCCACAAGGCACTGAAGAAAGGCGGTGTCTTCATGGCACAGAATGCCTTCGCTATCGGAAGTGGGCCTGACGGCAGCATTCCAATGCACCTAGAAATCAATGATAGATTTGAACGAGACTGGATTCCTCTCATGGAAGATATTGGATTTGTCAATGAAACAGGCGGAGATTGGTGGACCAAGCCCTAGTGTGTAGGCTTGATGGCTGTGAGCGTCCAGTAAAGACTAAAGGCTACTGCGACGTTCACTACCGCAGAGTGCTTAAACATGGTGATCCCGGTGAAGCAGCCATCAGGCCAAAGGTGAGACAATATCTTAATCAGGTCTGTATCGTTGACTTGTGTGAGCGCTACGCAAGCAAGAGCCTGCTATGTACAGGGCATTACCAGAGACTTCAAAAGACTGGACGGCTAGGCAGCGATCCTATTCGAGTAGCTAGAGAACGAGATGTGAACAGAACACAGAAAGATCGTTCACTCTGGTCTCATTATCGAATGACCCTAGAGCAGTACGAGCAGATTCTTGAAGGACAGAATCATACGTGTCCTATTTGTAGTGAGGTTGAGCCACGCAAGTGGCATGTAGATCACGACCACAGCTGCTGTTCTGGGCGTAACTCTTGTGGGGGCTGTATTCGTGGAATCATTTGCGAACGCTGCAATATTCACATAGGATATATAGAGAAGTACTTGCAGAACCGCGAGTCTTTCGACAATTACTTAGGACTGCCATGCGCATAGATTTCGGAATCGCAAGCTATCAGAACCCAGACCGCCTAGACATGGCACTACAGTGCCTACGTGACATGAGCACGTCTGACTGGCGTTGTCTTGTTGTGGATAACAACTCTCCTGACCCAGCTGTCAGGGCGGTCATCCGCAAGCATCAGATGGCCGAGTCTCGCATCATCCCCTTGTTCCTTGATGAAAACCTGGGGTATGTGGGCGCTGTCAACACCATCTTGGAGTGGGCAGAGACACCCAACGTAGCCTACATCGACAACGATGCCTACATTCAGACTCCTGGCTGGGATATGAAGATGGCAGAGATGCACGAGGCGAACTCAGAGCTGGCTATGATCTTCCCCAACGGTGGTACCTACCCCATTCAGAGGCCTCGATACCTCGAGGTGCTGTGGGGCGTGGGCTTCTGCTGGATGATGAAGCGTGGTCGCTTTGGTGAGATTGGCGGCTTCGACACAGAGATTGGCCACCAGGAAGAGGTGGACTACCAGACACGTCTGCGCCTAGCAGGCTGGCGTATGGCAGCCATCCCTGAGATTGCAGTGCGTCATGACTCATTCAGCAGCCGTAACCCAGCTGCACAGGAGCGCATCAACCAGGGCGTGGTAAACTGGGTGAACAAGTGGAACAAGTACTTCACTGGACAGACCAACTACCACTCCCCTAACGTCCTGCGTTTCGAGGACTGGCCTACGAATGCGATCTATATCGAAGAGTACTTGCAGTCAAGAGGAGAACTAACAGGACTCAACGATGACCCCGAGACCATCTTCTCTCCAGCACTTGGAAGAGAAGTAGACCTAATAAAAGTGCCAAGATGGCAACACATGTACAGAGGAAGAATTGTTTAATGAGACTAGAAACAATCCCACAGGGTGATGGCATCAAGGTCGTCATCGGCACACGAACATGGCTAGAAGGGTGGATGCATATTGATATTGATCCACGACCTTTAGTCGACCCACTTACCGGCAATAGACATGCTGTTGATGTTGTGTGTGATGCCAGAAACATAAACCTACCTGATGGGTATGCCGATATCGTTTACAACTCCGAATGTCTAGAGCACTTTCCATGGAAAGAAACTCAGAATGTTGTTCGTGAGTGGGGCCGCATTGTTAAGCCTGGCGGTCAGTTGGTTATTGAAGTGCCAGACTTTATCTTGGCAGCAAAACAAATCGTTGAGTGGGATTGCCTAGAAGGCGACCTGCGCATGCAGCAGATCTTCTTTGCTGAGCAACTCAATGAGTTCGACTATCATTTTGCTGGCATCACGCATAGAACTCTTCCTCACTTCATGGAGAATGCAGGCTTTGAAGTAGTGGACATTAAGCGTGGAGATGAGTTCGGATGGTTGAGGGTTACAGGTGTCAAGGCCGGGTAGTAAGAAATACACCTACGAGGTACTGGAAGATGGTACACGCGTATGTCGTGTCTGTCAGGTTAACAAGCCTATAACTGAGTTCGTTGTAGATAGATATCTCAAGGAAGGCAGAACTAGGGATTGTAAGCCATGCAGGGCTGCGCGCTTCCGTGGTCCTAACCGGTCATGGAGAGCGGCTAATCCAGAAGCAATGGAGAAATACAAGGAAGCCAATCGGGGCACTAAGGGTTGGCAATATCGCATCAAATACAATTACAAGATCACTCCTGAGCAATATCATGATCAGTTCGCCTACCAAGATGGTAAATGTGCTATATGTTCTGGTGAGATAGAGGTCATAGACCACAACCATGAAACTGGAGAGCTGAGAGGTATGCTCTGCCAAAGCTGCAATCGTGGTCTGGGTCACTTCCGTGATAATGTAGAAGTACTAAGAGTCGCTTTAGACTATCTGGAGCAGGATGGCATATGGAAATCAACTACGAGCATCTAGCCCATATCATTCGGGATGTGTTTGCACCCGAGGGCAAGATACTTCATCTGGGTGAAGACACTGGATTCAGAGATATCATGGAGAGCTCCGAGCATAGTGTGGAGACATGGGGTATCAACTTCGCACCACAGGGATCTAACACCCATTATAGGACGTGGAACCCAGCGAACAACCCCTACTACAGTTACGACTCTATGAACTTGATCTTCAGCTACAACTATAATCCACCACCTGGGCTTTGGTCTAACTCCAAACGAGAAATAGCACTAAAACTACAAAGACTACTCGAGGTTGGCGGCTTCATGCTGCTAGTCAATCCAGGGGACTGGGCTACGTACATCGGTGGCGTGTCTACTCGCTGGCCTAAAACAGAACAAGAGCTCAAGCGCTATTCTATACTAGCAGAACAAGACGTTAGGGTATATAACAGATGGTCATAGACGTATTCACATACTTCAACGAGACAGACATCATCGACCTACGCATGAAGGTGCTAGAGGGGCTAGTGGATATGCACATTGCTATCCAAGCCAGCCAAACTTTCACGGGCGAGCCTAGAGAACAAGCAGAGCTTCCTGAGGGACCACACTTTCGTAGCTGGTGCATTGACTTTCCACGTGAGGACATGACTCCTTGGGAGCGAGAGATCTACCAGCGCAACTACATCGGTACACTGCCACCCTTTAGCGATGGCCATTATCTCATCTCAGATGCTGATGAGATCCCTAATCCCGAGACAGTGCAGTGGTGCATTGACAAGGGCGTACATGAAGTACGGTTTGACGTAGACCAGTACTTCTGGAATCTCAACTGGCAAGTGCCCAAGCATATGAACAAGGGCGGACGCCCTATCATGGTGCGACAGGAACGAAATGGTATCATCCCCGTACATGACATACGTGGACAGATAGATCGCAACTACACCACAGTAGACAATGGCGGATGGCACTTCTCATTTCTGGGTACAGAGGACAAGATCCGTGATAAGATAGAAGCGTTCTCTCATACCGAGTATGACTCAGAAGAGTACAAAGACGCACAAGCCATACACAATAGAGTACTACTAGGGATAGATCCTTTCGATCGGTTCCCTTTGAAGTACACACACATTAGTTACGAAACGCATCCAAAATGGATCGTTGACCACCAAGATGAGGTAGCACACCTAACGGGGGCACCTCCAGCATAGGAGTTACGATGAAGGACGAAGAGTTCTGGGATGACGAGCACATCCTGAAAGACCTGCTATTCGATTCATCGAACTCCATCCACGAGATAGCTGATGAGCTAGGCCTCACAGTCACCGTACTCAATCGCAAGATCAAAGAACTAGGATTAGATTGGGTACGTAAGGGTGACCGGAAGATGTCACGTGGTCAGGCTTCACTGACCAAGATCATTGGTAAGCTACTCCCTAACGAGCCCATTGTCTATGAGCACTCTCTAGGCGAGCGGCTACGACTAGACATTTACATCCCTACATACAAGCTGGGGTTTGAGTACCACGGCAGACAGCACTTCTTCTACTCCAGCCTGTTCCATGGCAGCCCGGAAGATTTCGCAGAGTCACAGGCTAGGGACGAGCGCAAGATGGAGATCTGTAGAGAGCAGAGCATCGCTTTGGTTGTCTTCAGATTCACTGACAAGTTGACAGAGGACTCAGTCTATGAGAGGATACTGGCATCCCTTGAGTCCACTCCATATGTGCGGGAAGAGAAACCAAGCAGATACAAGGGCAATGCATACTACGAAGCCCGCAAGGAAGCGGCACGTGTGCATAGGAAGAAGAAGTACCAAGAAATCAAGAGGATGAAGCGTGACAGCAGGTAGTTTGGAGTTTGATGAGGGGACTACCCCTTATGAGTACCAGGTATTCGCCCTAGCATTTAGGGAGCCCGGAGCAATTGCGAGATTCGCAGAAGAACTACCGCCCGACTACGTCGGCGCAATCCATGGAGACACAGGCCTGTACGAATTCTACAAGGCCTTTCTCCATTTCTATGAGAAGACAGGCATGGAGCAGATTGATCCTGTTGCCTGGAAGGCGTGGGTCCAGACCGAGACTGACATCGTTGATGCTCTCGGTGGTATCGGACCCATCACCTACTTCGTTGACGTGGTCAAGGACCTAGAGCTCTCTAACGTAGACTCGGTCATCAAGATCCTGCGACATCGTGCTAACCAGCGCAAGCAGATGAACAACATGCAGCAGCTACAGCAGTTGCTAGCACAGAAGGGCCACAAGAGCGATGATGACATCGCCAAGATCACAGCCCTCACTGACACCATCCGCTCGCTCGAGTCTAACCTAGACTATAACCCACTAGACTCAGTGAGCACGGGCGCAGTCATCAGCGACCATGCTGACGCCCTCATGGAGGTACCCGACTTCCTCCCTACGCCCTTCATGGACTACAACCGTGCCCTTGGCTACACCGAGGACGGTGGCTACTTCCGTGGCGCTGTACACGCTGTGGTGGCTAGCTCAGGTAAGGGTAAGAGCACCTTCGTTAAGTGTCTCTGTAACCACTGGCTAGACGAGGGCTACAACGTGCTGTTCGTCAACTTCGAGGAAGCCGACAAGCACTGGGAACGTATCCTGATGACACAGATCATCAAGGAAAACGTCTACGCCAAGTCACGTCTATGGGATGCTGACGAACGTGAAGAGCGCATTGCTCTGTTCAAAGAGAAGCTGGCTGAGTGGGGTGACCGACTGATGGTTCGACACTCACCTGATAGCTCCTACTATGACGACCTAGAGCTATGGCTGCGTGACATCTTGGGCCACGGTGGTCCAGTGCCTGATATCGTAGTCATTGACACCATCCAGTCTATGCTGGTGCGTGGTGGTGGTCCTCGCTGGGAGCAGTACGAGCGCATGATGATCCGCCTAGAGAAGCTGGCTAAGGACATGAACGCTGTGTTCATCCTGACAGCACAGCAGAACACCAACGCCATGAAAGAGAAGCGTGAGGTCATCGAGCAGCAGGACGTGGGTGGCTCTATCGCCATCGTCCAGAAGTCATCAGTGAGCACAGTCATCACCACTCGTACGAACGCAGCTGGCAAGCCAGACGAGAACGAATACCTGATGGAGCTACAGATCCCAAAGAACCGAATCACCGGCGCCGCTTTCACAGCGGACCCACCTCTGGTACTATATAATGACGAGACTAAGTCCTACGAGGACTACGAGATGGTCTCGAGTGACTACTATGCAGAGTCACAAGACTACGTAGCCTCAGACTTCTTCGGAGATGACTTCAACCTATGACAACAGCCAAAGTAGAAGACTCTCGTACTGTATTGACAGTCGAGGCTCTCAAAGACTTCCAGACGTGTGCTCTGTTGTATGACTACCGTCATCTCAACCGACGCTACGAACCTATCGCCAGGGGCGAAGAGCTCTCCCTTCGTTACGAGAACGTGATGAAGAAGATCGTATCTTTCTACTTCTACAAGAAGCAGTCGGGTATCGTACCTTCTGTGTCTGCACTCATGAACCGCTGGGAGAAGAACTGGTTCCCTAAGGACATGACCGCTCATGATCTAGCTGTAGAGCAGCACGAGATCACAGGTGGCAACCTGGTTAGCTTCTCGGCAGAGGCTACCAGGGCTCTTTTGCGTTTCTACGAGGAGTTCACACCGGACACCTCTAGTGATCCCATGCTTATCAACGAGGACTACATCGTCCCTATCACAGATGAGATCCATCTGACAGGTTCGTTCGACCTGGTGCTACGTGATCAGAAGGGCAACCACACAGTGATCAAGTGGGTCACTAGCCCTAAGCGCGTCACACCTAGTGCCATGATGCTAGACTTCGCAGCACTACGCACAGCATTCGACTACCGTAACGATGGTCGCCCACTCAAGGTGACCTATGGCTACTACGACCTGGTGACAGCCTCGAAGTTTGGCTTTCATGAGTTTGAGGTAGAGAAGGCAGACGTCAACGCTCTAGCCTTTTGGGCAGAAGAGGCTGCAGACACCAAGGTGTTCGCACCACGTCGTGGTCTGACCTCCTACTGTCGCAGCTGCCCATTCGACCTGCCATGTAAGGAATTCGTTATGACAGAGCAGATGCTCAAGATCAAGAGGGAGTCCTAATGCCCAACATCGACCAGCTACTAGAGGACATCGTCCACTCAGCCGAGAAGGACGAGCGCTTTCATGTAGAGACAGCTCAGCTGAACCCGCTGATCAATGAGATCAACCTCATCAAGAACGAGCCAGTACAGAACTTCGTACGTGCCATGCTGTTAGAAATCAACCCTATCTTCTGGTCTGTAGAGGCAGAGGATGACTCTGACGGAGTTGACAAGCACCCCATTGACGAATACGATGAGGGTGGTATGGTAAAGCACACACAGCGTGTCGTACGAGCGGTTGACGTACTGTCTGAGGCCTATGGCCTAGAAGAGGACGAGCGTGACCTAGTGATCGCCGCAGCAATCCTCCACGACATCACCAAGGTAGTGGTAGACCCACAGACCGGCTACCACCACTACGATCCCATGCATGCCTATACTGTAGGTCAGTTCATGGAGCGGGTGAAGATGAAGAACGCCATGTATGGTGACGAGAGCCAGTCCTCTGTGATGTATCTGTCAGAGGACATCACGTCACAGATCATGCGTCTCATCCGTGTGCACCAGGGGCTCAACTCAATCATCCCTGAGACCATTCCTGTTATCACAGTCGAGATGGTGATGCACCTAGCAGAGGTGGTCGCCACGAACCTAGAGAAGATACTAGTCGGTGGCTAAGGACGAGAAGGACAGGCAGTGGAACACCGGAGTCAAGTGTGACTGTGGTGGTATAATCTGGTGTTACAACACCTACATCGCACCAAAGAAAGTACTGTATGGATACCGATGCAAAGACTGCAAAGACAGCGGAAGCTGGCCTTCCTTTGCGCTCAAGTACCTTAACGGAAGATAGAATCAACAAGCGCAAGTGGGTAAGAGATCGTCTCGAGTTGCTGCTAAAGCACGCACACTACCACAAGGCGCACAAGGAACAGCTACTCCTACCAGGTGAGGTAATCCTCAAGGTGGGAGACGAAGAAGGCACGTATGAGATCCATTGAAGATAGTTTCTTCGAGAAGGTGGATAAGTCAGGACCCTGTTGGTTGTGGACTGCCTCTTGTTGGAGCGGTGGATACGGAAGATTTCGTACACACAGTGCCCATCGGTTTTCGTGGGAGCTACACTACGGTGAGATACCAGAAGGCATGTGCGTTCTCCATAAGTGCGATGTTCGCAACTGTGTGAGGCCCTGCCATTTGTTCCTTGGCACCTACAAAGACAATGCAGACGACAGAGACGCAAAGGGCAGGAACATAGCTCACGGCGGCGCCAAGAATGGCAGGAGTAAGCTGACTCCCGAGATGGTAGAAGAGATGAAGAGACTTAAGGATGAAGGAATGCCTCTCAAAGAACTAGGCCCCAAGTTTGGGGTGACACGTGGCCACGCTGGCAAGATTGTGCGTGGTGCATCATGGGCAGGTGAGTCCAATTAGACTACCTGATGACCCAACGAAGTTCTCTAACCGTTGGAAGTATATCGAGCTAGCAGCGTGGCAGTACTCCAAGAAGCAAGATCGTTGGAGTGTGTTCCGTGACCAGACATACACTGGCCCAGACACACCTGGGACACCCAACATCTATGAGTGGAGTGACGTTCAGGCTTATGCGGATAAGCACAGCAATACGGGAATTTATACAACGGTATTCAACTACGACAGTAGAGATATTGATAGGGCATCACGTCTTGGGTCTCTCTACTTCGATCTTGATTCAGCAGAGGACGAGCCGACCCTTAGAGACCTACGAAAGCTGGTTGGTTTCTTCCTTGAATTCATCCCAGAGGAAGCCCTTCGCATTTACTTCACGGGAAAGAAAGGCTTCCACATTGAGGTTGAGGCATTGGCAATCGGAATCACAGGATCTAACAAGCTTCCTGGTGTGTTTAGATTCATTGCTAACGACCTTAAGCAGAGACTCAGCCTCGACACACTTGACTTTCAAGTCTATGACCTTAGAAGGATGTGGCGACTACCAAACTCTCTACACCAAGGTACAGGACTTTACAAGCGCCTTATTTCACCTGCCGATACAGAGTTGGACATGGACTCCCTACGACAGATGGCACGAGTACCGTCAGTTTACGAGGTCCCTGAACAGCAGTTCTGCGCTAAGGGAAACGCCTGGTATAGAGAGTACACCTACGACTTCGAAGAGGCAGAGAAGCCCCGAGAGTACTCCCCCGGAGAGGCCCTAGAGGCATTCCGTAAGCACGGCACCTCCAAGCTACGTGCTGCTGGCGAGCGAGAGTTCGACCCCATCGACCTGTTCGACAACTGCTCAGCCATCCACAACCTGTGGAAGAAGGCCGAGACAGAGCACCACCTAGAGCACGAAGAGCGGCTTTTCTTGTGCTCAATACTGACTTATACGGACGAAGCTATATACTATCTACATGAGATACTACGAAATACATCAGACTACAACTACGAGAAGTCACAAGCACACATCGACGACTGGATCAGACGCCGTGAGCGTGGCATAGGTGGCAGACCGTTCAGTTGTGATCGTGCCAACTCCGTAGGCATTGGATGCGGCGACTGCAATTTGGAAGCCCGCAAAAAGTGGGTTAAGATGGGTGACAGTTGGGTTGAAACAGAGGAAGAGTCTCTGCCAAGCCCAATCCGTTTTGCGTACCACTCTAAGCCTAACCGCTAGGAAACTTATGGAAGACATTACATTTAACTGCAATAGAAATCCTTCCAAGGTTGTGGGCGAAACACGACAGTGTTCGAAGTGTTTAGAGTATAAACCCTTTCATGAATACAAGCTGTCTACAACCAAAGGACGCAAGACATATTATCGAGCAGAGTGTACCGTTTGTATGAATAAGAGATCCAAAGAATATCAAGCTAAAAGAAAAGCTACAGATCCCACATTGCACTCTCGCAAGAAACGCAACACACACTTAACGACCAAGTACGGTATCACCCTAGAAGAGTACGAAACCATGTTAGGGGCTCAAGATGGTGGTTGTAAGATCTGTGGTGCAACCGAAGCCAACAAGCCCGGCAACAGGTATACCAATCTGGTCGTAGATCATAACCACGAAACAGGACAGGTGCGTGGCCTACTATGCAACGCACACAACAGAGCTTTGGGTATGTTCGATGATGATGTAGAATTACTACAGAAGGCTATCGATTACCTGGAAGCTTACAAAACGAAAAGAGACAACTAACATGTCAGACATTGAGAACAAGTACGGCATTGACGGTCCCGTAGAGAAGCCTAAGGGACGTACAGAGTGGTGGATTGGTGTGTGCGGTGAATGCCACAGCCCACAGCCCGGTGACTACATGGCCCGCTCCAAGTTTGAGCAGCCCCCATGCAAGTTCTGTGGCGGAGTAACCATCACCGTGCCAGCTGATGAGCCTGACATCCTAGAGGGTGCTCTCTCTAAGATCGACACACAGCGTGGCGTGTACCGCAAGCCTGCACCCCAGAACCCTAACGAGGTATCTGACAGTGGTGACGTATACTATCAGTAGACACATGTACGAATACAAATGCAAAAAATGTGGTGACATCATAGAGCTCGCCAAGTCAGACGCTCGTCTCGTAGATGAGACTGGCCTGTGGCATGACGAGCAGATCTGTGGTGGCATCTACAGACGCAAGTACTCCCTTGGTGGCATCAGCTTCAAGGGCTCCGGCTTCTACAAGAATGACAACTAATGATCCTGTACAAGGTAGAACTCCTAGTCAAGGGCGAGACTGGTGGGATTCAGACTCCCACCTACTACGTCGAGTCAGCTAGGGAAGTGCGTTCGGTCATCCGTACTGTCGCACCAGATCCAAACATCGAAATCACTGGCATCTATGCAACACCAGACTTCCAGTGGGAAGCAGTTGAGGTGGGCTAATGGCACAGATGACCATCTATAAGGTGGAGTTTGAGGTCTACGACGAAGAGACAGAGGTCTGGTCTAAGGGCTGGTACTACTTCGAAGATGCGATCGAGGACCTAAAGAACTACATCGCAGAGTTGATGGATGAGGGTGAAGTAACTACCCGCAACATCGCAGTCATGGCAGTACAGACACAGGGCTGGTCGCCAGTCCGAATCAAGAGGCAGCAAGGAACAACATGATAGAAATACTGGGCTACGCAGCTATGGTTACCAGCTGGCTAGCCCTTTATTTATGTGGGAGCTACCGATTTGGGTGGATGCTATCCGCCCTTGTCTGGTTTCTGTGGTTCCCCTACGGCATCCTGATAGGCAGCTATCCAGTGATGTTGAACACCAGTGTGTATGCTATCATCTCACTGGTCACATGGATAAAATGGAAGAGACATGATGAGACGTTGGACTAAAGATGAAGAAGTCCAATTAAGCGAAGCCTACACGACCCTCCTCACGGCAGAGGTCTATGCGCTTTTTCCAACCCGAACGAAGAAGTCAGTTCAACGCAAAGCTCAAGAGCTTCAATTAAATCGACCTGTGCTCATAACGATTGAAGAAAAGCGTTGTCGCAAGTGCCAAGCTGTTAAGGCTATCGATCAATTCGGTCGAGACAATAGAGTGAGAGACGGTAGGCAAAGCCATTGTTCTCAATGCTCCTACTCTTATCAAAGAGCGGCTAGGATAGCTGACCCATCTATCGTCAGGCGAGAATACGCTAGACGTAAAGGTAGTCGCCACGTAGATAAGGTGACCATAGAAGATGTCTACGAGAAGACAAATGGAATCTGCTATCTCTGTGATAAGATCATAGATCGAACGCTTACTCATCCAAATTCCTATAGCTTATCGATGGATCATCGTATTCCCATCTCTAAGGGTGGAGAGCATACGTATGAAAATCTGTGGGCTACACATCTCACATGCAACTTAAGAAAGAACAGTAAGATAGTATGAAAACCTGGTGCAACCTGCATAATCACACAACGTACTCGTTGTTGGATGGACACGGTACTGTAGAGCGCTACGTAGAACGAGCAGCGGAGCTACAGATGGGGGCGCTAGCGATTACGGACCACGGTAACATCTGTGGCTGGCTGGATCACTACGACTTCTGTAAGGAACACGACATCAAGCCACTGCTTGGCCTCGAGGCATACCAGGCACGTAAGTCTCGCTTCGACACAGACGAGGAAGAGCGTGCAGGTAGGTCTAAGAACGAGTGGGACCAGCGAGGTCCCTACCACATGGGTATCATCGCCCAGAACTACACAGGCTACCAGAACCTCATCAGGCTGTCCTCTAAGGCATACCTGGAGGGCTTCTACGGCAAGCCACGTCTGGACTACGAGCTACTAGCCGAGCACTCAGAGGGCATCATCGTGCTGTCAGGCTGTCTTGGTGGCGCTGTACAGCAGGCCCTCCTACGTGGTGACTTTGACGCTGCCCTAGAACATGCCGCTCGCACCCAGGAGATCGTGGGCCGAGATAACTACTTCGTAGAGCTACAAGACCACGGCATTGAAGAGCAGCGCCGAGTCAAGGAAGACACACTACGCATTGCTAAGCTGATTGACGCCAGAGTAGTAGCCACAGGCGACTGTCACTACGTCAACAAGGCTGACTCGCTCAACCATGACGTCATGCTGTGCAACGGCACCAAGTCAACCATCCTTGAAGAGGATAGGTTCCGCTTCGAGCCAGAGCAGTTCTTCCTACACTCCTACGACGAGATGCTGGCCAAGTTTGAACCAGAGTGGCTGGACAACACAGTGGCCCTCGCTGATATGGTGGACATCACCCTGGACTTCAACGAGTTTCACTTCCCAGCGTTCCCTGACGTGCCAGCTGAGCTGACACCAGAAGAGCTGTTTGAGGCTCAGACCTGGGACGGCATGCGTGATCGCTATGGTGAGCTAACACCTGAGCTACTAGAGCGCTGTGAGTACGAGCTAGGCGTGGTAAAGCGCATGGGCTTCGTGGAGTACTTCCTAGTGGTGGGTGACCTAGTGCGCTGGGCTAAGGAACAGGGTATCCGTATCGGCTTCGGCCGTGGTTCGGCTGCTGGTTCTATCATCTCTTACGCACTCAAGATCACAGCCCTAGACCCCATCAAGTTTGGCTTGAAGTTCGAGCGATTCCTCATCGAGGGTCGTAAGTCCATGCCTGATATCGACATCGACATTGACGATCGCCACAGAGACAAGGTCATCGAGTACGCCAAGCAGAAGTACGGCTACGACCGTGTGTCACAGATCATCACCTTCGCCACCATCGGTGCACGTAACGCTGTTAAGGACGCTGCACGCGTTCTAGCATATGACTACGCCAAGGGTGACGAGATCGCTAAGCTCATGCCACCTGCTGTACTAGGTGAAACCAAGAGCCTGGAAGAGTCACTCAGGATTGTACCTGAGCTACTGGATATGTACGACAGGGACCCTGATGCACACAAGATCATAGACGCAGCCAAGGGACTAGAGGGTGTGTACCGGTCAACCGGTATCCACGCTGCTGGTGTAGTTATTGCACCCGGCCCTATCATGGACTACATGCCTGTGATGCAGAAGGGTGCTGACCAGCCTATCGTCAGCCAGTGGGACATGAACCGCGTCGAAGAGGTGGGCATGTTGAAGATCGACTTCCTTGGCCTGCGTAACCTCGGCGTGATGGACATGGCACTCAAGCACATTGAAGAGCGCCATGAACTAGTCATCGACCCAGAAGAGATCGACCTGGAAGACCAGGGTGTGTACGCCGAGCTAGCTCGTGGTGACACCATGGGTGTGTTCCAGATTGAGTCTGGCGGTATGCAGGAGATGACTGTGGACGTACGTCCTGACAGCATCGAAGATCTGATGGCTATCCAGTCTCTCTATCGACCAGGCCCTATGGGTTCTGGCATGGACAAGATGTTTGTGAACCGTAAGCATGGGCGTGAGCCCGTGTCGGTACCACACCCTATCCTTAAGGACATCCTAGGCCCTAGCTACGGTATCATGCTGTACCAGGAGGACGTCCTTAACGCTACCAGAGCCATCACCAAGTGGGGGCCTGGCGACGCTGACGACCTGAGGAAGGTCATCGGTAAGAAGCTGATGGACAAGGTGAGTGGCTACCGTGAGAAGTTTGTGACCGACGCCAAGGCCAATGACATTCCAGAGAACATCTCCAACAAGATCTTCTCTGACATTGAGTTCTTCGCTGGCTACGGCTTCAACAGGGCGCACGCTGCGTCCTACTCCATCCTGTCCTACATCACTGCCTGGCTACGTCACCACTACCCAGCTGAGTACATGGCGGCACTGCTGACCTCTACCTCCAACAAGAAGCCTAAGCTGACACAGTACCTCAACCACTGCGCCAAGATGGGCCTGACCATCATCCCACCATCAGTAGACCTGTCAGATACAGAGTTTACGGTGGACGACGAGGGCAACGTGGTCTTTGGGTTGATGGCTATCGAAGGGCTAGGTAAGGCCCTGCTAGATCCCCTGCTAGAGTCTCGTCCAGGCGATGGCTTCAAGACCATGTACGGATTCTTCCGCGATGTGGACCCTAAGCTACTGAATAAGGCATCGCTCGAGCATCTGGCTCGTTCCGGTGCGCTGGACACCCTGGTGTGGATGGACGTTGACAATCCCCCCGATCGAGACGAGCTCATGGAGATCCTCGCTGAGGAGAAGAAAGAGATTGGCCTGTACGTCACCGAGCACCCACTCTCAGGAGTGTGGGACTACCTGGCGCCCAACGCAACCCATAGCATCCAGGACCTACAGCACCACTTCGGTCAGGAGCCAGTGCGTCTAGGTGGCATGATCACAGGCTTTGAGCGCCGTGTTACTAAGGCTAACAAGGTCATGTACAAGCTACGCTTTGAGGATCTGACTGGTGACATCGAGGTAATGATCTTCCCACAGCAGGCTGCCAAGCTAGACACCACACATCTGGTGGAGGGCAACATCGGCACGCTGGTAGGTAGGGTCATGCGAGAGGACGACAGAGCAGACGATTCAATCCTCGTCAAGATGGTGTTCTCAGGCTTCGACAAGCTGTCTGAGTTCCAGATGTCCAAGACACCACCCATCCTGCTTAAGGCAAAGACTCGCCTGACCGTCCAACAGTTGAGCAAGCTATCTGATATAATTGAAGACACTGGGGGTACATCACATGTATTCCTCGAGATGTTAGAGGGAGATCACGTGGTCACCTTTAGGTTCAAGAAGGCCACTTCCTACGACATCAAACCGATTCTCGAACAAATCATACACCTGAATGAGGCTACAAATGGCTAACGTAATGCTGAGAGCACCCGGTACATTCCGCTCTCCTCCAACCAAGTCTTGCTGGAACTGGTGCCCATCGTGCTCCCGTTGCCAGGACCGTGACCGACTGAACTGTGGCAACACATGCTCAGGTCGTATCGATGAGCTGGGCCAGCGTGAACCACACCCCGACGACTACTGCCGCTGCAAGGAAGGCATCCTACAGTGGGTGCGTGACAACGGCAAGATGATCCAGTCTCGCTTCGTCACTAACCCCTTCAAGGCCACCTTCAAGATGCAGACCTACGACCAGGACGAGGCTGACTACGAGGCGTACCTCAACGACATGCGTGAGAAGTACGACATGCCTGACTACGATCCCATCCAGTTTAACGACGGCTCTGGTAGTGTCGCTTCACAGCTGGACAAGGGCGGCAACCTTGGATAAGGAACGCTGGAACAACGGTAACATCCATCTGGACTATAACCCGGCAACCGAGCAGTTCTTCCTACAGAACAGTCTCGCTGGCTTCTGGCTAGACGAGGATGACATGAGCGATCTAGTGGAGCTACTGCTAGAGCTATTTGAGGAGCAGTAATGAGAGAACCAGACGACGACTTCATGGAGCTGGGAGACACCGGCTTCTACGTAGGCGAGAACGAGATCTACAATCCTAAGACAGGGGAAGTGATTAAGGATGGCGAAGACGCCGAAGACGAAGACAGTTAAGCCACCTGAGTGGATTCAGGTAGGCCCAGTGCGCTATGAGATAGTGCATGAGGAGCTGGACGCTCGCAAGAGCTACCACTCTAACAGTGATGTCGAGTCGCTAGGCTTCTTCACGCAGGGTGATCAGAAGATCACCATCGAGCCCAACCAGGGTGAGACATCCAAGGTAGATACGCTAGTGCATGAGACACTACATGCTATCTACTGGCAGCATGGTGGGGGTCACATCCTACCGCACGGCAAGAAGCACGAAGAGCAGTACGTGTGGTTCTTCGCTACTGCTCTAACCGACTTCCTCCAGCGCAACCCTGAGTGGGTGGCTTACGTGATGTCGGTGAACAATGATTAGACTACTAGACGAACTGACAGACCTAGAGAAGCTGGCGCTTACTCCCCTTAGCTACTCACGTGTCAACACCTACGACATGTGCGAAGCCATGTACTACTACCAGTACATCCAGAAGGAAGAGACCCTATGGGGTGCGCCAGCCAAGCTGGGTAACGTGGTCCACTCGGTGCTGGAAGAGCAGCTAGAGCGCAACAAGCCTATCAGTCCATGGCAGCTAGAAGCCTACATGGAAGAGTTTGAGAAGCAGCTGCTAGTACACGACGAGGACAGTATCATCACTGAGCCTCAGATCGAGTCGGGTTACCAGATGCTTGAGGAGTTTTTGGTACGTCACGAGGGTGAGAAGCTGCCCATCTTCTCCAAGGAATACCCCTTTGAGATCGTCATTGGTCAGGCCCTGTTCCGAGGCTTCATTGACCGCGTTGATGTGACCAACGAGATGATCTACATCACTGACTACAAGTCAGGCCGTAAGGAGGTCACCTACAAGGGGGTCAAGGACAACCTGCAGGTAGGCATCTATGCCATGGCTCTTCGTAAGCTGGTGCCCAACAAGCCCATCTACGCTGAGCTCTACTACCTAAAGTCGGGAAGGCAAAAAGGCCACCTCTTTACAGATGATGACCTTGATGCGATGGAAGCTAGGTTGTTGAAGATTGTTGATGAGATCCTAACCAAGAGGCACTTCCAGCCTAATGGTTCTCCAGCTGTCTGCGGCTTCTGCGATTTCGCAAAGACCGAAGTCTGCAAGGTAGGAGCTAGGCGGGCAAGGTAGCAGGGTCGTCCTCTACACCATCATGGGCGAATGACTCGTCCATAAAGATCTCTGCTAGAGATGTAGAACTCATAGCGTCGAAGGCCTCACCTGGTGTGAGGCCCTTGTCGATTAGGTCAAGGGTGATCTGGTCGGTTGCTGCCTGGTTTAGGTTCACTAGGTTCGTGTTCATGTTCAGTACCATAGTATATAGGTTTCCCAAATGTCAAGTGCGTTTGGGAATTTCTGCATTTACTGGTATGCTATGAACATGTATACATCTAATACTACAGAAGGTCACTACATATGCGTAGGAACTACCAGAACAGCAAGCAGGGATACAGAGACTATCTAGGTGTCTCAGTGCGTAGCTCGTGGGAGGCCAACGTACTTAACTGGCTCAACTCACAGGGATACAAGTGGGAGTACGAGCCGCAGATCTTCTACTTCGAGAACATCAAGCGTGGTACTCGAGGCTATACGCCTGACATCAAGCTGACTAAGCACAAGCGCAAGAAGATGGACCAGTGGATAGAGGTGAAGGGATACCTCCGACCTCAAGACGCCACCAAGACCAAGCGCTTCAAGAAGTACTACCCTGAGGAGTTCGCTAAGCTCGTAGCGATCACCAAGAATGCTAACAACGCCTCGACCAAGTTCTATGAGTCGATGGGCGTACCTATCTTTGCCTACTACGACGACATCGTCAAGGAAAGCAAACTCACCCTTAAGAACTGGGAGTAACATGAGCACGAAGGACTACTACACCATCCCCGAGGAAGAGATCCAGGAGATGCTGATCAAGGCTAAGGCTGGTGACTCAGTCATCCAGGCCCAGCTGCTGGAGAAGTTCGACCCCTTCCTCTCCAAGTATGTGTCGCTACTGTACTACGGGGTCTACGACGTTAACAACTACGACATGCGTAAGTTCATCGGCCTGTTCATCAAGGACGCTCACGTACGTGGCCACCTGATGCGCAACAAGCTCAATGAGCAGGGGCGTAAGCATGTCAGTGAAGTCATGCAGCGTATCCAGGGCATGACACGGCGCTATGGTGACGAGGAAGATGTACGTCAGACCATCCAGATGACCTTCCTCTACTGCGTGCAGATCTACAAGCGTAAGGAGTCAAAGCGTGGTGGATGGGTACCCTTCTCGGGATTCATCTACAGCTACTTCTACTACCTGCTCAAGCGTAATGTTGATGGCTTCTTGATCGACCAGCTGGGACGTAAGACCTTCCCATTGCAGGACCAGGACCTCATGAGCGATGAAGCAGAGGAGTTCTTCCCAGGCTTCCCAGCCCCACCAGAGCCCTCACCCGAGGACACACTCGGACCCGATGAGATCGATGAGTACTGGGTGCTAGGCGACACAGCTTACCCACCGTTCGATACCCTCACTATCCAGGAACGACAGCTGTTGAAGTGGCGATACGCAGATGGTATGAGATCATCTGACATTGCACGTAAGGTAACAGAGCACCCCAATACTGTACGTGAGCACTACAATAGGATCCGCGCTAAGATCCAGGAGCAGTTTGACGCTGAGGATGCCCTCTGGTAGACTGAGCCTTGTTGAATACCCCCTACACAAAGGCAACACATGAAGCTATTTGAGTATGCGATCATCCACAATCCACCTAAGGATTCAGATGCTCGCCCCAGCATGATCGTTGAGATCACCAACGTACTAGCAGCAGACGACAAGCAGGCTACACTACTAGCCGCACGACAGATTCCCGAGACGTTCCTTGATCGTCTAGATGAAGTCGAGCTGGTGGTGCGCCCTTTCTAGTGGAGGCACCGCAGCCAAAGGCAGTGCCCGATCCCATGCCAGGCTATGGTCGCATCAAGACCGTGGGTGGATGGCCAGATCAGCCACTGATCAGAAGTACTAGCACTTCTCCTTACACTATCACTAGCAGCAACACAAGCAATGCAATCTACTCTAACGCAGCAGCGGTGCTGAACGATTAACCCTAGCTTAACCAATGTCACATGCCCTCGTCTTAGGACGGGGGCTTTGTGCTTTCTGCCCGTACTAATTACCTATGAGCTCTTAAGGAGGCCTATGCTACTCGCAGTCCTGCTCCAGGCAGCACCAGCCGCTTCAGACGGCGGCATCTTTGAATACGTCCAGTACGGTGTGCTTGGACTAATTGTCATTGGCTTCCTTCTTGGCCTGATCTGGGCTAAGCCAGCCGTTGACAGGTTGATCAAAGATAAAGAGGCGGCCGAAGCCCAGCTCGATGCGCTGATCAAGACATATGAAGAGCAGGTTATTCCTTTGCTCAGAGAAGTGGACCAGAAAGTTGTCCCCGCTATTACAGAACTAGCACAAGCGGTCAGGGACCTTAGGCGAGACATAACATATCCTGGAAGGAAGGAGTAGTGTTATGGCCTTCTGGAGCATCTTTTAGAAGTCAAACAAGGACAAGGAGAAGGATTTGAAGGCTGAGGTGTCCGTAGTCCTACTGCAGCAGCGCATGGATGAGGTCGCCATAGATCTCAAGTCCTCGCTCGACAAGTTGGATCTGATCATTACTAAACTAGGTGACAGCGATACGCCCACCGCTCCATTAAAGGATGGGAAGCACTAACATGAGCGATGCACAGGACGCACGTAACACGGCCCAGAATCTAACCAACGACAGTCAGGCACAGACTAACGTGGACCAGGCAAGCAAGAACGCAATACTAGCAGAGGGACTAGTAGAGGTTCGTAGTGAGCTTGCTCGAGTCAACGAGTCTCTCGATGACCTGAACGAGACCGTACCTGGTCTCCACAGTGAGGTGGACGAGAAGGTGACCGAGGCCCTTGCCAGGGCAGAGGACGCTAACAGGGAAGCCCACGCTATTGAAGACCGAGTGGTCAAAGCCAACAAGAGACTAACGATCAAGGTCATCACACCTATAGTGGTTCTGATCATCTTCGCTGCTGCTAACTTCTATTCGCTGTACGAGACACGTCAGTCAGCTGACAAGATCGTTGACTGTCTAGAGCCTAGCGGTCAGTGTTTCAAGAACAACCGAGCTTCGCTTGGTGATACCATTGAGGTCATCGTCACTCGCGTTAACGAAAACTCTAACGAGCAGAACCAGAAGAGCACCGACGAGATCAAGACTCTCTTCTGTGACGCTCTTGTCAACGCAGAACTTCCAACACCTCCAGATTGTGAAGGTCGAATCGATATTCCAACTGGCCCTCCACCAGGAGAGTAACAATCTATGCATGAGAAGATGTACAACAAGGAGCCTATCGATATTGGACCTATTGAGTCCAAGGAGATCTTAGACGCACGTGCAAAGCTCTATAGGCAGGTGTACGGGACGTTAGTGGCTCTTGGTATTGTAGTGGTGATCATGTTCGTTATGGTGGTCCGAGTCTCTACCGTGCAGGAAGAGCTGAGGCGCGGTGTTGAGACGGCCAACGCTAACACCGAGCAGAACCAACAGAACGGTTACAAGAACCGTGCTGTGGTGTGTCAGATCCACAACGACCTGGGTGGTGAGCCCATCGACCAGGCGTGTAACCTGCCAGAAATCCTCCAGTATTACGACCCAGATGCGATCCCCTCAGCTGGCGGAAACTCGCCGGGACAGATCAAGAACCGCGAGCTGCTCTGTCTCATTCTAAAGAACCAGGGCTACGAATTCCCTGACTGCACAAGCGCATAAAAGAAGCCCCCGAGGGGGCTTCGTCGTTAACCGTTTGCCATGTCCTTGATGGCGTCGTAGCGTTTGAAGGTTTCTCCAGCCGCTAGCTTCATACCTTCTTCCACAACTCGTTCGACCACTGCGGTAAGCAACTCCATGTCATTGGTGGACACACCAGGCAGTGGCAGTGCCAGCCCCATGTACACATCGATGTTCTCAAAGTTGCCGATGTTCACCTTGCGGTTCACACCCACAATGACTACTGGGTCACTGGTGAGGGCAATGGAGCCCAGCACCTCACGGACTGTGTCCGCAAGTGGTGCATTGTCATCTGAGATCTCTCTACTTACTGTTGGCAAGGTGCTTCCTTAGAATAGTTCGGCGCCGAATGTTTCGTTAATGAACTTAGTCGTAAACTCTGCCTGCTCCTTGATGGACAGGTAGGTTGAGTCGATTACACCATCAATGTGGCCGGGATCAATACGGTCGATCTTCTCCGACTCGTGTGCAGCCTGCTCTGGTGTCATTCTAACACCATCACGGTCTAGAATGCGAGCGTTACGCACACCATCGTCGCAGGTATACTCAATGACCACACCGTTGTCCTGCTCTGCGATCATCTGTGCCTCGTTAGGCATGCGTACGTCGGAGATAAAGGTCAGGTGCGGCACACCCATCTCAATAGCAGACGCTGAGTTGGCAATGATCTTACGCTCCACCCATGTGGTGAAGGTGTCTGGATCAATGCTACGGATGAGCGTACCAGAGTTCTGCAGGAAGCTACGAGGCTTAGTGTCTCGAGAGATGTCCATCTGATGGATCATATGAGTGAGTGCAACCAGCTGGTTGTAGGGAGGCAGGCCATACAGTGGAGACCGTCCGAACAAGTCGAACAGGACCTCATGGATACCGTATAGCTCGCGCTCAGCTACCTTATCTCCTTCCGTCTTAGTCTTGATGGTCGCCATGCTATAGAGCGGCATGGCAAAGTAGAGGTGATCAACGATGATGCGAGCGTCTTCTAGCTGCTTCTCGGTGTCTCCCTCAAAGAAGATGGCGGATGACGACGCAGTAGGGACGAATCCCTTGGCTACTGCTGTCTTACCTGTAGCGGCCTTGCCGCACAGGCCCACCACAATGGGCTTGTTGGGGTTGTAGTGCTTCTGAGTCATGGGAAGAGTATAGCCTATCTGTGTGTCTCGATCAATTTCTAATCCCCCATTCTACCATGCTGATCAGCCCTTAATCTCTACTATCGCCTAATCTAAAGCCGATGGGCAAAAGGGTTTTAGGAGCTGGTAGTAGAGGCAGCAGGAGCACACACGCAAGAGCTACACGACGGGGATTTCACCCGCAAGTACTCCACCCTAGAGCCATGGTTTGGAGGTGGCGCCCACGCCTGTTAGTCGGGCTCTCCGTGCTTCTTGCCTATGTGCCCTGCCTACTGCAGAACTAGGTCAGACGGACCAGATGTCCGTCGTCGCTCCATTCGAACCCACCAACATGCTCTTCGATGAGCTTGCGAGTGCCCTCTATCTTCCAAGACAGCTCCTGACATGCCTTGACATAGCCAAGAACTGACGTGGGTTGGGCGAAGGCCACCTCGTCAAGGTTCTCCAGCTCACCACCGAGTACTATGTACAGTCGATCTAGTCCACCTCGTGCGAGGTTCAGATTGACGTAGGTGTTACCCAAAGCATTCAGCATGCTTGTGGGAGCCTTGACCTTCATGGTGGGGTCTTCTATGTGCACTTTGTCTAAACTCATTCCGTCTCCTTGGACGTCTTACTACCCGCTTCACGTATTTCGTGAGCGTCTTAGTGTCACCCAAAGTACATGCCGTTCCCACACAGCTGCTGGATGACGATGTTAGCTGCGAAGCAGCTCTCCCAGGTCCTGTCATAGGTCACCTGGATTCTCGACTCACCCTCCACTGTCCACATGCATGGGTCCTTAGAGAGGTCGATGTGGGTGCGACGTGTCAGTACCCTGACATCTATGTCGTATCCATCAGTCGTCATTCGTCCCTACTAGGGTAAACTTCGTGATGAATTCGGGGTCATCGAGGTTCCAGAGGACCTCTCTGTCCACCTTCAAGCGCTCCATGAGCGTCTCGGCTTCACTGTGATCCCCGATCACCCACAAGCAGAACTCGTCGTTCTCATCTGTGGTGTCTACGTCGTAGAACTGGACTGAACCCAGTGTCTCTACCATTACTGTTGCGGTTGCCATGGTTCTTCCTCGTAGACGTCGTCGATTAGCAGTTCGTAGTTGTCTGCCTGATCGAAGTCGCCGGGTTCTAGGGCTTCTGCCGCAGTCTGGGCTGCCTCCAGCGAATCAGCTTCTATTGAAGCGATCCCGAAGGTGCGCTGTAGTGTTGCTTGGACTGTATAGTGTGGCACGCTAAAGATTGCTCCTAATTTCTAGTGCAAGACCACGAAAGACAAGACCCTCTTCTGCATTGCCTGGATCTCCGCCTTCGATCTCTTCTGCTACCTCATCAGCAGCATCAGCAAGAAGATGCCAATGATCTCTTGAGAATGTCATAGCTACTTCTTCGTATTGTGGCATTCGCACTCGCAACTTCCTGTTGGTTCGCAGATCCCTGAACAGTAGTGACCTGCTTCGTCTATCCAGTCACATGGTCCGAAGACTTCGCCCTCTATGCACATGTAGTATTCGTCGTCGTAGTTACAGCTGCAGTCGTCTGTACTCGTAGGGGAAGTCTGTGCACTTGATGTAGGCGACCATGTGGTCCGAGCAGTAGTAGAAGAGCTCCCAGTCTCCGTACTTGTTCTGGGTGACTTCCCAGATGGGGGGTTGGTCGCAAGGCGCGCCCTCGCACTCTTTCTCATTCACTCCGACCTGCTGCCTTCAAGAGTTCTTCGTACTCAGCCTTAGACAGGACGACTACGTGCTTCGTCATGTTGTGGCGCTGGTTGGTCTTGGAGAAGCCACAGATCCTGCAGGCTTGGTAGCCGTTGCTGCGATCGACTGAGCTACTCTGTCATGATGGAGCCAAGAGGAGGCACTTCACTCTCCATCAACCCCCTAATGGGGCCGTTCTTATCTTTGAACTATCTTGGCATGGAGCCGGGGGCAGGACCTGCACCTGCATGCGTCCGACAAGCCTCCCGCTAGGGGAGGGGCCGGTGCTCTACTCGTTGAGCTACCCCGGCAGGGGTTGGAATTACACTAGTAAGAGTATAAGGCCTATGATCCACAAAAGCAAGCCGACAGCTCCAAGGCCTACTCCAACTAGCATTACTAGTCCGGCTAAGAAACCTACGTCCCTTCCAAAGACATAGTCAATAGCCAGTGCACCAAGCATGGTGAAGCCACCTAAACCCAAGAGGGTGGTGGCGACGATCATGAGCGGAGTCATAGGTTCTTCTCGATGAATTCGATTCTCGTAGACAGAGAGATGATGTTACGTAGGGCATGTGACACACCCTCGACATCGTTTTCCCCTAGGCACCACTCGAGATCTTCGTAGATCGTATCGAGATCAGCCTTGAGTTCAGCTAGGCTTGCTTTCCTTTTTGGGCCTGTATCCTGCGTTGCCACAGACACACCTTCCGAATCCTAGTGCTCCTACCATTCGCCACACCCTGTCACAGGTGGTGCAGATGTAGTCTGATGCGCTCGCCAGTACCCAGTCCTCGTAGTCTGAGGTCCCGGTCGTCGATGCTATCAGGCGATCGTTCGACGAATCTTGTGAGTATGTATGGGCCATTGGGGTCCTCCACTATACGTTCTTCACCGGCACAGCAGCATCCCCAACCGTTGGACCGGTCTTCGTATGTGCAGACACAGTATCTGACGATCTTGTATCTCTTAGTAGTCGTCATCGTCCTCTACTTCTTCTACCTTGACCATACAGATGTTGTTGGCCTTGGCGATGTCATAGAGGGTGTTGCCACGACCTGCTGTAGCTGCGAGAGCAGGGTAGGCTTCTACCACGCAGTCCTCACACCAGTCTACATCTCCCACCCTAGGTATGGCGATGATGTCGCCTTCCCAGGCAGAGTAGCCGTGGCCACAGTCGAAGGTGATGTCTCTACTTAGCTTAGCCACTACTCTACCAGTTCGACATGGCCCATGTCGTCGGGCCACTCAGAGTTGGCCACGAGATCGGTCACTGGCACGGTGATGGTCACGATGTTGTCATCTGTGACGGTGATGCGTACACCCTCGAGGTCGACACCGTCGTCCTCTTCGAACTCCTCGTAGAACTCGTTGAGCTCTTCGATCATCTCGGCGCGGGTCATTAGTTCTACTGGCATGGTGTCTCCTGTTAAGGCCATTCGATGTCGTCCCAGCCCCACTCGATGAGGGCGTCTGGGATTTGGCTTAGTGCTTCTGCGGCGGCGGCATCAGCAGTGCTGCGCTCATCTTTGGAGAGCCCTATCTATGTCTGTTTGGGTCTTGTCTGAGTGGAGCCACCAGAGGTATCCTCCGGGCGCCTCTTCACAGTCACGGCACTCACATTTGTAGATGAGTCCGGCCTTGCGTAGTCGTTTGATCTTATGGCCCGGAAACTTAGTTACGAGCTTGTACCCGTACGCATAGACTTCGATCAGATGCGGTGCCATTGTCTTTCCCTTGTGGTCCCGGCCGGATTCGAACCGACGTCCCCGAGGCTTCAACTCGGTGCTACACCATCTCAGCTACGGAACCATGGTGGGACTGAGAGGCTTCGATCCTCCGGCTTCTCCCTTATCAGGGGAGTACTCTCACCTGGCTGAGTTACAGTCCCATGGTGTCCCATTCGCCGTCGATATAGTTTAGTACATCAACGAAGCAGGTGTTACACAGGTGATACTTTAGGCTCGCCCAATCATCCCACCATTCAGGTTTCGGAGGGGCAAACAGTAAACCACCCTGCTCGTTCAGTTCTTCTTTACATCGACGGCATGTGATCTGTAGAGCCATCAGTCCACGCGTTCTACTTTCAGATCGTAGCCGTCGTCGAAGCCTGTTTCGTAAGACCACTCAACATCTTCGTGATCTTCGTCTACCATGGCTCTTGCTTCTTCTGGGCTAGTAGCAGTGACATAGCACTCTGCATACATAGGTAGCGTCTCTGATACTTTGTATGTCGGCATTAGGACTCCGTGATCGTAGCATTTTCTCGAACGCCGGTCACCCTTACGTAATCGGTGTCGATCATGTCATCGTACTCTTCGTTGGCGACCTTATCCCAAGCGTCGTCAGGAGAGTCAGCCTCCACGATGAACGTGCCGATCTCTTCGATGGTGGTTCTTACTACATATGTTGTCATAGAGGGCAAGGTCTTATAGGTATCGTAGGGCATTTTCTGCGCTTTTGATAGAGCAGCAGACTTCACAGCGACACCCATGTTTATACATGGTGAGCCCGTGACTTAGACTTTGAAGATAGCCCAGTGCTGTCTTTTCTTTGTGGTGATCACCACACAAAACCTGACACTTGGCCAGTTCAGCAATGCGTTTGGGATTGGTTTCAGCCATACCCCACAGTGCAGCGGGTTGCAGTGTCTTCGTTGAAGGGTCTATGTGGTCAACTTCAAGATCTTCTTCGGACCCACACACTACACAGGACTTACCTTCTAGATATGTGAGTCTACGTTTCTGAACCCAGAGCCTCTGATACTCCCTTTGTTTAGCCTTGTCTTTGTATGCCATCAAACAAGTCTATCATATTTGAGAGTGAGGCGGGATTCGAACCCGCGGCCTCTGGCTTGACAAGCCAGCGCTCTACTCTTCTGAGCTACAACGGCATTTGAAATTAGTTTAGCGCATTGGACCTGACTATGCTAATAGAGCTTGGTTGAATCTTTGAACAGTCTTGACAGTACCATGGCGAACTGGAACTGAAGCTTCTCTGCGCGTTCTTCTGTAGTAAGCTCGCGCCGCACCCATCCACCTTCACCCGTTACATTTTCGTACCACTCTAGTTCGTACTCGTAATCGGTGTTGATGTCTTCGCGCATCAGTTCTACTCTACCACAACAGATGGTCAGAACATTACCATCTGCTTCGATACGGAACATGATGTCTGCTACGTGCATTAGAACTTCCCTGCGATGTACTCTAGAAGGGTCCGACGCGGCCTGGGAAATTCCTCCATGATGGGAGGGTGGCGTACATCGAGGAGTGTGTCCTCGATCTTGTAGCGCCATACCTGGAAGCCAGCGTACTGAAGGTCCCACACGCACTCATACATCCGTGCTTCGAGGTTGCGATAACTCTTGTCGCGAGCTGTACAGAAGGTGTCCTTGGCGCTGCGCTCGGGAGTGTCTTCCTTGCGCTTCTGCATCAACGGGTCAGCCATACGAAAGCCATGGTAACTGACAGTCCGGTCGGCTATCTCCAGACGACGATCATACACTGGCTCGAGTGTGATGTGGCACTCGTAGTATAGCTTGGCCTTGTCACGGAATGGGGGCACGCTCTGCCTCTCTGGCTTGCTGGTACCACACTAGGTCTCTTGGTTTCCTGTAGCCCGACCTGTACCTGCGGCTCATCGCTTGTCCTTGCCCTGGTGTATCCTATGCGTACGGGCCTTCCGCCTGGCCTTGTCTTTAGCAGTTTCAGGGGCATCGTGTTTGTTGAGGCCCTCGTAAGGCTCAACAGGCGGGCGTTGTGCGCGTCTTCTGATGAAACCCTCCCACCACTCGTTCCACGATGGTTCAGGGCATTTACATCCATTGTACCTGCTGTAACCCTTAGGTAGTTTGCGTCTGCGATAGATCCTACCCTTCATGCGGTACGGGTCGATCTTCACCGCACCACACTTAGAGCAGGTCTTCTTCTTGGTCTTTCGTTCGCGCGACATCGATCATCCTAGGATGTCCATACCCAACGAGTATTTGGTTGCCATGCGAAGCTTCTTAGCTTCGTCGGTGATGAGGTGGTTGCGACGGAAGTTGTCCTGCAGGTCAGCCAGCTTCACTGCACGGGCCAGGGGGTTGCGTGCGATACGCAGGTAGTAGTCCTTGTTGGAGAGACTACCATCATCAGGCTTGGTGAGCAGAGCCACTGCAGCCAGGATCTTCTCGATCTTAGCGTAGTTATGACCAGCGGCAACGAAGTCCGCCTCGATCATGGCGAGGGTCTTGAAGGTGTCCTCAACCACATCGTGCAGCCACGCAGCTGCTTCGACCATATCTAGGTCGACATTGCCATACTCATCTACGATGCCGAAGGCAATGAGCTCAGCCTGCAGTCTCCTGGCCTGAGCTGCCGAGCCGATAGCGACTCGGTTAACATGTAGTAGGTAGAGCTCGCCATCATGCTGGTTCTTGTCTCCACCGTGGGATTCAAGGCTGATGGTACGAGCAGTTTGTGTTAGTGTCATAGTCTTAGTCCGATTCCACTACCTCCGCAGCTTGCGGAGTCTCATCCCCATCCTCGTCCTCTCGGGGGATGTGACCACAGAGATCGTAGGGATAGTCTGGATCGGCTTTGGAGCACCAACGGTATCTCGTGCGCTCCACTGGGCAGAACTCGTATACTGCGGCCAGGTCCTCCCACGTGACAGGCTCTGCGTCGTCAGTAAGGTAGCTGGCGAGGTTGTCGAGCATGTACTTGGCGCTGCGGCCATCGAACTCGCTCCAATCGTTGCGCAGGTCGCTCCCGTAGGCCTTGAGAGCTAGAGCTACAGCTTCACGGTTATCGGTCGGTGTAGATGAAGACGTCACGCTCACCATCCTTGATCTCTAGAGCCTTGACGCCGTAGATCACCGAGTCACGTGCCTTATCTAGCAGCCCTTCGGGCCTACCGTTGATACAACTACGTCGCAGACACAGTGCGATGTAAGGTGTACCATGTTCACGCAAACGCTTGGTAGCGTTGCGCCAGTCGTCCATTGCTACGAGGGTCCATCGGTTACAGTTCTCACACAGGAGGTGAGACTTGTACTTGGTGTCCATCCGCTGTTGACGCTTCGTTGCCATCTTGGGTCACCGGGATTGTTTCTTCTTGTGGGCGTAGTGGTTCATGATCACTGAAGAGTACTTCCATGTACCCGTCAGGATTGGAGTTGCGGTGGTTGATCACCCAGCGGAAGCCATTGAACCAGGCTACCACCTTCTCATCTTCGTGGTGTGGCCCTGCGAAGGTCTGCTCACCAGCTAGACGGACATGGCGGAAGGGTCCCAGCCATGGTGATCTCTTGTAGGAGAACTTGGTTACTGTCTCAGCCCAGATGTAGAAGCCCTTCCCGTTAGTGGGAAAGCGACCACTCATCTCTTGGGGTCCTAAGACGTTGCGCTCTTTAGCTCTCTCCTGCTTGCGCTTGTTCTTACGACGCATGCGTGAGGCATTACCGGACATCTATTCCTCTAAGTGGATGGGATGATCTACTTCCAAGAAGCAGTCCTTGCAGATGTCTGAGTGCTTGGCTCTGACGTAGGGGTGCGCCTTGAGGTCGAAGTACTTCTCAACACGGCGCATGAGTTCATCATAGGGAGAGGTCATCCCTATCTAGTAACTACAAATCCCACTCTTCCTCAGATACGTCAGAGCTCATCTCGAGATCTTCTATGTCATCTCCGGTGATCTTGAGCTTAACACTTACACCCGGATGCTGTATCATGACTGCTTCGGCAAGCTTGACACCAAAGGAGTAGACCTCTACGTTCGCTATGGTGTCGGTCTCGATCTCGATTTTGTACTTCACTTGTAGATGATCTTCGCGGTTGCCCAGCCCCGCCTGTATGGGAGACACAGAAGAGACCACGTTGTACGAAAGGTTTGAAGAGGGAGTAGATCCTTCTGAAGACACTCACCATAGGCGTACCCAGCTTCGAACTGACGAGTCCAGAGTTCACGAACCCATGGCCTGCCTCTTAGCAACGAGTGCATCCACATGCGCTTCACGACGAGCCCTCCGGTTCATCACTGCTTTCTTGATCTTCTTGGATCCTGAGCCGTGAGACAGAGCTCTAGGCCTACGCCCTTCCATCTTGGTGCTCCGCCACTTACGCATGAGGAACACTACACCATTCTACGTGACCCGGAAGAGCCCAGGCGGAGAAGTCGCGGTGGCAGTGAGGACAAACCTCTTTCGGTCTCGTCTCTAGTCCCGACCGTTCGTCTTGGCATTCGACACATGGCCCTGGGCCGCCAGAATATCCGTGGTAGTAGCAGTCAGCCATCAGATGGTTTCGCTCCGTGATCGTACTGGTAGTTGGGACCTCTGGGCACATGTACGTACACTGGTCCACTCATGTACAGGTGGGCCATCCAAATTCTACCGCCACACACTGCACAAAGTTCATTGGTACTCATAGTGGATGAGACGGGACTCGAACCCACGACCTCGGGGGCCACATCCCCGCGTTCTGCCATCCGAACTCTTGCCCCGTGGTGGTCAGTGCAGGCGTCGATCCTGCGACCTCTCGTTTTTCAGACGAGTGCTCTGCCAACTGAGCTAACTGACCGTGTTCTTCCTACTCTACCATACTTCAACCTGATTCAGTGTCTACACTAAGCCAGGCTGCTAGGCCATCATCTTCGGGGTCGATGTCGATGTCCGGCTCATCCAAATCTTGGTGATTTGGCCACCTCATCACACAAGTTCCAGCCAGGCTGTGGCTTGTGTATCCCGCATGTTGACCTGGGTGGTAAGCCGCTAAAGAACACGAGTACCCAGGCTCATCACTATTGCCACATTTGAATCTAGCTACCACCATGTAAAGACCACGGTTGTAAGCTACGGTATCAATGACACTAGGATCATCTGGCTCTTCACCTATACAAATGACACCTTCAGATACCAGGATGTCTTTAGAGCTGTGCGAGATCATTGTAACCTACTAGTAAAGAGCCCAGGGCTTCCTGGTCTGTGTTAGGAAGAAGATTTCTATCATCTCGAGGTGCTTGGGGGTAAGCCCAATGTACCACGAGGGGGCAAGACCCAGTGTTGGCAGGAACTTGTCATGATGACGGTCCTCTAGCCAGTCTCGATCCAACAGGCCAAGGTTGTCGTCCAACACCACAATGGAGTTGGTACCACAATCCTCAGCGATCGATGGGATCTTGCCTGAGTTCTGGGAGTCGTGGTCGTTGTTCCAGTCGTAGTCGGTGACTCGTAGCTCTGGCCATCCAAAGAACTCACCGTAGCATACGTTTGCCTGGTGGCCCCACGTTGTGGACCAAACGATCTCGGCCTCACATGCTTCGGCCACTGCCCACAGCTCGTCGCCCATCTTTCGCGACACCCACTGGCGCTGCGGCGCAGGTACACCATCAGGACGCATCACATCTGGCCAGTCTACCTTACGGTAGTCGGGCCAGTACTTCTGTCTGCTGGTCTGTGTCTCTGGAGAGAGCACACCATCAATGTCCAGATAGATAGTACGCGACATGTGAAGGTCGCTCCTTTAGGGGTTGTTCCCCTGACTCCGCCCAGTAGGCGTACTCGTGCCATGTCCAACCGAGGAACTCGTGGAGTGGCACCTCAGACCAACGGCTGTCGGTGCTGTAGTGCCACTCCTTAACGAGCGCCTCTAGTTCGTGCGTTGTGTAGGTTAGGCTGCTTGGTTCATCAGGTCGTGAAGAACCGAGAAGTTCACCGGTCTGTAGTTCCATGCGTCCGTTCCTACGTGGATTGCTCGTGGATTGTCGGGGTTTACTCGCTCGGGGTTGTGCGTGTGGCCGTGGAGGAGGAATTGTCCATGGTCAGCAGGACGCCAAGTAAGGTAGCGGTCGTCATTAGCACCAGAATCACCCGAGAAGGGAAAGTGGCACGCGTCCACTCTCTTACCGTCAAAGTAATCATCCAGACGAATGATGCCACCGCCATCTTCGACAGAGTTTCCCACGATTTCGAAGCCAGCAGCTTCGTACAGCTCCACCCATGAAGCATGGTTCTTCTTTCCTCCGAACCAACATGCATCGTGGTTACCTGGTAGTAGCTTCTTCTTGCCGTGGCACTTCTTGAAGAGAGGAACGGTAAGCTTGAGCTTACCCATGGCGCCATCACCCAACACCCAGACGGTGTCGTTAGGCGCTACTGTTTCGTTCCAGTTCTCGATCAACTGACGGTTCATCTCTTCCACACGTGTCTCCCACAAGGACAGGTCCTCGTTGAACGTGTTGTGGAATGGACGATTGCAGTAGTCTATGATGTTGTCGTGACCGAAGTGTATGTCACTAGTAGCCCAGTTCTCCATGTAAGATTTCATCTACCTTCCGCTTGTCGAACCCTTCGACAAGTTCGTCCCCTAATAGTATCAGAGGAACTCCTCTACGTCCATCACACTTTTCCTCGACCAGCTTGTTGTACTGGTGATATGCGATGGGGTCTGTCTGAATGTTGTACTCGATGTACATGATGGAGCGTTCATCGAAGTAGCGCTTGGCCTGTGTGCAGTAGGTGCAGGTGCTTGTGGTGAAGATCACCGCAACCTCAGGGATATCTGGTGTGATAGTACTCATCCGCTAAAGCTTTCTACTACGTATGATCCATTGGGAATTGCCCCATCCTGAATCATCAATGTGATGGCATCTTCCATTTGTTCTTGAAGGTCTATTCCAACGCCCTCAAGACGCTCGAACACAATCTCGATCGGCTCAGCCTCAGGGTCACCCTCGGGGTCAAAGCCTTCAGGTACCATGACCGTGAACTTGATCTCATAAAGTATCTCACCTGTTGACAGGCCCATGTCAGCTCTTGCTTTCTTGCGGAGGAGGCGCGGATCGAACGCGCACGTGATTTAACACAGGTTGTTTTCAAGACAACTGCCGTCGCCACCCATCGGCTGGCTCCTCCATGGCGGAGCATATAGGATTCGAACCTATGGGGCTGTGACACCCTTTCGCTTAGCAAGCGAACGCAATCGGCCTCTCTGCCAATGCTCCGTGTATCTAGTAAGTCTATTCGTACGGGTCGCCACCCTCTTGGTAGATCTCTAACCCATAGAGGGTTTCACCAACACTTTCGTTGATGACATCCCATATATAAGAGCCAAAGACGCTGTTAAGTTCAGGCTTCAGCCTCTCCCACTCGGCCTCTGTCATAGGACGCTCGAGCCACATCTCAAAGTATTCTCGGTCTAAGAAGATCGTAGCTACGTTTCCGTCGATCGTCTCGTTGCCGATCCACTCAAGGACCTTGTCTCTATCTATGCCAGAGGCGTGGGAGATCATATACTATCCGTTTGCGGTTGCTGCCTGTGCCTCAATGGAGTTCTCGGCCAGGACTTCGTCGATCCATTCCACAACGGTGGCTCCACCGTGCCCATGGATTCCGATCATCTGGTCCATCGATTCCCATACGTCTGTGTGGGTGATGTCGAAGTTCCAGTGGGTGACTACGTGTCCATCACCCCACTCGACTCCAAAGGCTACTATGCCTAGGCCTGATACTCCTGAAACGTCCTGATATCGACGAAGCTGGAAGCGGCGGGGTGCATTCATTTCTATTCGCTTTCTGGGGCCAGGTTTAAAATAGCCTTGGTCTCGTTTCCTTGGTTGTCTACGTAGATGATCCATGCCTGATCGACAGGCACTTCGTCGCTGATGACCAGCGGCAAGCCGCTGAAGATACCGTAGCCTGTGGCTACTTGGTTGCTATCTCCATAGGTCTCAAAGAGCTCATCACGAATCGCGATGGTCGTCTCGATACGAGATGGAGTCTCTGGATACCACTCTTGCAGGTGGTTTGACGCTTCCAAGATGTCGTTCATCAGCGAAGCAGTTTGTGAACTGACCGCTGGCTCTGGAGCGTCGAAGTAATCTCCTAGCCCTACGATCTGGTTCTCCATCGCTGTGTCCCAAGCCTGCATGAGGCTCTGAGCCACATCGGTATGGTTGATCTGAGCTAGCATGTCTTCATACTCTGCAGCTGGGATCGCGTGGTTCTCACTCAGAGCGAAGGTAGTCTCGGTACCTGGAGTTGTATTGATTTGGATTGATTCGGCAGCAACAGGGACTCCTCCAAACTCCAACGACGTCAGCATGCTGTGCATATGGTGGCCCATGGGAGCCATGGTACCACCAGTTGCGGTGATCGTACCAGGCGCTCCAGGGGTATAGGGAGTAGAAGAGAAGCCCATGTCGTCTTCGTCTTCGTACTCAGCAATGTCGGGCATACCCACCTGACGGAGCTTCTGGAGTACTGCGACGGTGAAGGGGTCATACATCTTGGCGATGACATTAGACACGAGTGGTCTAACTGCATTCCACTCATTGTCAGTCATGTCTCGACCGATGATGTTGGTGATCTCTTCACGGTCAGCACTCAGCAGACCAATGCCGCGTTCGTTCACAGCACTGTAGATGACTGACATCAGGTCAGACTCACTGAGGTCTTTGCTTAGCCGTGTCGATGAAGAATGAGATATCATGCGCCTGATTCTTTGGGTGACTATCTGGTAGGCCTAGAGGCCCATATTGTACGGATAGCAAGACTTGAACTTGCACTCTTCGGTTTCGTAGACCGACGCTTTATCCAATTAAGCTATACCCGCTCGGAGTTTGTGCCAACCGGCACGCTTCGCTGTTCGTCTGATGTGGTCATGAGCGCAGACCACTTCACACTTCTCTATCTCTTTCAAGATAGCAGTCCAAGAGTACCGTGTTATCATTTCTGATACGTTATACTCTTTGTCTCCCAGGTGATCGAACTGCAAAAGAATCAGTTCAGTCTCTCCACAGTCGACACAAGGATGAGCTAGTAGATACTCGATGATTCGTTCACGATTTTCTAAGGAGAGACTCTTACTGCGAACTTTAGCCTTATCCTTGTAATATGTTTTGTTCTCCGCGTAGTGCTTACGAATCTTCTCATTGTGGCAATCTTTGCACAGCGGCTGCAGAGTTCCCTTTACTTTAGATTTGAAAGCAAAACAACTTAGATCTTTTGGGTCTTTACATACAGTACATGTCTTCATGTCTCTGTAGTAATAGACTACGAACTCTAACTAACAGTCCGTAGCGTGGCGCTCTATCCAATTGAGCTATAGACCCATGGCTGCCAAGGCAGGGCTCGAACCTGCGACCATCCGATTAACAGTCGGGCGCTCTGCCAGCTGAGCTACTCGGCATTGTTTACTGACGCTCCGGGGGAAGGATTCGAACCCTCGACTCATGGACCAGAACCACACGTGTTGCCAACTACACCACCCCGGAAAGGGTACTCTCTTTAGTAACCGTAGGTGTGTACGATCACTGTCTTTGAATTGGGTTCTATTTCTGTCAAACCCGCATCCACTATCTCTATATCCGTCTTCCTACCATCATCCCAACACTCTTCGTGTTCACAGAGGTCGAGAGGATTACCTGCTTGTTCCCAGCGATCCCACACTGGAGTGCCTCCGTGCTTCATCGCCCACACCATCATACCATGCGCAGCCTGTGCTGCAGCCTTGCCGGTAGACATTCCTAGGTGAGGGTTGACACAGATGCTGGGAGCCCTGACGTCGTTGACCTCAGAGGGTGGCCAGTTGTAGGCGAACCCGCTGCGCTCTCGGTTGTAGTTCGACAGCTGCTGCTTGGTGATCTGATCTGGTGTCTCAGCAAGCGTCATTGGGATGAACGCAGCCACATAGAAGCCGAACGGAGAGATGAAGGTGCGCTGAGGTCCCGTCATTGCTATCTGTATGGCGTTCTTAGAGGCTCGGCGTACGGTCTTGGTAAAACCACCCGCCAAGTACCTCTCCCAGCGCTCAGCGTCCTCTGAGGACACCTTGGGCTGCTCCACACAGGAGATACCAGAGGCCATAGCTACAGCTAGGCACACTTCTTCGTGCGTGCCCTTGTTCTTCTCGACCAGAATCTGTTGGACGAGGCCGTCGCCAGCCATGGTTATTCCTTACATTCTGGGCAACACGATGCGTGTGCCTCTTGAAAGCCGTCTTCGCCTCTGGGCCAGTGTCGATCTTCCCATTCAGGCCTAGTGAAGAGGCCTTCGCATATGTCGCAGCGTTTGTAGACGCCGTCAGGATCTTGAACGAAGATCTTAGACCGTTCCATACTTGTGCTTGACACCCTTGATTGCGGAGCCGGTCACACCGGAGCTCTCGTTGACACGAAAGATCTCGAAGGGCTCGTCAGCCGGTAGCTCGAGGCGCTCGATGGCACGCTCGGCAGCTTCTTCGGGATTGTCTGCGAAGACATAGTCCATGATCAGGCGTGTCTTGGATGGTACGATCTTGTACTTGATCGATCGTCGATACACTGGTGAAGCCGCAGCCTCTGCCAGCACCTCAGCGATGATCTCATCTACCGATACGGTCTCGATTGGTTCGCCTGTGACGCTCATGTGTCTCGCACCAGTTGTTTCGCTAGGTCCTTGTGTTTCTCTACCAACTTGATGAGAGTTTCCTTCTCCTCAAGTAGAGCTTTACGCTTCTTCTCAGCCATTGTAGCAGCGCGCTTTTTCTTTGCGGCTGCCTTCTTAGCTTCTGCCTCAGAGCGAAGGCGAGCAAACTCTTCTTTCTCATCCTGAGTGTATTCTTCAAAGCCAACTAGGTAAGCAGTACCCCTATAGGAATCCCATTCGATATCACAACATTCGTAGGCTTTCTTGAAGGTGCGAATCTGTGTTTCTAGGACTTCTAGTCCCAGCTCTGGCCTGATAACCTCTTCTTTAACCCGATGAGTCTCTTTAAGTCGCTTACGGTCGAAGGCTGTATGAGTGTATTGCCTAGCCATCAGGGCATCACGAACTCTGTGACGGGCACCTCGCCGTCAGGAGTGACCACAACTAGGGGAGGATCATAGAAGTCGCGGCGACCACGCAGCTGTTCACGACGTTCGCGCCATTCATCTTCGGTGATCTCTACCCAGCAGTGCTCAGGCCAGGTCTCACCGTCGACAGCAGCCATGGTGCCACCGCCAGTCACCTTGCCGACGTCACCCTCGTGTAGGGTTCGTCCTGAGTGGGCCTTGCGATGTGGCTCAACACACAGAACGAATGCACCTAGCTTCAACATGATCTATACCTCTTTATGGGAGAACTAGGAAGACACTGAACCACGCGTGGAGTGTCTTCCCCAAACCGCCAAGACAAAGCTGCGTGTTCGCTTCACCTAGGCCGCCAAATCCTATTATGGCGGGGCAGTTGTTGGAGCGGTAAACGGGACTCGAACCCGTAACCTTCTCGATGGCAACGAGATGCTCTACCAATTGAGCTACTACCGCGAGAGCCGAAAGAGTAGCAACCCGCAAACCTCAACACGGAACCGGGAACTCTTTCTTGGAGCGATACCCCGGTATTGAACCGAGTTCCCCAACTTGGAAGGATGGTGCATCACCTTAATGCTTGTATCGCAAGGTACCTATAGAAGTTTCCTCGTGTGCAGGTTCTGATCTTGTGACAATTAGCGCACACTATCTCACACTTAGCTACTTCTTCCATCAAGACTTCAAACTTTATGACACCTATCTTTTTTCCGATGTCGTAGTCTTTGTTATCTAGATGGTCAAACTCTAATACTCTCATGTCTGAGTTTCTACAGTCCGTACATTCTTGTCGACTTAGCCACGAATAGAAGATGATCTTTTGTTCTTCTCTCCACTTAGCGGCCTTGTCAATGTACATCTGCTTGTTGTTCTCATAATGAATACGTCGATATTCTCGTTGACATACTCTACAATGAGACTGTAACCTTTTCCCTTGAACCTTCCAAGCGAAGTCTTCCTCAGGTTTATCTTCTTTGCACATCCCACAGTTTTTCATGGGTTTATAGTAACATAAAAGACTCCAAAACACACTCTGGTTGGAAGCCAGATGCTCTAGCCATTGAGCTACACCCGCAGATTTCAACTGTCGAACGGATCATCCATCGTATCCGCTGTCAGCGTTACCTCAATGTCGCCATTGAGAAGCTGCTCGATCAGTGCTTGGTCTGCATCTGTAGTAACAGACTCCTGGTCCCAACTACTAAGAAGGGGCCGTGCCATCGTGTGTAGATCTGGATATGCTGGTCGTGTGGTGCGCGCTGCTACGAAGCCACTGCCAGATGTAGTATAGCCTCTAAGGCTAGTGGTACTAGAACGGAACGTGTCAGTAGTCGACCTGGGGTATGGCCTAGGTGCATCTGGATCACGCTGCCCAGGCTCTGGCTCGGTGTGAACCGTGTCGAAGCCATGGTCATTGAGGTACGTGCGCAGTGCCATCCTCTTGTCTAGCTCATAGCGTGACGACGCATACCGAGCGATCTTCTCAGGATCAGTGAGAGGTTCGCCAGTGTCTTCGTCGATGTAGGCGTCTTCGTCACTCAGATCTAGCTCGAGCACGAGCTCAGCGTCCATGTTATCAGGCGCACCACGTATCGTGTAGTTGCGAGGTGCGTCGATGATACTGACCTGTTGGGCGGGGTTGGACAGCCGCTGTTGTGCTAGTCGCATTGCAGCCAGGGCTTCGAGCCTGGTCATGTCACGTTCATTGGGAATGGCCAGGTCGTTCTTCGACAACTGGACACGCACGTAGGCAGTCAACCGGTTGGCTGGCACCATATTGAGACGACGCATCACCACGTC